>Ga0315291_10006276_pt1 | contig 14764 bp, 18 predicted proteins | sample YL17G12_20_MG_FD_203070 | JGI IMG/M metagenome (GOLD analysis project Ga0315291, IMG submission 203070) | Sediment microbial communities from Yellowstone Lake, YNP, Wyoming, USA - YL17G12_20 | ecosystem: Environmental > Aquatic > Freshwater > Lake > Sediment | place: USA: Wyoming | collected...
GAAGACGACGTCATGCACGACGTCATGATGATCCCCATCACGCAGCGAGATGTGGAGCGCAGCATCGACCCGTTCCATGCGGAGTGGGAGCGCCGATACTATGCCACGCTGTGCGACATTCCCATGGATGGGAAAACGGATGCCGCCGAAATTGCCGCACTGTGTCGCAATTATTTAGAGGGCATGGAGTGGACGTTCCGCTATTACACGTGCGGGTGCGTCGATTGGAAATGGACGTATGCCAACCACTACCCACCCCTGTTGGCGGATTTAGTGCAGCACATCCCGGATGATGCGACGTTTTCATTTTTGCAGGTGAAGCCGAAGGAACCCATTCGCGACGTGGTGCAGCTGTGCTACGTGCTGCCCAAGGCAAGCCATGCGCTCTTGCCGCCTGCCGTGGCGCGCGGACTCATGCGCAGTAAATTGGCGTCCAAATACACGGACGACGGCGGCCACGACTTCAAATGGGCGTATTGCAAGTTCTTCTGGGAGTGCCACACCGACCTCCCCGCACTGGATTTGGCGGATCTAGAGGACATTGTGAAAAAAACGGACTAACTGCGCGTGCGCTCATCACAATGCAGACACGCTTCCTTCGCGTTTCACAATCCGAAAGCATTTGACCACTTCATTGTAGGTGCGCGTGTATTCGGGGTCATCATCGGTTTCAATGACCGGTTCCAACGCTTTCAGGTTGGCATAAAAACACTGGCAATCTGCGTTTGTTATTTTTTTTGAATTGCAACATTGGTCATACAGTTGATCAATATTGTACCGATATTCTTTGTGTTGCAGGGTCATTTGCGCGTCATATGTGGAACCATTTATATAGTTTAGAAGGATTGCCATTTGGCTTATCGCATGATCATATGAAATGGAACTCATTTGCACCAGTGAATTGGAATAGAATAATATTTTAATATTTCCATATGTCATATTACGTTTAATACATTATTGCCTGGTTTTAATAATGGCTGCTGCTCCTGCTGGTCCTGCTGTTCCTCCATGCATATATGACGCGCCAATTGTTCCAGCCGAATTGCTACATCAAGGGTTCGGTGTTCTTCCATCGCATTTTACATTCCATTGGACATACGATGGAAGACAACGTCATGTGAATTTGTATAAAATAAATGATATGTATTTTAAAATGAACTTCACACCATTTGATCCGACGAAGCAATTCAAACATAATAGGGACCAATTCAATGCATTCAATGCATATGTAAACCACCCTGGAAATTTGGTTCCATTCACCGATGCCATGTGGGAAATGACTCAAATCGGACGGGTTCCTGAATGCGCAGTACTGGAGCACCATCCACTTCTTGGAATGTTTTGCAGTCGTGATTCTTTTGCATCAGTGCTAAGAATGAAATTGTTTTGTGCATTTGGAATGTTGCACAATTTTGTAAACCATTCACTAATTAAATTAGTAATAAGAGGTGGAATGGCATTGCGACTTCAGTTGGATCGGGTGAGTCCACTTATTTCCACTGCACCAGATACAGACATGGACGGATTGATTGTCGTGGACCCGTCAATTCCCGAATTGGACAAATTTAAAACCACATTCATGAAATTATTGGTATTGTCAATAAAAGGTTCAATTCCACCGGGTTACACATTGATCTGCAAACCTGCCAGTGGTGATTCCAAAACTATCAAAATTCTGGTTAAAACTGCATTTAAAACCGAATTTGAATTGGGCGACTTTGGATTCAAGTATTCAAATGATGAAATTGTTCAAATGTATGAGAAACCTGTGCATGGCATTTATCCAATGAGTGTTCCAGTTTATCCCGGAGTTTTGCAGTGTGTATGGAACATTACACGCATAGAAAACATGAAAGCAGAGTATGAACATGTGTTTGGCAATTTGATGTCGGAGAGTCGCGAACGACATCTGTTTCATGATTCTGTGCCAGAAGGTCCCGAACAACGCACGATGGATAAATTCAAAACAAAAAGTGAAATAGCTACACGAGGATACGGCGGCAAAAAACGCACCATGAAACGGTGCACGCACAAGCGCGGTGGCTCAACGACCGAACAAATTGGTGCAGCCGCGCAAATGAGGGCCTTTTTGCCACGACATTCGGCGACGCGCAATGCGTTGAACCACATCGTGCATCATGAATCGAACAACCGGTTCCATGACGCGAATTACAGGCACAGCCCGGCAACGCAAACTGCAATTAATAAAGCGTTTAGGGAAATAAATGCAAATCCGCGCGTCTCTCGGCGCACCAAGAAGCACATGAAAATCGCAAAACAAAAGGCATTGACTCACCGCAGATGAATTAAATAATATTTGTTATTATGTATATTGCATTATTTTGCATCATTCATACCATTTCATTGTCTTATAACAATGAGCACCACAACATCATGCAATGACAAAGGCAAGGGCAAGGTTGTTTCGGGGCCTACACAAGAATTCATTACGATTTACATCCTAGCACACGGAACAACTCTCCCGTTCCACAAAATACCCAGTGATTGGAAAAACAAAGTGCACAAGTTAGGTCTTGGAGGGGTCAATGGAAATTTATCGTTCAAGACGCGTGTTCTTGAAACATTGTTGTTTAACTCTGCGCGACGTCTGAGTTCTAACAGGGTCAAACAACCCATCGAAAAACTATATGATGTGCGTGAAGAAGTGTTTAAATGCGTCAATGTCAAGGATGAAATACGAGCACTACACGAATCACAACAAAGGTTTGTCGCGACTTCACAAACTTACCAAAAATGTGCCAGCGTTGACTGTTGGTTGCCCAAACCGTTTGCGGTTGCACACAATCACATGTACAGTTTTACTGCAAATCCTTGGTTCAGGCCAACCGATGCACATGATGAAACCGAGGTGCGAATATACTCAGCACACACAGAAGTCATGGAGAGACAAAAATTTGGAATATGGGTTGTGGATGCAAGCATGCGAATTGCGAAAAAAATTGGACTACTGCCGGGGATACAACCCAAAACTGTTTCGCTTATGCAATTATTAGGCATTTTGCCAACAACGGTTCGCAGTCCTCATGACACAGACAATGCAACAAAAACCACTCTGTTTCACATAGTCGAAAAAATTCATAAAATATTTGGACGCAATGTTTCCGTGGGCGTAATCGATGTCAGCTGCAGATACACCCTGTGGGAACAAATGCGGGCATCGCAGTTCAAACACGGATTCGGTAGAACCCTAAGCAGAGTGTCTGATTTTATGAGGCCACATTTACCAACATTATTGCACAGAACCATGCGCCGAACCTCATTGTCTTTGCTGGATTCAAGACCCCCGCGTCCAGCCAACCCGATGGCGGTTCGAGCAAGTGATTGGATTGTGTGGACCGAGCGCAATGATATGGGGGAAACGGTGCAAAAACGCAACAAAATAACATTTTGGAAAAGAAATGGCAAGATACAATGCGGCGACGAACATGACCCCACAGAAGCTGTCGGACTTGGACCGGATGGTGTGCCTATGTTTTACCGAATCGGCGACAAAATAACGATGCCGAATGATACCACTTATACGATATTTTACATTATGCCGGGAAGTCCCACATGGTTTTTCACGCATGCTGACCCCCATGTGGTCCTCGAAGACACTGGCATGGTCGTCGAAGAAGACGACGGAGACGACGAATACAAAGACATTGATGAAGACGAAACGAAAACAATGTATTTTGCCGTAATTGACAATCAGTGGTACATCACGCATCGTCCGGTAGCACCTAAATACGAGTGTGACCTAGGATACAATGAAGATACGGCCACCCAACCAGCTCCACTTTTGCCGCCCGATGAGTATGAGGTTTTCATGGTTCCGCCAATGCGCGCCGCACACGGTGGCGGCGGAACCCGCAAACAAAATCGGCATAAACACCGCACAACCACAATGAAAACCCGCACACCACATTAATGATGGCCACATGTCAAACAACGCCAACGTGCTCAAATAAATGAAAAAATTGAAGCATTTGCAAAAAATGTTTCAATTCACTTGCAATGTGTTCCCGCACGATAACAACAACGCCCATGCAATATTTATGGAATCAATCAAACGTGGTTGCGCCTCAACAACAAGAGGAAGAGGCGGACAAGTGTCCCATATGCTTGGACGAAATCAAAACAGTAAATGTCTCCATCACGGCATGCGGGCACAAATTCTGCACGTCATGTTTGCTGTCATCGTTGAAAAAGGACAACCGATGCCCTTCATGCCGCAGAGAAATTGAAAAAACCCGCAAAACCATTGACCCCATCACCATGCCCATTGCAACCGATCTCATTCGTCAGGAAGAACGAGGCATTAAGTTGATCCGCCGAATCGAAGTCATTCAGTCGTTCGACGGGCACCACGGACGCAGCTCAATGATATACTCTCTTTGCCGAGAATTTGCCTTTGCCACAGCGCACGCGATTGCTCATTGGCAAAGCACAAATGGGGCGTACCATGAATCATGGGCAGCGTTCGATTCGGATGAAAGCGATGATGAAAGCGAGGAAACCAATGATGAATGAAATGCGTTGTTTTGAAAAAACGTCGCCAAATCGCAACCATGATTTTTCCAAAACAAGAAACGCCCAAAAAAGGACATGCCGCATTTTGCACCATGTCCCCAAAACGCCAAACCATTTTTTCCGGAAATAAGAAACCCCGATTTTGGGACATCCATTCGCGCCGTTGCACCCCCCAAAAACGCCAAACCATTTTTTCCGGAAATAAGAAACCCCGATTTTGGGACATCATGCGGCCCATTTTGGCCCATTTTGGCGCCATTGTTGCGCATGGTCTCATTTTACTAATCTATGTTTTTCATTTTTTTACACCATAAATGGTCTCGCGAATAATCGCCCAAATGTGCCGAAAAATTTACCTAGTACCGCGCGTTTTTTCACGAAAAGGTAACGGGGTATCTGTTTTTGGACATTTTTTTTGTCCATTTTCTGAAAATTTTATAGAGTCTTGCAGAGTAAAAACAAAAAATAACAATTTTATTTTACAAGATTTGTATTAAAAAGTGAGAGCATAATGGTGTCATGTTTTAAGATGGCGAAAAATGTCATTTTTTGGCGCCAAAAAAGCTTAAAAAAAGGCACCACAGTTTGGGATTTTTGTTCTAAAAATTTAGAACGTTTTAGAACGCCAAAGCATATAAAGATTTTTTCTCATTATATTTTACAACCCCCCATCATCCATCATCTCACTGCCATGTCGTCCGACACTGATTCTGACGATAAGAATTCGGACCCAAAAATCCCTAAAAATCCCCAAAAATCCCTCGAATGCAAGTTGTGTGATTATATTACGTGTAGTTTAAAGGATTTTAACAAACATCTCTCTACTAGTAAACACTGTTCTAGAACGAATTCGAACGCGAGAAGCAAAAAAGGGACAAAAAATCCCCAATTTGTGTGCAAGTTTTGCAAGAAGGAGTATTCAGCTAGGAACAGTTGTTGGTACCACGAAAAACAGTGTCTAGGCAATCCTAGCAACAAGCCGGTTGCACTCGTGGAGTCTGCTCCCGTGAAGGTTATTAAAAAACTTCCGACGCAGGAATCGAGCGACACAATAACAATAAGCATATCGGATTTGTGCAAAACGACTGGAAACGGGAATGAAATCAGTTTGAGTTTGCAGGACATGGTGCCGTGCATGCTGAGCCACTTCAAGCGCCAGAATGAAGAGCATCAGAAGGAGCAGAAGATGGTGGTGCAGGAACTGTTGAATCAAAACAAGGAATTGATGAACACGATTCGAGAGATGACCCCGAGAATTGGCAACAACAATGTGGTGAATAACACGAATAACACGCAGTTTAATCTGAACGTGTTCCTGAATGAGGAATGCAAGGATGCCATTAAACTCAGTGATTTTGTGAAATCTCTCAATATAACTGTTGCGGATCTGGAATTTACGAAGACAAACGGAATCGTGGAGGGCGTCAGCTCCATCATCGTGAACAACTTGAAGGGCATGGACGTGCACAAGCGTCCCATTCATTGCACGGACATGAAGAGAGAAACCATGTATATCAAAAATGATGAGTGGGAAAAAGATGACAAACTGGAACACGTTCGCAAATTCATTTATTTGACGTCATGCTATCAAACGCGCGTCATTCAGGATTGGATGGAGGTGCATCCTGGATGGGAATCGAATGAAAAGATGCAGATTGAGTATTTGAACCTGTGCAAAGAGTTGTACAAAAACATCGAGAAAGACGAAGCCGCCCAAAAGAAGATTCTGAAGGGGTTCATCAAAGAGGTGCAAATCGACAAGTCCATGATGCATTGACACCTTTCTTTGCAAAATTGAAACGCGATGAGAAATTCAGGGAACCATTAATGAAAATGTTTTCCATGCTGCGCGACCTACAGGACGACCTCCAATTGGCCAACACGCTGCATTCGTTTCATCTCATGAGAGAGGCAGTATACAAAGAAGAATGCCATGGCGTTACGACCCGATGTGTTTTTGAAAAACACTAAAAGTGCAACAAACTGTGATGTCGATTTTTTATATATGACAAATATAAACATGATGCACAATGTTTTATCGTCCAATGAAATTTCCGACATATTGAATCATTCAATTGTGAAAACAACCAAGGCAAATTTGTCGGATGCACAAAAAGTGGCCAAGTTTTCATTCCCATTGTCGGATGACATGAGGCATAAATTGTCAAATCGATTGTCCATGTGCTTGCCCCCGACAGTTCCAATGAGATGGGTGCAAGGAGACACGCAACCGCACACCGATAAAGGAGAGAAACAATTTAGCAAAACCCATTTGATTTATTTGACAAACAGCGTTGGGAAATTGATAATTGATGGGCAAACTCACCCAATTGTCGCGGGTGATGCGCACATTTTTAGCGAAGGGTTGGTACACGGCACTGTTGGCACCGGAAACATGCCGCGTTTAATGATGGGTCCGATGAGCGAAACCGGGTTCGGAGTTGGCTTTAGTGGAATTTTTTACTATTCCAATAAAACAGATGCTGAAAATCAGACAAGTTCAATTAGTAGCTCGGGTTACACATTGGCGACGGTCGACACCTTTTCATCATGGATCATTTATAGCAATGACATTGGCATAAATCCAACTCCAAATGGAGGACCATACAGCGCGGGCACTGCGTTAGTTGCCACGGGCGTTTATTACGTGTACCCATACACCCCGACTCAGACACCCCCTCGGCCTTTGGTGTGGGGCAGTTTATTCACGAATAATGCGCAGGTGTATTACAAGTCGCACAGTTTGTCTGCGGGCAGTGGTGGTAGTGGCGTAAGAAATGTCCGCCATAAAAAACGCAAAACCTGAAGCTTTGTTTTTGCAATAAATGTCGTCCAAAATTCCAAAAAAATCATTGCGAATGAAAAAAAATTGAATTGATTTCAAAAAGCATTTGAAACCCATCAGTGTTTCCGCAAACGACAACGCGAACGAACTATGCAGACGACAAATATGACAACTGTGCCTTTTGACTCGGACCGCTTCCACCGTGTGCTTAACCTGATTTGCCCACAACCACTTTGCAGCTTTGTATCTGCAAAGGCTGCTGCGACAAAGGCTGCTGCGACAAAGGCTCCGGTCTCCATTCGCTGTGAAGACGGAAGCATGTACGAGGGCTATGTGAATGAATGCGGAGAAAAACACGGTCAAGGCACATTCAAGACGGAGATTTACATCAACGGCATTGTTGGCGACGAGAACTCGCACCTGGCGAAATGGACCGAAATGAGCGGAGAATGGTGCAACGGTCTGCTTCATGGGCAAGCCGTCATGCGAGAAATGTCGGACAAAGGCGTTGTCCGGGTCGTGCACGACGGCATGTGGGACACGGGTGTTGCTGTGGTTCAAGCAGTGCAAGACCGTTCTGCCGTGGAGCGTCTCATCATGGCAAGCCTGACCACGAGTCAAGAATTCGACTTCATGGAAATGTGCGACAATCAGAACAGGCTTCCTTGTAGCTGCGACTAAGTGCCAAGTGCCAAGACAGGATTCAACTAATAAAAATCAGGTAAGCAATATATGATATATGTTTAATTGACTAACACTTTTTTTTGCGGAATAATAATGTTGAACATCAATATAAAAATATTTCATAATAACATATACCACATACACCATACAAAATGAGTGAAACAGTTGAAGAGCCCAAACCCGCAGCGGCGCCCGAGACCAAGGCACAGTTGGTGCAGTACATCAAATCCTGGATCGAAGTGGACAATGATATGCGCAAACTGCAAAAAGACATGAAGACACTGAGAGATAATAAAAAAACGCTGACCGATGCGCTGGTCAATGTCATGAAGAGCAACGAGATTGACGTGTTTGACATCAACGACGGCAAGCTGGTGTATGCCAAGACCAAGGTGAAAGTGCCAATCAACAAGACGAACTTGTTTGCCGCGCTCATGCAACACTACAACGACGAAGACGCGGCCAAGAAGCTGAGCGAGTTCATCATGGATTCGCGCCAAGAAAAGGTTAAGGAATCCATTCGCCGAAAAATTCAAAAATAAATAGTTGCACATGTTAAGAGATACAGGACATCATCGATGAAACTCGAACCTGACATTTACGTGGACAGCATCGACATTGACACAGTGATTCCCAATGATGGCTTGGAGCATTTGAAGCATCCGTTCATGGACGGATTGAAAACAAATGTGGATGATCTGGACTTGCCGGTGGATTCGCGCGTGGAAATGTGCATTTACCGAATCCACGAGAGCAAACAAACCATCCCTTTTTTGGAGTTTTTGCTCTATTTGGACGGAACCAAAAAAACCAAGGGCGGCATTCAATTGACATTCCCGTACATATTGTCAAAACACACCAGAGGCGGATTGGTCGAGCAATGCAGTGCGCCGCTGCACGCGTTGTTTGACGAACACACGATCAGATACAGTGGATACATGCACCATAAGCGCGAGAAGCGATGCGTGCTTTTTTTCAATCAATCGCGGGACGACAGCGAGGAGAGCCGCATTCCATTCATGAGTTCAAAAAACCGCTGGTGGTGGACACTGTCAAGTGAAATATTCAATGAACAGCGAATGATGAATTACCCAGTGTCGGATTCAATTGTTGCATTTTTCAATCGACATCCGGAAATAATGCATTTGAAAATGGGGGACAAACCATTGGAATCGCCGATTGCGTGCTATGCCGGAAAGCATTTCAATTATGTCTCGTACATGGCGGCATTTGGCATGAAAAAGGCGTCAACGCGGGCACACTTCGGGCCGTATTATTATTTTGTGGGGTTTATGGAGTCGATGAAGCACGCGTGTTATTCAATTCGTGCTCCGCACATGGAGAAAACGATTGGCAAACACCAAAAACAACTGCAGTTTAACCCGCATGTCTTGGCGGATGGAACCAGTTTGACGGTGAATGAATACGGGAAACACACCAGGGGCGGCATTGCCCGGTTTGCCGTGTTTTTGGGGAGATGTCGGGCATTCTTCATGAACGGAGAGGAAGACCGCTCGGATTTGAGCATGTTCTGGGCGAAGCAGGACCCGCTGGTCATGGCAAAACTGGCATTGCGCGACATCAATGGGGATTGGACGAGATACTTCAATGCCGCATATGTGGGGGAATATGATTTTGATACACCAGACGAGAGAAAATCAAAACGCGCATCGGGATGGACAATTAAGGAGTATGACAATCAAATTCCGCTGTCGTGTCATGAAATTGACATGACGACCGTGCCAGACGAATATGATCCGGATTTCACGAACTACGTCGTCATGTAATTCAATGCACATGTGTAAATTCAATACACATGTGTAAATTAAATATATTTATTTATAGTAACACCACGCAACACGATATAAAAAATGGATTCACCGCTGTTTAGACGGTTCCTCATTGCACCCATCATGTTCATAATCATTTCAAAGTTTATTTCTTTTTTCATGCACGTGCTTGGCATAAACGACAACATGTATTTCATCATACTGGCGATGCTGAGCGTGCCGGTGTTTTTATACATGGTCATGGGATGAAGCGAGCGCTGGCGCGCTACCATCGTTCCGGTTTGAAATGAACATACATGTTGCAGTACGATTCGCCCTCAAACGGTTCTGGACGGCCGTGCAAGCAGGTGGTGGATTCATATAATAAAATGTCCCCGTACTCCATTGTCACATTGTGCGGCCGAAAATGATGGTCCTCAATGTAGAGGTTCCATGGTTTGTCCGACGCGTCGTCCAAATGAATGATTGCGCTGATGACGTGTGTGTTTTTTTTGTCGTAGTGGTTGCCCAAATGGCTTCCGCGCAGATACTTACGAATGCCGTATGTTGCGACGTGTGTCAATGGCGACTTGTATTCAATCCATTTTGTAAGAATGGCATTGAACGTGTCGCGCAGCCCGTTCAGCACTTCCGCCGGAGCGGCATTAATGTTCAAATGCTTTGTTTTCATGCCCGATTCCACGCCGTCGTTGAGAGCTTCGTCGGTCCATTTGCTTTCATCGGCATCATTCATCCAGCGTTTCACGGCATCCACGCAGTCCAGTCGCATGTGCATTTTCTCAAACCCCACCGGATGAAACACCGGCAAAAAATGATGCTCGCAACTTTCATTCGGAATGCTCGGATTGATTTCGGTTTCTTTGAACCATTTGGTTAATATGTATTTTTCCCCTCTGATGATGGGCATGCCACAGTGCGATGAAAACTGGTTCTCTTTTCCCCACTCGCCCGCATTCAATGACGACGACTGCGAATACAAATTGTTCCAAACGATTGCGGTTCCCGTTTTTGGCGCGCACGAGCAAAAAGCACGTGGAAACGACGTGTATCCGCCCTCTTCCACGTCATTCAAATAAATCATGAACGTCCACGTGCGTTGCCCATTAATGGACGGGTCCCGTTTCAACAGTTCGGGGTCAAAATAATCGGTGTGAATCCGGAATTCTTGTCCCACTTCATACTTCTGCCCCTGGATTTGTTCCGCATGTCGGTTGTTTATTCCCAGCGTTTTGCAAATGCGGCTCTCCACATCCTCAATCAATGGATTGTTGCCTCTGAAGTGGCAGGTCTTGCTGGTTCTATCCGAATTCACAATGCTCTCCTTGGGCTTTGTTACGTTGTAAGTGGACGATGTGGACAGTTCCGATGCATTGATGAGTGAAATAATTTGCTCGCATTCATGCGCTGTCAAAAACCCGTCAATCCTGAAAATCTCAAGATTTTTCGCTTGCAGTCGCTGCGCAGTTCTGAGCGCAATGGCGACGGGTATAGACAATTCCGTCGACGATGATGCCCGTGGCAATGCGTAATCAATGCCAATTTTGCGTTTCAACAAGGCGTAACTGTATCCCGCATCAAGCGATTTTTGAAACATGATCTGCTTGCAATTTCCCAAACGCAAATTCAGGTCAATCCATTCTTCCCAATCCGGTGCAAATGTTTCCATGTTGATGATATACATAATGCATGCGAATGTATTTAAATGCATTAAAAATAAAATACTATTTGAACACCAGGGTCACTTCAACTTGTTTTCAATTTCGAAGATTCTTTTCTTTAAATTGCTGGTGCTGTAGTCATGATTCCGAATGTGCAAGTGAATGGGTGAGGGTCAATTGAAAACCGGAATGCTGTATTCCCCGGTTGCATTCTTCACGTATTTCGCAATGATGTTGGGGTTCATCGTGTTGGCAACAATGTCCTCCGGATCGTACACGTTGCCCAAGTTGTCGATGTGATACATGATGCCTTTGATGTCTTGCACCCACGTCTCCACCTTGACATTGGTCGTGGCGGGTTCCAACAGGTCAAACATGCCGTGTGGCGTGCCTTTGGTGTGCGTGCCGCAGCAGACGCAACCCTCCTTTTTGCGGCGAGTGCATTGCTCGCCGTTTGCTCGTTTGGCATGGCATCGGTCGTAAATGGGAACCATGTTCTTGATGCGTTTGCGTTTCATGAAGTCGTCTTTCGAGAGCTTCAATTTGTCGGCGGAATAAATGAACCCCATGATCTCCATGTAGTCCCTGTGCAGTTCTGCAACCGCTGGGGGTGGCGGGGCAGACAGCGGATCGATGTGTTTTTGGCGAACTGCGTCAAATTTGGCGGCGATTTGTTGCTTCAATGTAATCAAATAGGCGTCAACCCGGGCGTTGATTCTGCGTTCCATTTCTTCAGCGTGTGGTTATGGTTCATTCGATGATATTTTTAAATCAATTTTTAAAAATATTGTGAAAACAATTTAAAGACGCGTGAGCGGTGGCTCACATCATTTCGCCATCCTGGCCTTCCAAGTCTTGCATCATTTGTTGCTGCAATGCAATCAATTGCTGCAATTGTTCCTGTGTCAGTTGAAGGACGGATGCCGTGTTTTCGGACTGCTGTGCGTAGTCTTGCAGTTCCAGATGGATGCTGGGGGTGGAGTCGCCATGCACGGACGGTGCTACGCTTGGTGCTACGCTTGGTGCGGCGCTTTGATGGGCTGACGGTGCAGCGCTTTGGTGAGCCGACGGTGCGGCGCTTTGGTGAGCCGACGGTGCGGCGCTTGGTGCTACGCTTTGGTGAGCCGACGGTGCTACGCTTGGTGCTACACTTGGTGCGGCGCTTGGTGCTACGCTTTGGTGAGCCGACGGTGCTACGCTTGGTGCTACACTTGGTGCTGCGCTTTGAAGCGTGGCGGGAGTGCGAGAAACGCTACGAGCCGGGTTAGATGGTGCTCTTACAAAATCGGCTGAAGCACGAAATGAATTGGAGTGGATGATGTTGTTGTTGTTGGATTCTGGTATGGTTTCAATGATAACTGGAACATGTTGTTGTTGCAGCTGTTGTTGTTGCAGCTGTTGTTGTTGCAGCTGTTGCAGCTGTTGCAGCTGTTGTGTCAGCGTGTTCATTTGAAAAGGTTGCAATGGCTGCTGTTGTTGTTGCTGTTGCTGTTGTTGTTGCTGTTGTTGTTGTTGCTGTTGTTGATACTGTTGCATTCTCTGCTCTTGTATTTCTTTGGCAACCGATGCATTGTCAATGACCACAGTTACGCCGCCACTGCTGTTGCCATTGTTGCCATTGTTGCCATTGTTGCCGTTATTATCATTGTCTCTCGACGGACTGCCGTCTCGGCTGCTTTTTCGGCTGGTTCTCTCTTCATAGTCCTGTTTGTTTCGCGCGGAATTCACGGTGACAATGCTGAGCCCATTGCACAAGTTGGGCGTGTGCGCGTCAAACGTGTATTTGCCCGGGGTGTCTGCCACTTGGTGGCCGTACTTCTTCTGGAAGGACTCGATGACGTCCTGGTCAATGAGTGGTGCAATGTCAAAGAGGTTCTTGATGTCAGTCTTGATGATGTTCATCATGTCTTTGGCATCCACGCGCTGCGAACGCACGAGCGCGAGCTCAATCTGGATCTTCTTGTTGATTTGCTGGAACTGCAGGGAGCAGAGTCGGTGCGACTCGGCGCGCTTGCCCAATTGGAAGTAGGTGTCGATGGACTTGATGATGCCCACGAAAATGCTGCTCACACCCAGAATGATGTTCATGTTGGCGTAGCCAATGTCAATACCAGTTGCGAACCCAATCGCCGATGACAGGATGATGACCGGAATGTTGATGTAGTTGGACCGTCCGTTGTATTTTTCATACGAGTTGCGGTGCAGGATGGAGAGAGATTCGCACTCCTCCGCGTGCGTCTTCAGCAACTGCTCTAAATCCGTGTTGTAATCAATGGATTCAGCCATTAATGAAAATTGCTATATCTTTCATTGTGATTTTAATTTTTTGATGCAGTATTTAGTATTTGAATTCAAAAATGCAATAAATCTACTAAAAAACGGACATAAAAGTAATGCATACATTTTATTTATCACAACCAAATAAAATGTTTCGTTTTTTGTCGCTGTTGCATATGCGCAGCTTTTCGAAGGCAAGGGCCCAGTTGGAATGCAAGATGACGAATGGCGGGCCACCAATAAATGACTGCACCGGTTCCTGTGCGGACAAATGTCAACTCATGAAAACGAGGGACGAAGTGGATGCGTTCATTGCGAATGCGCGATGTCGCGCAAGATGCGTGCACACGGATGAAGAACCAAAATCGAGCGATTGTTCATGCATTAGTGTGTGCATTGCGGATATGTCCGAAATGTATTGCATCATGGAGTCGTCTCAACGAGGGCGGTCTCGAGTATCATGACCTCGAAAATGCGCGTCATGAGTTGCTTGGATTCACTGAAATCCTTGCATTCCGGGATGCCCGCGACATCCACAAACCACTGCTCGAAATCATGCAGTGAATTCCAGAATTTCACGTAGCCGCCCAGCGCAAGCAGGATGATTGCATGTTTTGCATAGTCGGCATCGACCGGGTCTGTGCCGCACTGGTCTTTCAACAAGATTTCGTCAATGTCAATCGTCTCGTCAAATTTTGTTGGGAAACACGCTATGGTGCGATTCATGTTGAAGCCGTTGCAGTGTCCTCCGAATCCAAAGTACGCTTCAAACTCGTATCGATGCTCCATGACAAGCGGCCTGTGAAATTGAATTTTGAATTCGTGCCCCATGAAGGGCACGATCGCATTGGTCGAACGAATGTTCACGCGGTCCGATGCATACCGGTTGTACACTTCACGCCATGCCGCATCTGCAAATGTTTGTTCAGTGATTTCATCTGGAACATTTGAAATCAAGTATGCCCTTGGTTGATAATGGTCCTTGTGCAACTGCTTGAATTTGGCAACAACGTCGGCCTTGGTGATCATCTTGTGTG
>Ga0315291_10006279_pt1 | contig 14759 bp, 11 predicted proteins | sample YL17G12_20_MG_FD_203070 | JGI IMG/M metagenome (GOLD analysis project Ga0315291, IMG submission 203070) | Sediment microbial communities from Yellowstone Lake, YNP, Wyoming, USA - YL17G12_20 | ecosystem: Environmental > Aquatic > Freshwater > Lake > Sediment | place: USA: Wyoming | collected...
CGACCCCGATTGCAGGAAGTGCGCATGTCCATTTTACCCTTCGATTCAGCCCTACTTCTCCAGGGGCAAAGGTGGCGGCCATTTCAATCGGGAATAACGACGCTGATGAGAGTGCCTATGATATCGCCTTGACTGGGACCGGCCTCGCCGTCACTTATTATGTTGACTATACGACCGGACTTGATAGTGATTCCGGCTTAACTGAAGCCCTGGCCTGGAAGACGATAGCCAAGGTAAACGCTACGACGTTCTATGGGGGCGATAATATAGATTTCAAGCGCGGCGAAACTTGGCGCGAACGTCTGCTCGTTCCCTCCTCTGGTTCTGCTGGCCTGCCCATCACCTTCGGGGCGTATGGGACGGGGGAGAAGCCAATTATCAACGGTTCAAACATCTATACCGGATTTTTGGAGCGTGTAACCTACTCCACCTGGACGGCAGAAGGGGAGACGGTAGTCCTTAATAAACCAACTAATAATGCGGGCATTAAAGTTTTTAGCCTCGATTCAAGGATATATGTCGGTCAAGGGGCCTGGGTTGCCGATAATAATTATACCATTAGCGCATTAGAGGTGGAGTTCAGTTATGAGTGGGGGACGTTCAGCCAAAATGTTGTTGCTGAAATTTATAACATGGACGGGACCAGCTTGGGGACGCTTGTCGGTGCGTCAGCCGCACAATTAGTAACTGGTGTGGGAGTAGTAAAATTTACTGGCATGAATGCCGCAATCGTTAATGGAAACTCATACGGACTTATTATCAGGAGATCAGATTCTTCGTATGATGGAACTAATTGCTTATCTCTCTATGTAGATACCACGGGCAGTTCATGGTCGGGAAATTATGTAAATTGGTATGGAAACAAAACATCCGCATCCAATTATGCAACCTATGAAATGGGCATCAAGCTTTATCAGGGCGGGGCACTCCCCTATTATGCCACTTACACCGAAGCGCCGACAGCGATGTATTACGATGACGTTCTTATGGTCGAAAATGAGGTGTCTAAAGAAACCCTCGCAACGGGAGAATGGTTCAAGGACACCGGAAACAGCAGGATTTATATCTATGACAACCCTTCCGGTCATACCGTGAAGGCACTTGACCAATGGAATGTCTCCTATTCGATACAGCCTAATCAAGTATTTTTTGATGATACGCTTCTTACTAAGAATACCACATCTAAGGCATCGTTGGTTACTGGTGAATGGTATGACGACACGGTAAATACCAGGATATATCTATATGACGATCCGACTGCCCATACCATCGAGGCGGGCTATTGGGCGATGTGTATTAGCCTCAACAACAAGAGTTATATAACCGTTCAGGATTTAGGGCTCAGAAAATCCAACGGACACAACGTCTGGATTGATACCGCTTCCGGGGAATTTGATGATCTCATAGTCCAGCGTTGCACTATCCGACAGGCGTACACTCACGGACTTGCGGCTGGTCTTGGGGGATTCGCCACATCGGGACACGGGGTTTCGACCGGGCTTCAAATTTTGGACAATGAATTTATTGATAATGGGATAGCGTGTGTACCAGATGGGGGAACTGGATTCGCCTTAAATATAAGCGGAAACAGTCCCACCGACTACATTGAAGATGTCTTAGTCCAGGGAAACACCAGCACCGGAGATGCCGCCGGATTCAAGGGCGATTGGTTTTGTAATGATATTATTTGGGAACATAATTACCTCAAGCCTCTCGGGACGGCCTTTGCCTGTGATGGGGGGCAAGATATAACCTGGCGATACAATATCATAGACGGAACGGACAACACTTCGGGATATGCATTTAGTCTTTTCAGGTGGGAAGGCGTTCCTGGGCCACCGTATGGATTCGCCGTAGATAACCTTCAGATTCTTAATAATACGGTTTACAAATATAAGAGTTGCGTTTCTTTGGCTGATGACCAAATAGATACAATAGTAAAGAACAATATCTTTTACAGCGACTTTGCCGACAATACCCTGATATGGATGGAGGGCGGGGAAACCCGCACCGGATTGGATATCAATTACAACTGCTTTTATACAGGAGTCAATGCTCCAAAATTTACTATCAGCGGGGTAGCCGATTACAACTTTGCCCAATGGCAGGCATTGGGGAATGATGTCAACAGCGTCAACGCCGACCCGAAATTTGTGTCTATCGTAACACCCGACTTCACCCCCCAGCCCATCTCCCCCTGCATCAACGCGGGGACGAATGTCGGGCTGACGCAAGATTATGCGGGGACGAGCGTTCCGCAAGGCAGTGCGCCAGATATCGGGGCGTATGAGTTTGTCTATCCCGCGATAACGAGTCTTACGCCAAACAAGGCGCGAACGGGCGCAACACTCACATTGACGGGGACTGCGTTCGGGGCATCGGCAGGAACGGTGACGGTTAATGGTATATCTGCGACGGTGCTAACTTGGGCCGATACCGTACTCACCTTCCGTGTGCCTTCGGGCGCACGCACGGGAAACGTCATCGCCACCCGGCCCGAGGGATTCGCAAGCGGCGCGGCGGCATTTACGTTAATCCCGAAGGGATGGTTATTGAGCATAATCAAATAAACTTAGGAGGATAACATGGCAAAACTTATTCCGGATGCGATCATCGATCTGATGCTGGATCAGATTGGAGCGGCCACCCGGCTTTTCATCTGCTCGGCTGAACCGTCGAGCTATGCTAATGCTCGGGACACGGTTGATCTGGCAACCCACATCCTGACCGGCGGCGACTTCTCGAAGGCCAATGGGGACACATCGGGCCGGAAGCTCATTCTCGCGGCCCAAAACGGATTCACCGTCGATCACGACGGGACGGCGACGCATTATGCTCTTGGCATCGAGGCCACAACGACGCTGCTTCTGGTCGGAACCTTGACGAGCCAGGTGTTGACGAACGGCAACCTGGTCAACTTCCCGGCGACCGACGTGGACGAAATAAGGGACGTGGCGTAAGGAGTTTACTTGGCTATTTCTTTGCGATCCATCGGAGCAAGCCCTGGGGCGAATTCTACGACTTGTGTTATTACAAAGCCTGCAGGTCTGGCCCTCGGCGATTTCATGCTGGCCCATGTTGTATTCAAGGCCACGAGCGGAACCATCGCATTATCGGGCTGGACCATAGTCGGTGCACAATCCAACACAGCCAGCTCCCGCTCGGCGGTACTCTGGAAGATCGCGGTCCAAGCCGATGTCGATGCTACGACATTTACATTTACCTCTGCAACGGGACGCAACCGGGGGGAGGTGTCGGCCTGGACCGGAGTCGATCCAATAAGTCCAATCAATGTAGCGGATCAGCAGATTAACGCGGCCGGGACTTCGATAGCCGTCCCGACGCCGACCGTCACGAATTCGTGCTTAGTCCTTATCGTCGGTAGTAATGCCGCCGGTGGGACGGCCTCGGCCTGTTCAGGGTCCGATCCGACGGCGACTATCACACTTGGTTATGCCGTCGCCTATAGTACCTATTGCGCCCTGGCTATATTTAGCGGAGTAAAATCCGGCACGGATGCCATTGACGCTCATTCGCTGAGCACATTCACCTCAGCCGTTAGCAGCGGGCATGCGATAGCCCTGAACCCGACGGCCATCGCTTTCGTTACTGCCGAAGGAAACGAAACCCAACTATCGGATACATCCCCCCTAACACAGACACATATTCTGACAGTAACCGAGAGTTATCAGACCGAACTTTCGGACGCCCCGGCCTTGACACAAGAACATACCCTATCCGTCACAGAAGGAATGCAGACGCAACTTTCGGACCAAGCAACGATAACGGAGGAATCGGCGGCAATCGATCTCGTCCCGGATGAGGGGATGCAGGTTGAAATATCCGATGCGCCCGCGCTGACGCAGGTCCATGCTCTCATTATCGCGGAGGGGACGCAGACGCAACTGTCCGATGCTTCAGTATTAACACAAGAGCATCAACTTATAGCCGCAGAAGGCAATCAGACTCAAGCCTCGGATTCTCCGATGCTTACTCAAACCCATATCCTGACGGCGGCAGAGGGTGTGCAAATTCAGATATCGGATACTTCGGTATTGAGTCAGGAACACCAGCTGGCTGTTGATGAAGACGCTCAAATACAAATATCGGATGGCCAGGCACTTACGCAGGAACACCAACTCGCGGCGGCTGAAGGCTATCAGCTGCAGACGGGCGACGTTCCGACGGTTAGCCAAGAACATCAACTGGCGGCTCAAGAAGGAAGCCAGGTCCAAACATCTGACGGGGCGGCCCTTGAGGTTGTCGGCGCAATCGACCTCATCCCGGTCGAGGCGGTTCAGATACAGATAGCGGATACTCCGGTAATCAGTCAAGAACATTATCTGACAGCCCAGGAAGGCGCGCAGACCCAGGTATCCGATGAGGCGACACTATCCGGCGCCACGATAGACTTGGTGACGGCGGAAGGCGTTCAAATCCAAGTCTCCGATGCGGCCCTGCTCGATCTAATCATCTGTCTTGCAGTCCAGGAAGGCCAACAGGAGCAATTCTCCGACGTAGTTGACTATTTGATCGTGGAGACTCGCCAGGTGTTGGCCTTTATCCCGGAGCGGGGTCCAACAATTAAACCCGTCGTCTTGACGCATCGGAATGAGGCGCAGGCGGTCATTAGGCATCGTCCTCCGAGGCGTTGGATTAAGGGTACGGGGATTCCGGCACAAGAGGATTGAATATGACTCAATTCATCATTGAGAAAGCGGTGGTCGAAAAGTTTAGGGTTGGACTCTATTACATGCCGCCCGACGTAAATGAGACGAATATAATCCTCACGGCGACGGCGGCCGTGACGCCGGCCGATTTGACGCTTGATGGGGACGTAGTCATTTCCGGCCAGCAGGTCATGCAGATGATGCACGGCGGAGAGGCGGGTACGACTTATTTGATTCAGTTCACGGTCACGACTTCGAACGGGAGTATCTACTGTTCGCCCGATCACGACGCGATTCTCGTGAGGGTAATATAATGCCGGCTACACCGCTCCGCCTCCAGGTCATCAACCGGATTGTCGCAGTCCTCCAGGGAATCTCGACGGGGGCGACATATTTCTATACTCCGGGCGCCGTTATCAAGCGCTTTGTCCATTGGGCTGAGGTGAAGTCGTTCCCGACTTACATGGTTTTCACCGGTTCCGGCGGCACGGTCGAACTCAGCGGCGCAGCGGGGGATGCCTCCGAATATACTGAGGATTTTTTTATTTCGATCAAGGGATGGGTCAAGGATAGCGAGGACACCGTGACGCGATTGGAGAACTGCATCGCCGACATCCGTAAGGCCATTGATGCGGATTCGCGGAGCGGGGCGGCGGGGAGCCTGGGCGCGCTGGCCGTGGAGACACGGATTGAGGAGTCACCGGAAACGGATGACGGGTATTTGAGCCTGGAAGGTTTCGGCTTTTTTGACCAAAAAATTAGAATCAGTATTGCGGGTGTGATGGGAGTCTAACATGAAAGTGATGTGGGCGAAAAGCGATCAACATACGGAGTGGGGCCTATTCCACGTCGGGGACGTGATCGACATGACGGCCCTGGGGATTCCGGATGGAGTCGTTTCGTCGTGGATAAAAGACGGCTATGCGGTGCCGGAGATAACGGCAGAGAAACCGGACAAGCCGAAGAAAATAAAGAAAACCATGAAGGAGGTTTCGCATGGGTGACATTGAAAAAAGACTAAACAAGGCGGCCATTCTGAAGGCGGATACCTGGGGGGATGTCCATGCCGGACTGGATGGTGCGGGCAACGGGATCCTCCCATTGAATCCCGGCACACCGAAACGGGTTGTCCAAATGATTGAGGACGAGGCAGCGGGTGCATTCGAGGCGAATTTGGACGTCGGTGTTTTCGGGGCTTCGGATTTCGGCCTGGACTTTGACTACCGATGGGATGGCCTGGAGAACATTCTCCTCGGTTTGCTCATGGGTGTCGACACAGCCCCGGCGTCGGTGCATGCGGGGGTATGGATGCACACGATCACGCTGGCCAATTCCGCGTTCGGATTGTTTGCGTCCTACGCTGTCGAGAAGGGGGCGCAGGTCCATACCGTCCCTACTCTTAAGGTCCTGAAGGCGATTTTTTCGGCCAGCGGGGGGCTGATCAAGGCAGCCTTCAGCTTAAGGGGAAGCGAGACGACAGACGCAACGGCGACCCTGAGCTCGACGACCGTCCCGGCTAATTCGCACATCCGGGCGAAGTTCCAGCAGGCCGTGTTCCGCATGAATGACTATACGCTCGCGGGCGGGGGTACTACCCTGGGCGCGGGCCACATCATCAAGCCGAAGACGTTCACGCTTGAGATCGAACGCAAGATGGACGCGGAACACGTTTCCGGGAGCCAGATCATCCTCGAGCCCGTCGAAAACGACAAACTGGCCGTGAAGCTCACGATGGATTTTCCGCGCATGGACGCGACGAACGCCGCCTACTTTGCGGCTTGGACGGCACCGACCGACAAGAAGGCCGATATCGTCGTGACCGGCCCGATGGCGGCTGCCGACCATCCCTATATCCTGAACATCCAGTTTCCGCATCTTGTCGTCGAAGATGTGGAATATGCGGACAGCAAGATCATCCCAGCAAAGATCGTTCTTCGGGGTCTGGCGGCGGACATAGCCCAGACGGGTCTGACGGGTATCCTGCCCATCGGCATTTTCCTGACCAATACGCGTGAAGCCAGCCTGATCGCGTAAGGAGACTTACATGGGAGATATTGAAAAGCGACTAAATAAGGCGGCGATCAAAAAGGCCGCGATCTGGGGGACAGCCGTCAACACCGACGCGGCCGGTATGGGGTTCCTGCCCCTGAACCCCGGGTCGCCGAAGGCGGCGGTGCAGATGATGGAAGATGAAAGCTACGGGGCTTTCGAGTCCAACCTGGATGCCGGGTTCATCAACCCCTCCGATTTCGGCCTGGACTTCGATTACCGCTGGGATGGGCGCGAGAACCTTCTGCTCGCCATGCTCATGGGGACAGCCGGGGTGCCGGGGATGTATTTCATCGTGAGCGACGCGAACCACCATATCGATTTCGAGGAAGCGGCGGGGGGTGAAAAGCAGGCGGTATTGGCAAATGGAACCTGGACGGTAGCCCAAATCTGTGCGGACATCAAGGCGAAACTCGAAGCCCTCTCCAACGGAACTTTGGCCTATACCGTCACTTATAATGCGACAACCTATAGATTCACAATCGCTACGACCGCAACCTTCAAACTCTGGTGGAACACCGGCACGAATAATGCGCAAGCGGCGGATACCCTTCTGGGGTTTGCGGCTGATCTAAGCGGGGAGATAACCTATACATCATCCGCAAATGCGATCGGCGGGGCGCTCAACTACCTTCATTCCTTCGTCCTCCTGAACACGGTCGCGGGGATCTTCGGGACATACGCAACGGAGAAGGGCACGAAGATCCACACCGTCCCGACCTTTAAGGTACTGAAGGGCACGTTTTCCATGAGCGCCGGGCTCATCAAGGCGGTGTTCAACCTGCGCGGCATCCGGGTCGTGGATGACTCGGCGCTCCCGGCAGCGTTCACGTCCACGACGATTACGGGCAACACCCATGCCCGGGCCAAGTTCGCCCAGGCCGTCTTTCGGATGAACGCCCAAACCGGGGACGACTTCGTGGACGGGGACATCATCCGGCCGAAATCCTTCACCCTGGACATCGAGCGGAAAATGGACAGCGAGCACGTGGCCGGGGTCCAGACAATCGTCGAGCCGGTGGAGAACGACAAGCCGAGTATCAAGTTGACGATGGACTTTGCGCGAATGGATACCGTGAATGCGGCCTATTTCGCGGCCTGGATCGCCGGGGCGGAAAAGAAGGCGGATATGACCGTCACCGGCCCGGCCATCGAGGGCGCGTACAACTTCTACCTGAAGTTCCAGCTCCCGCGTCTCATCATCGAGGATGTCGAATACGCCGACTCGAAGATCATTCCGGCCAAGATTGTGCTGAGGGCCGTGGTACCTGATACCGCGCCGATAGGTATGACGGGCGTTCTGGTCCCGGTCGTCTGCCAATTAATGAACTCGAGGAGCGAAAACTATCTCGCATAAAAGGAGGCACATGGATATCAAAAAACTGCAACCGGAGGCTGAAATCACCTGTGCACTGGAAACTACCGGCGAGCCGGTCACGATCATGTTCCGCGTCGGTTTCATCCCGCTCGATGCGGTGCCGGATTATGTTAATGAAAGCCGGGGGACGGCCGCGCCCGGAACGGCCAGGCCCAGAATTTCGGACATCCTCCGGCGGGCCGTCTCCGATGCAATTCGCGGTTGGGACCTGATGGACGGTGGGATGCCCCTCCCCTGCACGCAGGAGAATAAGGACAAATACCTCCCGCTCCTTTTCGGCCTGAAAACCAAACGGCCGGAGGTGGTCGTTGATGGCGAGGTTATTCCGACCGACCCCGTGGCATTGGTTCTCGTCCGGGTGCTGGCGGAGTTTGCGGGGAACCCGGAGAACTTCCTAAAAAATTAACGGCCTATCTCGCGCTCTACGCCGACCGGTGGGAGGCGCTGCTGAAGCCGGAAGACCACAGACACGAGATAGGCGAGACGACGGAGGAATGCGTGAACTGCCGATTGGACGCGATGGCGGCGAGGATGAACGCCTTTGAAGTCGGGGTCTGGAATTGGTACTGCGGAGTTGTGAATCCCTTTGCGCTAGAGGCCGGGATAGTCGCCAGCGAATTCAGGGAGGAAGGACTCCGGGGTCCAGTCCGTAGGATGGCCCTGGCCGCACTGAACGCCATCCATCAGACGTTCCAGATCGTCGCCGCCGAACGGAGAAAGAAGGCTCAAGAATAATCAAATGGCAGATGTAAAATATATCGTAGAAATGGATGCTTCCGGGGCCCTGAAGTCTATCAAAGATTTAGATGGGGCGCTTGATTATTCCGGCAAACAAGCCGGTACAACCGGAACGGCCTTTGGTGGACTCTGGAAACAATTCGCTATCGGGCAATTAGCTATTGAGGGATTGAGGAAGGGTTATGGTTTACTTAAAGATTTTGTGAAAGATTCAATCGATGCTGCGATTGAATCCGAAGAAGCGGAAAATAATCTCAATGCTGCACTTGAAATAACCGGACGGAATGTTCCTATTCTCCTGCAACATTTCAAGGATTATGCTTCCGCTGTACAAAATCAAACCGTTTATAATGATGAGGCAATTCTGGCGGCACAGGCACTTCTTTTACAACTTACCAGACTGGATAAAGAAGGGATTGATCGGGCAACAAAGGGTGCAATCGGCCTCGCCTCGGTTATGAAGATAGACCTCCAATCGGCTGCGACGATGGTTACGAAGGCGATGGAGGGGAACTATGGAGCGCTTGGCCGGGTCGGGATTAGGGTCTCCGAGAATCTGACGGCGGAACAAAAACAGGCATCGCTCCTTGATCAATTGGGTAAGCTTTATCAACGGGCAGAAGCAGAGGTTGGTACTTTCGGCGGTTCGATCAAACAACTCAATAATAGCTTTGACGATATGGAAGAGGTCGTCGGCGGAGCTGTTACAAAAAACGAATCCTTCCGGGATGCAATTAAGGATTTGAAACAATGGATTGATAAACTGGCGACTTCATCGGATTTCCAACTTTGGCTCAATACCGTCATCGATGGATTGGTTGCCGGAACGAAACTCATCGGGAAATTTGCAAAAGCTGTTCATGATATCGAAAATACGATAGCCGGAGCAACGAAAGCCGATAAAGAATTTGTTGAATCCCAAGTAAAACTCAATGCGGCCTTGGATCGGGCGGCGGCGGCGGGGCATGATTATCGCGGGAAAATGGACGCAATCCGTGAGGCGGCGGCGAAAGCAAAGCCTCCCATCAATGAGGTGGGGACGGCCGTCCATCAATTGACCACAGAGGAAATCAAGGCGGCGACTGAGGCCGTGAAGATGAGGTCCGAGCTGGAGAAAACGGCGAAGGCCATCCTTGACAAGTACGATCCGCTCAAGGCCGCGATGCATAAGGTCATCAAGGAAGAGCAGGATTTGACGAAGGCGTTCAAGGCGGGCGTCATCACGGAGGCGCAATACCGGAACGGTATGGCTGCATGTGAAAAGGAATTGCGATCATTCGGATCAACGGTCGTCGCCACGGCAATCCCGGCGGCCAGGCGCATGCAGGAGGTAATGGAGAAGGCGGTCGCCTCAATGAAGGAGGGGCCGGGCTACATTACAAGATCCTGGGCTGCAGAGGCGAAAAAATGGGTGGATAAAAATCAGGAAACCTTTGACCAAATTCTCGGCGCCGCCTCCTCCGTCGTTGGCCAGATCGACGCTATTATGCAGCAGAGTACAAACAATAAGATGTTACTGCTCGACAAAGAGTATCAGGCCAAACTCGAAAACATCAAGAATTCGCTCCTGAGTGAGGAGGAGAAGAATAAAGCCATCGAGGCGCTGGACGCCGAATATGATATAAAACGCCGGGGACTTCAGAGGAAAGCGGCAGAGAGTGCGAAAGGGGTGGCCATCGCCAATGCGATTATCAATGTGGCCGAGGGCATCACGAAAGCTTTGAGTGCGTTGCCCCCGCCGTTCAACCTGATACTGGCGGCGATCACGGCAGCCGCCGGGGCGATTCAGATTGCCCTTATCCGTGCCCAACCGATCCCCCTGGCGATGGGTGCGATCTTCAGAAAGCCGGCCATGCTGAGTTCGGCGGGCGGGAATACTTACGAGGTGGCCGAGGCCGGGGAAGCGGAGATCGTCAGCTCCCCGCGCCGGTTGCGGGAGGCAATTATGGGGAAGGGCGCCGACGGGACGGGAAAACCGATTGTCATTCAGAATCATATCTACATCGACGGGCGAGAGATAAAACTCTTTATTACCAAGACGGTCCGCGAGTCGGGTGGACTCGGACTTCTCGGCTCCGTCGGAAAGGCGATGGCCTAAATGTCTGTTCTTATTTGTCATACCAATTTATGGCGGATCGGGGCCATCCTTACGGCATCGTCCGAGGCGGCGCAATTCTCGGCGGAGTACACTCAGGATGATTCGCTTCAACTTTTCTGGCGATCAAGGAATGGGACCGGGACGGGAAACGGGTTGTTCGTCGTCACGGTGGATGTTAATGATCACATCGATCTCGCGGAGGGCGCTGGCGAGTTGCCCGCCACGCTCACGCCTGGGAACTATAATGGTTTGACCCTGGCCGCCGAGATCAAGACGCAACTCGACGTAGCCGGGGCGCTGACCTACACCGTCACCTATAATGAGACGACTGGGAAGTTCATAATCGCCGCTGGCGGCAACTTCGAATTGCTCTGGCATTCCGGCAGCCATAATGCGGAAGGTCAAGGCGTTCTACTCGGCTTTGCGCATACCGACTTGTCCGGGGCGGCGACATACACCTCCGACACGGCGGTTTTCCATTCGGAAGAGTATATCGACTGCGACTTCGGGGCGGCACTTGAGTATGATTTCATAGCCCTCCTGGGGCATAACTTGACTTCGGCGGCGTCCATTATCATCTATGGCGCAGATGACGCTGCCTTCACGGTCAACCCCGTCCATGATCATCTGACCTTTAACGGGAACAATCTTTACAAAATTTTGGGGGCAGCGCAAACCAAACGCTATGTCCGAATTTCGCTTCTCGATACCGCGAACCCCTCGGGCTACCTGCAAGTCGGGACCATCGTCGTCGGCAAGGGAAACGCGCTCAATCGCGGCCCGAGCGTTCCCTTCCAGAGGGGGCCGATTAACGAGACCGAGGTCGAGTATTCGCCCTCGGCCAACCTATTTACCATCCAAGAGCGGCCGTCTCTCGACAACAAAGTGCTCTCGTTCGTTGGGTTGAGCGACGCTTCGGAGATCATCGTGGAAGCTTTGCTTGAGGCCTGCGGGTCACACGTCGCCTGGGCACTGTGTCTCGATTCGACCGCGCCGAACGCCAACAGCTATTGGGTCCATTTGAAGAATCAGGAATTACCCGAGTGTCAGCACGTCAACTATTGGACGTGGATTGCGGAAACGGAAGAAGTGTTATAATGGCTGTACCGGCCCCGTCCTCTTTAATCGCCTCTGTCACACAGGTAATAAAAATTCAGTTGGCCTGGACCAATAATGCTTTTTATGATGGCGTTGAAATTTACAGAAAGCCGGCCGGCGGTTCCTATTATTGGATTCATTCAACCGGCTCCGGTGTTACCGCGTGGCTGAATTCTGGACTTAGTGATGGAACAAAATACTATTATAAACTAAAGGCTTTTATCGGGGAGGAAGATTCGCCCTTTTCCAATGAGGCGAATGCGACGACGCAACTTCCCGCCCCGTCCGGTCTATCCGGCTATTCGAACGCGGGCGGGACGGAGGCTCCTCTTACGTGGAATGACAATTCGCAAAACGAAGCATCGTTCAAGGTCTACAAGAATGGGGCGCTTCTTTACACGACGGCGGCCAACGCCACCAGCTACACGGCGACGGGACTAACGCCGGGCGCGACCTACACTTTCTACATCAAGGCCTACAACGCGGCGGCGGGGTATTCGGCGGCGTCGAACACGCTTGAACTCACGATGGCCGACCCGCCGGCGAAGCCCTCGGGCCTCACGGCGACGCCGACCGGGACAACGACGATCCGGCTCAACTGGACGGACAATTCCGATAACGAGGTTGACTTTCACGTCGAGCGAAGCGCAACTTCGGGCACGGCGGGCTTCTCGCAAATCGGGACCGTCGGCGCAAACGTCAAGACCTACGGGGACACGGGGCGCACTTCGAACACGCAGTATTGGTATCGCGTCCGGGCGCACAATGCCTCGGGTTATTCGGGTTACTCAAATGTTGCCACGGCGGTTACATTCGCAGCGATAGCGGTCCCGACTAACCTCGTCTGTACGGCGGCGAAGGTCGGGGGGGCCTACGGCGTCGAGTGCATCTTCGAGGACAATTCCGAACTTGAGGATAGTCATATCATCGAGAGAAAAACAACCGGAGCCTATGCGGAGCTTGTGACCCTCGCCCCGAACCGCACCTACTACCATGACGCAACGGCGGCGGCCGGGACGACCTACACCTACCGGGTTCGGGCAAAGCAGGGGGCATCCACCTATTCGTCCTACAGCAACGAGGCCGAAATCGCCGTCCCCGACGTGCCGGCGGCCCCGACGGGGCTTGCCATCTCGGAATATCAGGATACGTGGGTCAAGATCACTTGGGTAAAAACATCCGGTGAGGTCGGTTATTCGATCGAGATGAATACGAGCGGCGGGGCCTATGCGGAGATCGCCAGGATCGAGGCCGGGATCGAATCGTTTAAAAAGACCGGGCTTGCGGCCTCTATCCTTTATGGATTCAAAATCCGGGCCTACAGCGGCGCCGGGAATTCGGCCTATACATCCCCGGTCACACAGACGACGCGGGCGGCCTATCTCCCCTCGAAATTCGAGAAGTTCATCCGCAAGTCAAAACCAAAACTTGTCTTTCTCGTTGAGGCAAACCCGCTCATGGAAATCACCGGCTGGACGATCACGTCGGGGATGACCTACGAGGCGGCGTTCGATGAGGGCGGCGCGGCCCTCGATGCAGTCTACGAGAACGGCGTCGCGCTCATAGCCAAGACCTCCATCGTAACCGTTGAAGCGAAGGCCGGGACTTATTGGCACGACACGGCCAATAAGAAAGTCTACATCCATACGCTGGGCGGTGATGATCCGATCAACGCGCTCATCACGGGTTCATTCTGGCTTTACTTCACGACCTGGCAGAGGGGCGCGACGATCTATAACGGGAACTTCTATCTCCCGCTCGTCGCGGCCGACGGCATCCCCGACATCTCGCAGGCCATTCAACCCTACTACGAGGGAACCTTCGCTGTGTCGTCGGGGACCGTGAGTCTGATTAATGGCAAGATCCGCAAGGCATTCTACTTCGATCACCGCTACGCAAGGTATCTCTGGCTCAATCGCAAGGTTAAGTTCCTCGCCGGCGGAGAGACCTTCACCTATGCGGAGTTTGCGACAATCAACACGGGTTCGGTCAATTCCATATCCATCGATGATCGGCGGATGAGCCTCGATCTCCGGGACTTCCGGGACGGACTCAATAAGGAGATTCCGTCCGAGTTCTATTCGATGGATATGTTCCCACTCATGGATACCAATGGAAAAGACAAGGCGCGGCCGTTCGGATTCGGTGCGATTGCGAATGCGATCCCGACACAGATTGATACGACAAATCGCGTTTTTGAGTTTCAGAATGGGCGCGTAAAATCCGTAACGGCGACGCAAAACGGTACAAGCCTTGTCGAGAATACGGACTTTTTCGTAGATTACCAGCGCGGCCGTCTAACGCTCGCACGCGGGCTGGGCTATTCGTCGTCCGACATCCTACTCGTGAGTTTCACGGGGTGCGTCAACCCCGCCGATGAAGCCAACGTCACGGGCGCTGAAGTTTTCCTCTATATCTGCCGATCGTTTCTTGGCTGTGCGCTTGCAGATATGGACCTCGATGCGATTTACGCGACGAAGTACGCTAAGACGACGGCGCTCTCGCTCTACATGAGGGGCGGGGTCAATTCGTCAAATTACATCAGAACAATCGAGCAGAGTATCCAGAGTTACACCATGCAGGACGCCCAGGGGCGGCTCGGGATTAGGGCGGAGCAGACAGCTCCCCTCTCCGGCGCACCCTATGTTTGGGATTTACACGTATTCGATTTTCAGGCAATCAAGGGCCAGGACCAGCTTTATTCGGGGATTAACATCTATTACGTGTA
>Ga0315291_10006281_pt1 | contig 14758 bp, 26 predicted proteins | sample YL17G12_20_MG_FD_203070 | JGI IMG/M metagenome (GOLD analysis project Ga0315291, IMG submission 203070) | Sediment microbial communities from Yellowstone Lake, YNP, Wyoming, USA - YL17G12_20 | ecosystem: Environmental > Aquatic > Freshwater > Lake > Sediment | place: USA: Wyoming | collected...
GTTTCCAGAAAGTAGTAAACTAACAATACCATGGTGATTGTTAGCAAGATGCACTAACATTTTAATCCATTCCCTCTGCCATCAGGCGGCGGCAAAAAAAATTTGGAAAGAGAAAGAATATTCTATTTACGCTTCAAAGGGCATATGTGACAGTAGTAATGAAGAATGCCAAACTCGTTATGCATTGTATCCTTCATTTTGTCAAATATCGGTGTAAACATCTTCATCAATTCTGCTTCTTCCAAAGGCTTCACATACTTATCAATATCTCGTTGCTCCGATGGCCTACTGAATGCTTTTCTTATTGGACACTCCAAACCTTCATTCCAGACGCATTTCAGCTTCGCGGTTTCGCTTTCTTTCTTCTTTTCTTCCTTCTCTGTGATTTGTTCTGTAATATTTTCACCTCCTTCAAATTTGGGAAAGGAAAGAATATTCTATGCTTCATGGTTTCGCCTTCTCAAACCCAGTACAATCTTCTTCATGGAGACATTGAGGCCATTTCCTACATTTGCGGCAGATGTGAGATTCTATGATTGAACTTCCTTCATGTGATTTGACCGACATAATCAGTACATCCAGTCTTAAAGGCACATTCGGAGCATTTGACTACTCCAGTAGAATCCTTGAAGTAGCAGGTATGCGTATAGAACCAACTGAAGTTTGGGTTACTCATGGTTTCGCTTCCTTCTCTAAAGACTTGACTTTCGCATAGTACTCGGCCTGCAGAGGCTTGACTTTCGCATAGTACTCGGCCCACAGAGACTCGACTTTCGCATCGTACTCGGCCCACAGAGACTCGACTTTCGCATAGTACTCGGCCCACAGAGACTCGACTTTCGCATAGTACTCGGCCCGCAGAGACTCGACTTTCTTGTTCATGCTTTCAGCTCCATCGCAGCGGCCACACCAATCATCACATGTTCCAGCGTATGCTCCTCTGTCCAGTGCTGCACGATGTCCTCAGGCGGCTCACCGTAGCTTTCTTTGAGGGCCTGCTCTGTCCAGTTTCCCAAAGCTGCAACCTTCGCCGTATGCCAATTAGTCAGTCGGAGCATGTGCTGAGCGAACATGTGCCGCCAAAAATGGTTACTGTTAATGTGGCCGTACTTGGCTAGGACTTCGGGACAGAACTTCTTAACAGCTTCCAAATTGATTTTTGCCATATCATCAGCGTCTAGGCTGAACAGTTTTCCGCTTGCCCTGTCGCCTTTGAGTTCTAGCAGCAGCTTCCACAACTTTGCATCGGGCTTTCTCGTAACTGCTTTCCCCTGTTCGCCGTACTTGCGTTCTAGGCCCTTTTCATAAAGGGTTATCCTTCCCTCTTCCGACATGTTCTTTACGTCAGCCTTGACAACTGCATTGATGCGAAAGGCTTTGGTGAACATCAAACAGTCCATCGCATAAGGTTCCTTTCCATGAGTCGCATAAACCCAGTCCAGCATACGATCAAGCTTGTCTCGGCTCACAAACAGGTCTTTGTATCGTGCAAAGCCTCTTGGCTTTCCGACCATCAGTTTTGACGCTTCCACGATTCCCTTTGACAGCAGAAAGCTTTTCAGAGTCTTAGCATATCCGTAAACATCGATCTTGTGCGCCCTGAGCAGGCTGATGAACTCTAGTGCATCATCGTAGCTTAAGCGGTCTGGATGCTTCAAACACCATTTGCCTTCCTGAACAAAGTTGATTCTTAGAGTGCTAAAGTTTCCAGTGCATACTTGCCTTAGGCCCATAACCAGCTGGGCCAGCGTCTTGTCTTTTATCCTTCTGACCGCACTCATGTACGTCATCCATTCCTTCACGCTTCTGATCTGCTGAAAATTGCCGTTTTGAAATATGGTCGAGTCCGTTTCCTGCTTCTCGGTAGGCATGCCGTCAACAAGCTCTTTTCTCAGCAGCTCCTCAACCTGCGGATGCCTCTTGAACCACATCGTAACGCTTTCAGGAGTCACTCTTTCGTTTCTTTTATTCAAAACCATCTCGACTAACTTGCTTGGAGAGACAGTTTTAAGTTCTCTCGCAAAATCGGGCAAATCCCTTTCGGGCTTGTATTTCATTTTTTTATCCTTCCCTTGTTAGTTTGTTAGTTAGTGGGTGATACTTAAATAACTTGAGGACACCGAAGCATATAAAGTTAGTTAGTTAGTTGCTTGGTGTCCGTCAAGTCTTGCTAGGAAAATGTATAAAAGTTAGTTTGTTAGTAAGGTAATATGGAGAAGATGAAGAAAAGAGGGCATAACCTCACTTGTCAGCATTGCGGCCATTCATGGGCCTACAAAGGAGACAAATATTATACCAACTGCCCAAGATGCATGTATAAAGTCAAAAACCCCTATTTCCAAGCTGAAGAAATAAATTTGGTCCACTTCAATCTCGATACGGAAGGAGTCAGAATCTTAGACCCTTCCCTAGCCACAAGATACAGCCCTCAGGGGAGAATTATTGACGTTTACTTCAAAGATGGAAAAGCCTATTGCGGCCTTGACGATTCAGAAGACTGCAAGCACGTTAAATATGCTCTGAGCCTTCCATTAGTGCAGAAAATCTTCCAAAAGAGGAGGTGGAAAATTGAGTAAGATGGTTCTGATTTTCGGTAGCGTGCTTTTAGTTATTGGATTAATAGCCTATTTCTACCCTGACACAAATCTCAGACCATACAGGTATCCTTATCAAACAATGGGCATCATTCTAACGATTGCTGGAATATTCTTTGCTGGCCTATCATTCGTAATCAAAGAAAAGAAGGCTAATCCTCAAGCCATTCAGGAAGGTTAAGCTCAAAAGGCTTAGTCTTTTTCCTGCATTTGCATGGAGGACATTTACGAGGCTTGCACTTCGGTTTTGTCATCTAACAACGCCTATTTTTATGATGGACAAACCCTTTCCCGCTTCTACAAACCGTATAGCCCAGTTTCTTGTTGCATCCGCACTTCTTTGCCTTCGGACTTGGTTTTGTTATTTTACTTCCCCCCTAGCAGTTTTGCGAGAGCAGCCAAACCCGCATAATCAACTTTCTCGCCTTTCTTGCTTGTCGTTTCAGTGTAGCTCGTAGCATCCACAAGCGTTGTTAAGCCACCCACCAACTCACCGACATAACTCAACTTGAGCAGCTCACCCATCTGATGGTCAAGCCAAACCTCGGTTTGAAGAGCATCAAAAGATGTCATCAAGCCCATACGCGCATAGATTTTGCAGCTCACAAACTGGTTAAAAATAGCGGTTAAAGCATTGCTTGCACTGCTCTTCTGAAGGCTGCTGATAACGTGACCCGACTGAGTAAGATAGGTTTCTAAAAGGTGAAAAAGCTGCTTCGTCCCTTCAGGAGTCTTAAGCGACTTCACGAAAACGAGAGCCAGAAGCATGCTTTCGAGCTCGCTGTATTCCTGAGCCATAGGCCCAAAAGCTAGGACGTTGCCTTTTCTGTCAATGTCTCGCGGCGTAAGCAACAGGGCTTCTGCTGGCCAGCCAGACTGAAAAATCTCTTCCCAGTTAGCAATCTTGCCAGTGACACCTGACTTAGTGAGCCACTCTATAGCTTTTGACTTGTCGGGGTTTTCGGTCATTATTCATCCCTTTTCTAGGTTTTCTTTGGTTCTGTTGCTCCTGTCTGCATGAACGTCAACAAGTACGTCACCGTCTGAATCGTTGCAGTCAACAGGAAGCCTAAACACTCTATTGTGTCGGGCAGCCTTCCCTGAGTCGTGACCGTGTAAGCAGGAATCGCTATGCCTTCAATGAAGATCAGCACTGCAATTATTACGACTTTCGGAATTGTCGGGTCAAGATCAAATCTCGTTTGAATCACCACCTTTTCACGTTGGATGCAGCAAAGCGTACAAGCTTTCAATAGTTGCCTTCAAAGTCTCTATGAGAGCCTCTATCTTGGCAATTCTGAGTTCTAGCGTGACTACTTCAGTGGCTAAAGCGTCAAAGTCTTCTTTAGTTGGAACGTCAACCATTCAATCACCTTCCTAAACACTGTTTTCACGTTTTCATGTGGCCTGATACGGTCAGCAAGAGGCGGCGAACTTCGATAATACGCATGGACAAGAGGCAGAGGCAAGCAGTGATCTCTGAACCTTCGCAGCGTAGAAAGATGAGTGTTGCTTGTTCCGCAGGCCGTAGCTATGAAGCACCCATTTTTATCTTTAACGCAGACCTGCGTTGCCTCATCCCAATGGTAGCCAGTAGGACAGACATGGACAGGACTCTCGATAAAGTACGCTGCCAGGGTATGCTCTGAATTTGCAAGCTGCGGAACAACAACCACTAGAGCCGTTGAGCCTGAAACAATCCTGCCGTCTATCTCCCAATGGTCAAGAATCCAGCCGTCAGCAGGGAAGCTCGTCACTACGGCTGACTGATCGATAGCGTATTCATAGCGGCCTGTCTGAGGGTCAGTATCTCCGCTTCCGCTTTTACCGATGTTCAACTTCCAATACTGGATTGGCAAGTCTGCAAGGACACATATTTGATTCTGACAAACCCATGTTTTGCCGCTAGGCGGCGGCCCATACTTTGCATCACAGTCCAGATTAACCGAGCATTCGGGTTGTGGAGGCAGATCAGCAAGTACACAAGTGCCGTCCTGACATAGCCACTTTTTGCCAGCAGGAGGCGCGCCATAGATCGCATTGCAGTCTAAGTCAACTGCACATTCGGGGTGTGGAGGCTCTCCACTTACTAGCTCGTAGAAGGCCGCGTGAGGAGTCCATCCAGTGAAAATGTTGTAGGTTTCTCCTGACTGGCTAGGCTGACTGGCCCAACAGAAAACAGCGTCTAAACCGCGATAGACAGCCCATCCGACAACAGCCGCAACGTAGCTTCTCTGACTTTCAAGATTGGATTTTGACTTTCCAAACTCAGTCAACCAAAACGCTTTTCCAGACGCATGAGCTACATCAGCCGCATCCAACATAGCATTTTCAGCCGTAAGGTTAGGAGTGCGCGGGTCAAAATACGTGGTTCCAGCCCAATACATATTTCTGCAAATGAAGTCGCACTCAGCGTCTATTTCAGCCGCATAGTGACCTGTTGACGGAGAAGCAGAACCCATGAACCTCACGCTTACAGGCGCGTTTGTGCTTTCCTTCGCTGCCGCTATTACGTCTAAGATGAATTGGCTTTCGCTTGCTGATGCTCTCTGTGCTTGAGGCTCATTCATCACCATAAATGCGGCTACGTTTGAGCCTTGAAAAGCTGTCAGCACGTTTCGCACATAAGTTATGTATTTGGCCCTGTTGGTTTCGTGTGCCGCTACGTTATCGTCAAAAGCAGCATCCCATGACGCTGTGCCGCCCTTGCACCAAGTGTGAAGGTCTATCGCTACTTTTATGTTTGCAGCGTTGCACTTCAGAATCAGTGCTTTCGCTGTGTTTATGCCTCCGCTTGTTGTTCCTAAGCCTTCGCTGAAGGCGTTGAGCCTGAAAATGAAGAAGTCTATTTTTTGCTGTTGAAGCAGAGCTATCCATGTGTCCATGTTGGCAGGCGTGAAGTTGTAGGCGTTAATCAATTCTGTTGATGCTCTCATTTTTTCGTTTTCTCCATTACTATGACTATTCCCAACTGAAATAAGCTCCCCCTACGTCTATGTTTGTCGCTACGCCTCCGGCGCCTGCTGCCATATAGAGCAGGGCAACATGAAGCACGACTCCGGGGTTGGCAGGGTTAGTGTGATCTACGCCAAATTCTATCCGAATGAGGCTTCCTAGATTGTCAAAGGTATCCTGATAATCCATTGTGGCGGTTGGGTCTCCGTGGGCCTCGTCAACAAGAACAGAGTAATTCATTAAGCCGCTGCTAGGGTTTACGTTGTCCCAAACAGGAATATTCAAGAATAGCCTTCTGCCAAGGATAATAGCGTCCTCTGGAACGCGAAAAGCAAAGATAACGCCTTCCCCCGCCGCATTTATTCTTACGTACTGGAGATTTGCGCTGTAGTCAAAACCTGCGCCGCCTATAGTGCGGAGACATGGACAAAACATGAAGTTGGGAACAGCCTGTGCGATCTGAGAGCGGCTTATTCCTCCGAAGAAACGCCCGAAGCCTCCTTGTCCTTCACCTATTGCGCTCATACGTTTCACTTGCTCCTAGAGTCTGGAATGTCGCTCACTTCTACCACGGTGATGTTGATTGGAGCCGTGTTAGCTATCCCCCATACTTCGCCTTGGTCTGAATTGTCCGTTACTGGTTGGCCTGCTGCTAGGTGTGTGCCTTCATCGCCTGCGAAAACTCCTGCTGTGACTGTTTGCCTTGGCGAAAACGCAAGGTAGTTCGCTACATCGTTGTTTTGAATCATGTAGTATAAGCGGTGAGGGTTTGCTGTTAGCAGTCTAGTTGAGGGAGCTATCGGGAGTGCCATTCCGATGCTATGGGTTTTTCTCACTTTTTTTTTTCCTCCATATAGGTCGTTCATCGCTTGAATGATGGTTTCGGCTGCTGCCTTGATCGCTTCGAGCAAGGCTCTTGTTTCAGGGCCTAGTCTACCTCTTTCCATCATGCCACTATCCTAGGCGTTAGCTTGGGCTGCGCTATCTGTTGATTGACGGCTGGCATAGGCATTTTTTCCATGCCTTTGTCCATTCCCATTTTAGCTAGAATGTTCTTAGTCTCAATCTGAGTAATGAAGTGCTTGCTGCCGAACTCGTCAGGAAAAATCAGGACTACGACTTCCCCGATTCTTCCATATCTCACGGTTCTACTGTCCATTTTAGCCCAACCTCAAAACTATTACTTTCCATGTTCCCGAACCTAGATTGACAGTGGCGGCTGACTCGTTTTGGATGCGAATTTCAACCGTGTTCGCGGCCTGCACGTAGCCACTGAAAACGAAGTCTTGCATGTCATAAGGCGGGGCCACAAGGACAATATCGCCTAAAGCGGCTCCTGCCACTGTTATGGATTTTGTCTCGCCTGCGGCATCAATGAGGCTAGCAGGATCCCACGTTACTGAGGCTACGGCTATCAACTTCAAAGCAAGGGGGCCTAAAAACATGCCGTCAATTTTTCCGTGAGCCTTCAATTCTTCTAGAATCTCCGCTCCAGTCATTCTTCCGCTCATTTTTTCTTGTTCAACTCCTTCAGTAATTCTATGATTTTGTCATACTGTTTTCCCAATGCGTCGAACGCCAACGTCACGGTTTGAAGATGATTAGTGAAAGTTCTAAGTTCTGTCTCTATGCTTTTCTCGACAAGCATTAATGCGTCTTCTTTGGCTTTTTTACGAGAAAAACGAGGGAACACGCACACCATTCTCCTTCAAGAGTTTAAATCCAGCGTATGTAGTGAGCTGCTTGGCCTGCGGCTGCTAGAGCTATGTCAACGTCAAAGGCCGAGTTTACGGTTGCGCTTGTTTGGCTGAACTTCATTCGTTGCAGTCGTCTAGCCACGTAGGCTGCGTTGCTGCCGGGCGTTACTGCTGTGCCTGCGTAAGGTTCAAGAAGGCATCTGATTTCGTTGAGTGGTAGGGCTGTGCATCTCAGAATCAATGTCACCATCAGCTCCTCGGCTGCGGTGTTGACTGATTCGGTAGCGCATCCACCAACTTCAACGAGTTGATGCGCGTCAGTGATTGGCATGGCGAGTCCTGCAACTTCTCCGACTGCTGCGATGGCGATGGCGATTTCTCTGCTGCATAGGCTTCTGATCGGTGGAAGTGGAAGCCTTACGTCTGTCCATGTGAACTCTGCCGCGCTGCGCCTGTTTCCTGCCAATGCGTCAAGTGGTTCAACTCCTACGTTGATGATTTCGCCGCCTGCTACTGGCGCGAAAACGTCATAGTATTCGCTGGCTGCCTGTATTGGGGTTCCTGTGGCTAACATGCTGCCTGCCGTGTTTCCGCACATGACTTCTTGAGGCTGGAAATTGTAGTTTACGCCTTGAATGTCAAAGACTGAAAGCATACTTTCTGCGACTGCGCCCGCTGTTGCCGTTTCTATTGGTCGCCATCCGAGAAGGGTTTTGGCTTTGTCGGGAACTACGTGTAGTTCAACGACTGCGCGGGCTACTGCTGCGCCGCCTGCTACTGTGTCAGTGCATCCTGTCCAGACGTTGCCGCCCATTCGCTCAATCATAGCTAGAACTTCGGGGCTTGGCCCACTTTTGTATGGCATTTTAGAACGCTCCTCCTATTGGAATCTCTCTGTATGAAGTTGCAAGTGAAACGCTGCGGGGGCCTATCGGAACGCCGCTGCTTGGCTTGGGTGATCCCGCGACTGTGACTGGACTGTGAGCTGCGCCTGAATAGACGAGTATGTTGAGGCCTACGACTCCTAAAACTGCGCCCCATCCGCCCTTTGAAAGCAATTTGCCTATTCTGTTGAGTTGCGGGTCAAGGTCAAGTTCTTTGAGTAGGTAGCCGATCAGAGCGGCTGCTGCTCCTGTTTTGAAAGTGTTGTTGCCCTCATAAGTGATGTGTTGCCAGACATGGGTTAGGTCGGGAATGTGTGGGTCGGTTATCAAGCCGTTTATGATGGTGTTGAATCCTGCCATAACGTCTTGGCCCCATGCGTGTTCTTTTAGTCCACTAAGTGCGCCTACTAGCATCCCTGCTTTGTCTGCGTTGTGTTCTATTTTTCCGATTATTGAGTCAATGTTTAAGTCCATGTTTATCGCCCTTTCTTTCTACATGTTCCGCGTTTGGTTCTTCCGTATGTGCATCCTTTTCGTCTTCCCATTGGGATTCCTTCAGAAAAGATTAAGCAAGTCAATATATTTAAGAGCATATTCTGTAACATACGATATGCTTCAAAGCATAAAAGTTATTAACTTACTAACTAGCATAGATTAATCATGCCCTCACAGCACATTGGAACATTCTTGAGCCAAAAAGAAGTTCAGATGATTGAAGAAACACTCAAGAAAACAGGAATGACCAAGTATAGGCTGTTCAAGGATGCACTCCATGAATATTGTGAGAGCAGACTAAAGGAAGGAATAGAACTTGACGGAGGAAAACCAGAAACAAGAGGCCCCGAAAGAGATTCCGAAAGTGTTGTTGGAAGCACTGAGGCAGATAGTCAGAGAGGAAAATCAAAAGTTGATGCCACAGAACACGGCTCAGACCTCGAAGAATACCTTGCCTACCTCAGAGCCACAGCCTGACCTATTGAAGCATTGGAAGGCCGAGGAGATCACAAAGGCTAGCGATGAGTGTCCAGAGTGCAAAGCGGAGAGAGATAAACTGAAAGAAGCTTTCGGAAAGCCCTATTTAGAGGCCCATTGGAGAGAGAAGCTTCCTAATGTATGCGCGAATGAAAATTGTGGAAAAGGTGTATTGATTGAAGAAGAAAGTTGTCCAAAATGCGGAGGAACAAAAGCCAAAAAGCGAGCCTAGCCCTGTCACTGGTGAGATCGTGGCTCAGAAGCCGACACAAGCGGTTAATCCTCAAGATGATGTTCCAACTGTTGAAAGCGTACTTGCGAAAATAGACCCGAATAAGCTCAAGATGGCCGCTGAGATGGGTATTCCGCTTGACGATATTCTAGCCATTGTCAAGTATCAACAGAACACTTTAAAGGCCCTAGTCGAAGCCATGACTAAGCTACCAACCAATGAAGGAATCGCTGAGGAACTGAACAGAAAACTACAAGCAAACGCAGAAAAAAACAGAGCTGAGCTTGTGGAAAAAATGAAAGATCAGCCTCAAGGCCAAACAGGAGCAGCAAGAGGAGTAGGTATAGGCGATATTTTGCAGCTTTTGAAGGGCGGCGAAGGCGGCGGAGATGACGAGTTTTCAAAGATGGCAAAGACCTACGCTTTAGAATCAATGAGTTTGGGAAACACTTTTCAAAAAGTTATGATGGCGAAGATGGCTCCTGAACTTGCAGACACGATTCTAGCAGGAGTCAAGATAGCAGCAGAGAAGAAGGCAACATGAGATGGTGTTCAATGACAGAGACTACACGCAAGACGCAATCATTAAGCAGGCTTCGCTTATTGAACTTCATAGCAAGGATGGCTCTGCTCTTGATGCTGGATGCACTTGCATTGAAGGAAAGCATCTGCACGTTATTGAAGGTCTTGCAGAGGAAGGCAAGGGGTTCGCAGTGAGCGAAAAAGAAAAAATGTTCTACGATCAGCTCGCAGGTTTGAGCAGGGCCTTACGAAAGAACATGGAAGGAGACAATTTTGACATGCGCCAAGTCCTGCATGAAGCAGAACTGAATCCTTCCCCCCGAAAATATGAGCCGCATGGCCTGACTGAGTGCGAGAAGGCGCATCCTAAAGTAGTTCATAAACTTCGGGCCTGCATCAAAGATGTTGAAAAGCGTGAAGGCTGCTCGCCTCCATACACGAATTGTCCAGTTAACCCTGTTGCAGTCTGTAGGGCCTCAATAAAGTGTCCTCCATGACGATGCGCGCAAGGGCTAAACATGATTCTAACCGAAGACTGCTAGAGCTGCGCGTGTTCCGAAAGTCAAGAAAGGCTCTAGTTCTCAATTTTCTGTACGGTTCTGACGGACTCCTAGAAGATATTGAGTTTAAAGGTGATACACATGACATGCCTAGCATCGCTGAGATCATGGCTTTGATTAACGGTAACTTGTGGAACGAGACTACAAAAGCCATCTACAAGGACACAATCATCAACCGCGACATAGACAAGGTAGGAGAAACCGTCCTACTATCCGCAGTGGGCCTAGGCAGTTGTGGCATCCAAATATCGGGAACATGGGTAGGAGCTTTAGAGTTTGAGGGAACTGTTGATGGCGTGAATTGGGTTCAGGCTAGAGCTGTCCAGTTTGGCGGCACTCTTGTAGGCGACACAATCGTTAATGGCCTGTTCTTCGCGCAGATCGGCGGCCTGCTCAGATTTCGCATTAGAGCTTCAGCATGGACAAACGGAACGGCAACCATCTATTTGGAAGCTACAGCGGCCACAAACGCAGTCACACTAGCAAATTCTTTGCCTACAGGAGTCAACAGCATCGGGCAGGTCACGGCGAACGCTGGAACAAACCTCAACACATCATTATTGGCTCTTGAAGCAGGAGGAAACCTTGCAACAATCGCAGGAAAAGACTTTGCAACACAGACAACATTAGCATTAATCAAGGCCAAAACCGACAATCTTGACGTTCTATTATCAACCCGCGCTCTTGAAGCAGGAGGGAACCTTGCGGCTCTAGTGGCGAAGGACTACGCGACACAAACCACTCTCGCATTGTTGAAGACTAGAGCCGACCTTCTAGCGACAGAGGCCACTCTCGGAACGGTTCACGGACACGTTGACAGCATAGACGGCAAGATCACGGCGTGCAACACTGGCGCAATCGCTGGAACTCTCACTCAAAGCACGAAACACGACGCAAAAGTTTACCTGTGGACGGCGGCAGGCTCAGCAGCCGACGGAGCAACCGTCATAAACAACGTAGCGAATAAAGTCATAAAAATCCACAGAATGTTTCTCCAATCCACTGTTGACGGAGCCACAAACGTCTACCTCTACGAAGAAACAAGCGGCAATCTGGTTACAGTCAACACAACACTGAACGCTAGGGAAGGCAGAGAATCAGCTTTCGTTCCTGCTCCCGCGTGCATCGGACAAACCACAACAGTAAACAAGAAAGTCCTCCTCAAAAACGCCGCTGCAAAACAGGTCTACTGGGAAATAACCTACAGCGCGGATGACGCAGCTTAGTGAGGCTGTGTAGTCATGGTAGAGATCGAAACTAGATATTTTACGCATGAAGTTTTCGGGGTTGGAGAGAGACAGCTTAACATTGTTAATTCTGATGCGCATGAGATTGTTGGGCTTTTGAGCGGTTCTAGGATAGGAATTCGGGTTTTCATTCGTCCTGCTGACGATTCGGAGCATGAAGTTACTGCGGGCTCGCCTGTGGCTACGGCCATCTATGCTGGTGATGGAGAGTACGCGGTTGATTGGGCTTGTCCCGGGCATGCGATGCTTGCGACAGATCATATTGTCGTTAAGGTGTATATGACTAAGGCTTTTCCTGTTTCTTGGGCTTTGCAGCGTAGTTTCGTGACTGAAGAGCTTAACGCTGCTACTTTGGATGCGGAAACATGGCACGTGTTTTATTGGTTGTATATGCCTAGTACGACTTTGAATTTCTGGTATGGCGATGCTGAGGCTGACAGCAGAATAGAAGATTTTACTTGGACAGAAGTTGTGGCCCCTTCAGCGATGCTCAGAAGGCTTCTTGTCGGAGTCGGCCTTTAAGCTATTGCTTGTTTGACTGCTTTCATCAGTTCTTTGGCCCTGCGTTTGGCTCTTTTGTCTGCTTGTCGGCAGTGGATGCACTTTTTAAAGTATTTCTGCTTGATGATTCTTCCGCAGCTAGGGCAGGGCTTGTTTTCTTTAGTCTTTGGCATCCAAAACACGGACTCATATGAATTTCAGCCAAGGAATTATTGCCGTACTCTTTAGTATCCTTGTGCCTTTGTTCCATTGTTTTTCGCATTGTGGGCACTTCCATTTTTCGCGGGTTTGCCTCAGAAAGCAAAGGCAGTACGGACAAAAAGGGTTCATGGCAGCACTAGGCTTTTCGGTTCTGTTCCCATGATTCTAAGGTGTCGAGCGACTACGCCGCTTATTTCTAGTGCGTCACACGCGTCTAAAGTGTGGACTAGAACGTCGATGCCTCTTGATTTGACCGTTATTTTTATGCTCACAGGCTCAATTTCCGACAGGTCTTTTTCCTTTCCAACCAATTTTAGTGTCTCCTTTTTGTTTCCATTTGGATGGATGAAAGAAAGCACTTGGCCGCGTGAAGGCGTGGACACAGTTCTTGATCTCTGCACACGATGGGTTTTCCTTTGACTGTTTCGCCTTTGCAGTCTTTAGAGTCGCATCTTAGAATCAGGTTGGCTTGACGGCCTGTTGCTGAGCAGAAGGTTTCTATTTCTATGTCTTGCTGGCCTTCTCTTATGAAACGCTCCACATCATCACGCATTTGACATCCATCCTTTCTGCTGCATTTTCCGCGCGACTACTGCCGCGATCTCTTGGGTTGCCTCTCTGTTTTCTGCATGGATTGTTATGCGAAAATCGAGAAAGTGTCCGTCTTGTAGTATGGTTCCTTTCAGCACTTTCGTGTTATTCCCCCTCTTTTGGTGTTGGTCGGGTGTTTGCGATTCTTCCGTTCAGCGACACGATCTCGTAGTCGTTGGGGGCTGACGTTTGTAGCTTCCAGATTTTCACTATGTCTTTCAAAAGTTGTCGCCCCCCTCAACTTTGGGTTTAGAAAAAGTGGCTATGGTTTTTTCGGCAAGTTCTTTTATGAGTTCAGGGGCTTCAATCAGAATTTTGTTAGCGATCAGCTCTCTGCATGAGATCGACTTGGGGTTTTCTGGATATATTTTCTCTGCGCATATGATAGCGGGGTCTTGAAGGCATGGCAATTTGTCTTTGAGTTCAGGAGTTTTGACATAGGCGAACTTCGTTGCGAGTTTTCGGCAATTCCATTCGCGTAAGTATCCTCTAAATTCTGTGCTTCCTTCTACGCTTCTGCTCTCTGTTTTTTGTGGTTGCTGTGGCTGTGGTTTTGGTTCGTTGTCTTTTTGCTTTTCTACTTTCTTTCTGATGTATTCCTTTCTGTCCCAGCATGTCAAGCATGAAATTGTTGTCATCCGTAGCGGTTTCTTGCCTTTCTTGAGTTCTTTGCCGCATTCGATTTCGGTTTCGCTTATTTTGGCGCAGAAAGGACAGGGAGGCGGTATGTATTGACCGAGTTCTTGTCTTTTGCAGGCTTCTAAGAGTTCTTTGCGAGCTTCTAGGGTTTCTGGGGGGAGTGAAGGGTCTAACAGGCCCATTGACGTTCCCAATGGAATGTCGCTGTGTGGAGTTCTGAGTGTTGAAAGCATTTGTTCTAAGGCTGCTGTCAGTGTTTCATTGGGTTTGTAGTTTTGAATGAACGCTATGTCTTCTTCGCTTAATCTAAGATCGATACGTTTCTTAGCCATCTGTTTTCTTCTCCTCTTCAATCGGGATTTTTTCAATTTCTGGCTCTTTTTCAGCGAAGGGAGCATTTTGGTATTTTATGATTAATTCAGCCTCGAATTTCTGTAGCTCAAAAACCAATTCTTGCAGAGGCTTCACGCAGACATGAAGAAGTAAGAGACTTCTTTCCAGCTTTGCGAGAGATTGTTCCAGCGTAAGCGGTTTTGTTCCTTCCATCAGAGGAAAAATCTGTTGGCGCAGGTATTCCGAGACGGTTATCCTTTGTTCTTTGGCCTTTGCTTCCAAGATTTCGATAGTTGTGTCCTCTAATCGCATTGCGACTGTTTTCATACTAACTAACCAACTAGCTTACTGTTGTTTGCTAGTCTATTTAAAATTTGGGGAAAATGTTAGTTTAGGTATTCGGAAGAGTCACCTGCGTACGGGCTTTATGGACTCTGTGGGACAAACGGGGACAAACGGCGTACGGACAATGGACAAAAACGGCGTACGGTAAACGCTGATTTTGCACGGTAAACGGTGTTTTAAAAAATGTTGTGTGCGCTTCAAATGTTAGTTTATAGAATAGAGCATAGAATACGCCTAATTTTTTCAGCCGAGCTAGAAATGAAGCGGAAAACCGTGTACAGTTTTGAAAATGTTGAAGAGAGTTAGGTAGGTGTTAGGTTCAATACTAACATTGTCCATTGTTTAGGGCTATTTGCAGGTTTCCAGAAAGTAGTAAACTAACAATACCATGGTGATTGTTAGCAAGATGCACTAACATTTTAATCCATTCCCTCTGCCATCAGGCGGCGGCAAAAAAAATTTGGAAAGAGAAAGAATATTCTATT
>Ga0315291_10006283_pt1 | contig 14755 bp, 9 predicted proteins | sample YL17G12_20_MG_FD_203070 | JGI IMG/M metagenome (GOLD analysis project Ga0315291, IMG submission 203070) | Sediment microbial communities from Yellowstone Lake, YNP, Wyoming, USA - YL17G12_20 | ecosystem: Environmental > Aquatic > Freshwater > Lake > Sediment | place: USA: Wyoming | collected...
ATGGTAGGGTAGATGTAGTATTGTTGTGATGTAGGGGCGCGATTTATCGCGCCCGGGTTCGATAAATCGAACCCCTACAAATCTGTACCACCCGTAACTGAGGCATTACCACGCTATGTAAGGGGTCACTTACAGGGTGAATCCAGCAATGAATTGCCGCAGATAAAAAGGATTGTGTGAGTGGTCAAGGTTTCTTGCCGCGGATACACGCAGATACACGCTGATTGTATATAGGTGTATCAGCGTTCATCCGCGTAGATCTGCGGCTACCCCCTATAACTGTCCCATTACCACGCTATTCCCAGCCCCGTGCCCTAACCGCCCCGTCACGCCGTCGTTCCACTCCTTCTCAATATACGCCCAACACATCTGTCCCTTCCTAACCCCTTGTCCGTCGAGATAGACGCGCAGGTATTCCCGTGTGAGGCCATAGCCCCCCCTGGCACCCCCTTTGCATCTCCCCTGGACAAGCACCTCCACATTTCTCCCGATAAATCTCCTCCTGTACTCGGATGCCATTTCATCCGCCGCAGCGCTCACCAGTGCCCGATGGCGCTCTTTTGTCTCGGGACTGATTGGGTCGCCGAGCGTCCACGCTGAAGTACCGGGCCTGGGGCTGTACGGGAAGATGTGCGTACGGCTGAATGCGGCGCGCTTCACCATGGCAACCGTATTGCGGACCGCTTTTTCATCCTCGCCGGGGAACCCCACCATGATGTCGGTGGTGATCGAGGCGTCGGGCATGCGTGCGCGAATCCGCTCAATCAGTCGCCGGTACCCGGCGCTGCGGTAGCCGCGGTTCATCGCCTTCAGCAACCGGTCATCGCCACTCTGCAGGGGGATGTGCAGGTGCGGGCAGAGGGGGCCCTCGGATGCGATGAGTTCAACAAGGTCCTCGCCGACGTCTTCGGGCTCTATGGAGCTCAGGCGGATGCGCGCGAGCCCCTTGATGGCCGTGAGATCGCGGATGAGCCGGACCAGCGCGTGCGGTTCGTCGCGGTCCTTTCCGTAGCTGCCAAGGTGAATGCCGCACAGCACGATCTCCACGTGCCCGCTCGACACGAGGGCGGCTGCCTCATCGATGATGTCGGCGCGCGCCCTGCTTCTGGATCGGCCCCGGGCGAGGGGAACGATGCAGTAGCTGCAGCGGGAGTCGCAGCCGTCCTGAATCTTGAGAAAAGCCCGCGTGTGGTGAGAGAACCCGCGGATCGAGCGCGCCCCCTCCCCGCGCGCTCCACCGATGATCTGGTGGAGGCGTTGCTTCATCTCGTTTCCCAGAACGTACCTTACCCCGGGGATTGAGGCGAAGGCTGCCGCGCTCACCTCAGCGCAGCACCCCGTGACGATCACCACGGCGCGAGGGTACTCGCGGCACGCCCGCAGCACCGCCCGCCTCGATTTTGCTTCGCTCGCCCGGGTGACGGCACAGGTATTGATGATGCATAGGTCGGGGTGCGGATCCAGACGATCCGACTCTCTGCAGCCCCGCGAGAAGAGGCTCTCGCGAATGAGCTGGCTGTCGTATTGATTGACCTTGCAGCCGAGGGTGGTGATGGTGAATGTGCTCATTGTTCTGAGGGGGCGGCCCCCGCTGTCCTCGGCAGGAGATGCTGGCCGATGAGGGCGGCGCCCGCAATTGCCGCGGTTTCCGCCCTCAGGATGGCATCTGAGAGGGCGCAGGGGACAGCCCCGAAATCACGCAGCCGGGCAAGCTCCTGCTCGGAAAAATCTCCCTCGGGGCCGACGATGAGGAGGAGTGTTCTGCTCTGCGCGACGCGACTGGAAGAGAGGAGCGCGGCGAGCAGGCTGCTCCCCTCGCCGAGTGAGGCAACCAGCGCCTGATCGAACTCACTGATCAACGGGCCGAGGTCCTCGATGCGGGGAAGCAGCCGTAGCGCGGGAAGAAAATCCCTGCGGCACTGGCGGCAGGCCTCTATGGCGAGCTTCCGCCATCGCTCGAGTTTCTGATGCACCCCCGACGTCCCCGTGCTCCGCGGGACGCTCCGCGCGGTATGAAAACCGATGAGTGCGGAGGCTCCCAGCTCGGTGCACATCTGGACCACCGTGTCCATCGCCGGAGCCTTGAGAATGGCCTGGGCCACGGCGAATGCCTTCCGTGGCTTTGCGGCATGGCCCGATTTTAAAATGCTGAGGGTCGCCACTCCCCTGCCGGCCTCCACAATGACCGCCCTGCAGGACCACCCCCGCCCGTCGAATGCGTTGACCTCGTCACCTTCCCGCAGCCTGAGCACGCGGAGGAGGTAGTGGGCCTCGGGACCGCGCAGATGGAGCGGGTCGCCATGGGGGGCTTCCGGTTCAATGAAGATGCGGCGCGGGTGCATAAATGCAGTTTCTAGTTTCTTGTTGCTCGTTTCTAGGAAGTTACGGCGTTTACGATTTCGTTGCTCGTTTCTAGAAAGTTGCGGCACTTGAGATACGGTATATTTGCTCTATACGTCAGAGGATGACTCTGAAAACGCTGCACACGTGGCAATGGACAAGAAGCCGCCGTCGCCCTCAGCCGGTAAAGAATTTTTTCGCCTTGGCGAAAAATGAGCTGCTCAGCGGGTACAGTCTCTCGCCTCCGAGCTCGGCGAATTTCTTGAGGAGCTGTTTCTGTTCGTCGGTGATGCCGACGGGAATCTCCAAGAACACCTTCACGTACTGGTCGCCCTTCCCGAGGCCGTTGACGTTGGGCATTCCTTTGCCCCTGAGCCTGAAGGTCTTTCCTGACTGTGTGCCCGGAGGAATGGTCAGCTGGACCTTCCCGCTTATGGTGGGAACGTCAATGGTGCCCCCGAGCGCCGCGGTCACAAAGCTTACGGGGATCTCGCACAGGATGTCGTCGCCGTGCCGCTGGAAAAGCTCATGCTCCCTGACGTGGATGATGATGTACAGATTCCCCGTCGTGGCCCCGTGCGCGCCTGCCTCGCCCTCTCCTGAAACCTGGAGCCGTGAGCCCAACTCCACGCCCGGTGGAACATGAACCATGATCTTCTTCTTGCGCCGCACCCGCCCCTCGCCGCGGCAACGAGGACAGGGGTCTTTGGCGATCGTTCCCGAACCCGCGCACTGCGGGCACTCGTGCCGCTGTATGCTCCATCCAAAGAAACCCTGCACCCTGCGTTCAACAATGCCGGAGCCACCGCACGCCTGGCAGGTGACGCGTGATGTTCCCTGCTTCGCGCCGCTCCCCTCGCAGTCGGGGCAGGAGCCGAGGCAGGGGAAGGAGATCTCTTTTGTGCACCCGGATGCAGCCTCCTCGAGGGTGAGTTCGAGATCGTAGCGGAGATCCGACCCGCGCTCCGATCCGCGGCGCCGGCCGGTAAATCCGAAGAAGTCGTCAAAGATGCTCCCGCCTCCGCCGAAGGCTGACATGAAGGTGCGGAGGGCCTCCTCGAGATCGACGCCGAAACCGCCGAAACCGCCGGGGCCGCCGGGGCCGCCCCTGAGCCCCGCGTGGCCGAAACGATCATACTGCTCCCGCTTCAGGGGATCGCTCAGCACTTCGTAGGCTTCTGATACCTGTTTGAATTGTTCCTCGGCGTTCTTGTCCCCCGGGTTCTTGTCGGGGTGGTATCGGAGCGCCAGTTTCCGGTACGCCTTCTTCAGAGCGTCGGCAGGAGCATTCCGTGGAACACCCAGGATTTCGTAGTAGTCTCTTTTAGTGGTCATGCCGCTTTGCCGTCAGGGGTTCGGAGGCTGATCGATTGGGCCCTGGTCGTGAATGGTTTGCGCACCGGTTTCTGTCCCTTCCGGTTCGCCCGGCGCCGCGCTTCGCTTTGATACCGTGACGACTGACGGTCTCAGCAACCTGCGGTCGAGCGTGTAGCCCTTGAGTTGTTCAGCGAGCACCGTGCCTTCAGGATGCTCATCCGTTTTGACCTCCGCAACGGCTTCATGGAGTTCGGGATTGAACGGCTGGCCGATCGCCACGATCGGCTGCAGGCCGTTCTTTTGGAGCGCCGCGAGGAGCTGCTTTTGAATAAGCTTCACACCATCGGTGATCTGTTTCGAGTCGGCGTGTGCGTCAGCGGCCGAAAGCGCGCGCTCGAAATTGTCGAGCACCGCGATGAGGTCCGACATGATCTCTTCGCGTGCGAGGGTGAGGATATCGCTGCGCTCCCGAGCGGCACGCTTCTTGTAGTTCTCAAAATCGGCTGCCGTCCTCAGCAGGCGGTCATAATATTCATCCGTCCTGGATGCCTTCTCCCGCAGCGCGCGCAGCTCGTCCTCCGGCATGTGCGCCTCTTTGCGCAACTCATTCCCGGGGGGTGGCGCTCCCTGCGCCATGTGCTCGGCTTTCTCCATGGCGATCTCTAATTTGCTCTTTACGTCTTTGCTGTCGTGTTTCTTTCCGTGGTTCTTGTGCATACGGTAAACTCCTGGTGATCTCGAACAGAACGATCCTGCCTTTTCCGAACCTGCCGTTCCACGCGAAAATTGCCTTCGAGAAGGGCGCGGCTGAAAAGGGTATGAATGCCACGCATAATTATAATGGGCGGTTCGCATCCACGTCAAGGATAGGGATTCCTGGACAATCCCAGTATTCTGTAATTCCGCCTTTTATTCTGGGGATTGTCCTGGGCAAGAAGTTCTAGACTTTCTGCATTTCTACGGGAATGGGGAGAGAGCCCACGGGCAAATTTCCCTTTGACAGTACCTGCGTGGATGTTACAATGCTCACGTAGGTCAATTGGATTACTACTGCGGGGTGGAGCAGTCAGGAAGCTCGTCAGGCTCATAACCTGAAGGTCGCTGGTTCGAATCCAGCCCCCGCTACCAAACTGGGCCTCGATGGTTCGCCATCGGGGCCCTTTTTCTTCCTTGAGATAAGTTGTGGGTATATACCAGCTTTGAACAAATCCACAAAAGACTTGTAGTGTATAGTAGAGGCTGACTCTGACCGCCACTCTAAGCTAAAGGATTGAACCTTCCTTTACCCCTTGTACCTCATATTCAGGATACTTGGTAATATTTATATAAGCGTTTTCCGTAAAGGCAAGGAGAAGCTATGGGCGGTGGAACAACAATAATATGCCGAAAATGAAAACAGATGATACGTCGCTTTACTATGAGGTTAACGGCAGGGGCGAGCCTCTTTTGCTGATTGCCGGCTTGGGGTCGGATAGTTCAAGCTGGGCCGGGGTCGTTGAAATGTTCTCCGCCCGGTTTAGGACCGTTGTTTTCGACAACCGGGGTACAGGCCGAAGCGACATCATGAGAAAACCGTATACTATCCGCCGGATGGCCGATGATGCCATAAGGTTACTTGACCATTTAAAGATAGAACGGGCACACGTGATAGGCCACTCAATGGGGGGATATATCGCCCAGGAGATCGCTATCAATTATCCGGGGAGCGTCAATAAACTTATCCTGGAGAGCACGGCCTCGGTTTCCTCAAAGAGGAACAACGCCCTGTTTTTCGAATTTTCCAAAAAGCTTCGGGAAAAAGAAGATTTTGAGGAGTGGATAAGGACATGGACGTTCTGGTTGTTTTCTCCCAAGAGGTTCGACGACGGTACGTTTGTAAGCACTTTTATCAGGAAAGCGGCAAAGTATCCTTACCCTACGAGTGCCGATGGTTTTAAGTCCCAGACAGAGGCCATCGCTAAATTTGATTCGCGCGGCCGGCTATCTGCCATCAAAGCCAAGACTTTAACAATTGAAGGCGCGGATGATATCCTTATAAGGCCTGATGAGACCAGGACACTGGCAAAACAGATACGGGGAAGCGTTATCCAGATGATCAAGGGCTCCGCGCACTGTGTGCATATAGAGAACCCCGCGCTATTCACTAAGATCACGGTAGATTTTTTGGGTTGATTACAATTATAAAATGCCGATGTGAAGATTTATAAATTTATTGCCAACTGTCCTGCGGCAACTGTTTCAATCGCGCTGGCGGTGCTTGTTGGATGCGCTGCCGGCCAAAGAGGATCTGTCTCCTCACCGTTTACACACTATGAACACTGCAAGCCTACGAGTGAAGCTGAAATCGCGGCGCTCTTTGATCGTTGGAACCAGTCATTACAGACCGGAGACCCCGGCAAGGTTGTCGCCAACTACGCTGAAAGGTCAATTCTTCTGCCAACCGTATCCAATAAGCCGCGATTAACACCGGCTGAAAAAGAAGATTACTTCCGTCACTTCCTGAAAAAACACCCCTCCGGTAAGATTGATCTTCGCCAGATTGAAATAGGCTGCAATATGGCAGTGGATTCCGGATTATACACATTTACTTTCGCCAAGACCGGTGAGGTGGTAAGCGGACGGTATAGCTTCACATACCGATGGGATGGTTCTCAGTGGTTGATTATTAGCCATCATTCATCTGCGATGCCGGAAACAAAATAGCGCCAAGGCGCGAGAGATTGAAAGCTAATCAGAACAATGGTGAATAGGTCAGGCTAGATTGATATCTGGGGCCCTTTTTCTTGGATTTTACCCCATGCCCGCATTTTCAGCCCAAATCCATAAAATACCTTGAACAGGCTGAATTTCAGCAAACGCGTGCCCGCACATCCCGCTGCATATCTCTGGAGCCCTGACTAGCTTCCGCATACAGCCAGTAGGCCGTAATGACCGACGCATAGTACGTATCGACTTTGTAGCGTGCCGCAACTAGGAATTCATTACTCAGACCGATGCCTCGGTTTAACTGTTATAATACCTTGCGATAGAGCAAGATTGCTAGCTGCCCGTCTAGGCGAGGCAGCATTTACCCCAAAGCACTTATCGTTTCGAACCAGCGATAGGCACGACCCGTCGCCATGAAGTAACTGACAGCCCGGATGACTCCCCAAAACCCTGTTTTGCAGCACAGATTTACTTTTGAATACTTACGGGAGCATTTTAGGCCTCAGGGTTGGATAGTTGTGTGGTAAACTACTACAGCAATTATGCCATCATACTTGGGGAGAAGCTTGGGGGAAAGGAAATAACTTGCGGTTGCGGCGGGCTGTGTTGCAATGTCGCTAACACTCTGTGTTGGAACGCGGATTTAATTTTGAAACCACGGGGTGATTAATTGAATCTGGCAAGCTTCAACGACGTGATAGCCAGGCACCGAGACCGCATCAAACTAACCGGAGCGCGGAATAAATGAAAACCTTTGTAACCGTCGTAACCACCCTTCTTCTGGCCGGCTCTGCCTGTGCCGCCGAGAATCAAACTGAAACAGCCGGGGACTCCACGGATTTTCAAGTCAACATCATCAAAGAAATTTTTTCCTACGATGTGTTCAATAAACTCGATAAGAATGCGTTGGTCAATAAGTATGACATCACCGGCACCATTCATGACATAAGCTCATCCATCCGTTCGCAGAAAGGGCAACGCCCTCATACCGACAAGGTTATTTCCAGCATTCCGCCGCAGGGAATCGTCATCAAAAACCCGGGCACCTACACCTTTTCGGGTGATTTAACGTGGAACCCCGAATCTGTACCCTGCGCGGCCATTACCATTATAGCCGATAAGGTGGTGCTGGATATGGGCAACTTCAATTTGACGGCAATGGTGCAGAATAACAATGAGTTCATTGCCGGGATATGTATTCGAAATGCCTCAGCTGTTACCATCCGGAACGGCACTCTGGCCAATATGAGTCTTTACGGTATTTATGCCGTGCAGGTTAGTTCTTTAAGAATTAAAAACGTTACCGTGAGCGGGATTAGCCTAAGTAACCTGAACATACGCAATTTATGCCCTGCCGGCATACTTATTGATAAGGCACGTAAAATTCACCTTACTGACTGCACAGTGCAGAACCTGCAAGTAACATCCGACTCCAGTGCAGGCATACAGCTACTGAATACAACTAAGGGAGTGGTGAGTGGCTGCCGGGTGCGCAACTTGGTGAACAACGACGGCTCGGTGCAAGGATATAGCTACATACAATCAGAGAACATTACCACTTCCAACTGCAGAGCCGACAACTTCCAATCACACTTCAATGGCAACATTAATACCACGGGTCATACGGTCTTGGGTTTTATCCCCATTTTTTGTTCCAATTTAAAGTATGAAAATTGCTCGGCCACCAACATGATCGGTTGTTGCGACGATTGCCACGGCATGTCTGTTTTCCTGGATGCCAAGGTTGCGGTAACCAACTTTACAGCAAACACGGTTATTGATGGCGTGGCCCAATCCAATTCGGGGGCAAAGGCTACAGGCCTGGAAGTTTACGGGGTGGATGTTTCCATTCGCAATTGTTCCGTGAAAAATATCAAAGCCATCAATCCACAGGATAAACAAAGTGCGGGTTTTAGCGCCTGGGGAGCGCGCATTACCTTTACCGATTGTAAAGCCAGCAATGTCGTTGTATGCGACGAAAATGGAAACGAGAATCCTGCCCTTGGGTATGGCACTGGTTTCGGCTGGGCGCCCGATCCGCGGTATCCCTTCAGGGATATTGGCGCTTACAGGGTGGCATACAATGGTTGCAGCGCCCGCGACTGCCAGGTTGGTTTTGACACTTGGTTCCATGTTAATTCCACATGGACCAATGTGGACTGTACGCACTGTGACATCAACATACTGGTGGAACCTGATGGACAGAGGACATTGTCATGTAATCCGTGTTCAGAGTGCAATCCCCCGATAGACATCGTTATAAAGAATATAGCAAGAGGTAATACCTATCCGCCTCTATAACGTTCAGCGGATCGGAAGCCGGGGGGACGGAGATCTGGAGGTTCAAGGCTTGGAAGGGTTTCAAAATTATATCCGCGTTGCAAGACAGCGAGTTAGCGACAGGGCGTAGGGTGTCAAAATAATATCCGGGGCAAAGTGGGGGGCAATATCCCTACTAAAATAGTTGTGGACTTGTCGAGTATCGCAAGGTATGGGGTGGATAAGGGTTGGCGGCGATAGGACGCAGGGCAGGGTACCCGAGCCGAGGTAATTTTATTTGCGGGCAGTTTGGGCAGGTCAGATAGGCTAATATACCCCTACCTCCATACGCTTCATCTCCCTGGAGTCATCGTTGGGCCCGCTATATATCCATCGCGCTGTAAGCATGGGAATGGTGTACGAATCGGCTACGAATAGGGCCCCCGTAACAGTCTTGGGGCCCTAGATCCATATCTAGGGCCCTTTTTCTTCCATCGTAAGTTGTTTCCGGTGCCCGACTCATTCCAGCCACTTCTCCAATTGCCACTGGCAAAGTTTTCGGAGATGGGGTCACAAGTCCCACTCTCGAAACACTATCAAAGATCGCTAAAGCGCTGGATGTTTCAGTCAGGGATTTAGTTAACGAATAACCATTGCTGTTAATTCAGAACTGCCTTCTGTCAAATGAGAAGGGTCTGAATTTGCTTGAGAGATTCTTCTATATTCTATAGAATAATCGTGTAGTCTCAGAATTTCCTAGCCACATCAATAAGGGAGGCTATTCATGAAAAGATGTTTTCCCCTCGCTTGCGGTATCGGGATTGTATTATCGGGGCTTTTCGATGTTTTACTCCATGCCCAAACCGGGGCACCATGGCCGATGTTTCATCACGACGCACGACACACGGGCCTTAGCCCGCTCAACGGGATTCTTCTCAGCGGCTTGAAATGGAGCTACCAGACGGGCTATCAGGTGGTCTGCTCGCCCGCCATAGGTACGGACGGGAAGATCTACTTTGGATCCAAAGACGGCTTCTCTGGCGGCACGCTGTACAGCATCAGTTCCACTGGATCACTCTCATGGAGCTACACACTTGGAGATTGGGATTATTCGTCCCCTGCAGTGGGCCAGGACGGCAGCATCTGCGCGGCCTCTTATGATGAAGTGATCTACAACTTTAACCCTGCCGGCCTCCTTTCATGGAGCTATAAAACCGAGGGCTGGATCTTTTCTTCACCCGCCATAGGTTTGGGTGGCGTCATCTGCATCGGGTCAATGGACAATATGCTCTATGTCCTGAGCTCGCTCGGCTCGTTCCTGTGGAGCTATGAGACTGCGGATCAGGTCAATTCTTCACCTGCCGTAGATTCCGACGGCGCCGTGTACTTCGGGAGCGACGACAGCGTTTTTTACCGCCTGAACTCAGACAGCACACTGTCATGGAGTTATCAGGGGGGAGATGCGTTTTCCTCACCAAGCGTAGATTCGAATGGGACTGCCTATGTCGGCACCAATGTCAACGACAGCAATATCTACGCCTTGAAACGCGATGGCTCATTTTCGTGGAGCTATGAAGCGGGAGACGGGATCTTTCCCTCTCCGGCAATAGGGGCGGATGGTGCCCTTTATTTCGGGTCCGATGATAACAGGCTCTACAGCCTGAGCCTTGCGGGTTCCATCGCGTGGAGCTATCGGACCGGATTCTGGTGCCCTTCTTCACCGGCCATATGCGCGGACGGCACCGGTTATTTCGGGTCGGGGGATAAGCATCTCTATGGCTTAAACCCTAACGGTTCCTTCTCCTGGAGCTATCGTTTTAGAGATGTCACCCAATCCTCGCCTGCCGTGGATTCAGCCGGGGGCGTGTATATCGGATCCAACGACGGCGCCCTGTACAGCTTTTATGGCGTGACCCGCACGCCCGTTCCCACCGTCACTCCCACGCCGACGGCGACGCCGCTCCTGGACGTGATCGTCAGCAGCAGTTCACCCGCTGTGGGAGAGAGGCTCACTGTGGACGTGATCGTGCAGCCAATCCCCGGATCTTTCGCGGCCTGGGGTGTGATCATGGGGTCGCCGGGGAAACCGGTTTACTCTTTCAAATTCGCCAATCCCGGATCGCTCCGCAAAGGGGTGCAACCGCTCGCAAAGGAAGTGTCGGGACTGCGGTCGCCCTACCACAGGAGGCTTCTGGATGTGGTCATCCCGGCCAACGTGCGCGGCACCTATAAAGTGATGGTTATGCTGAGTTACGTGGATGTGACCCCGCGCAGGTTGCAAGACGCGATCCCCGGTTATGCAGATCAGGAACCGGTGACCGTCCGATAGAAGAATATCTTCCAGACAAAAGGAGGCCCATGATGAATCGCCATAAGTTCCTCTTTCTGGCGTCGGTATGCGTGAGCGCGTGCACCCTCTATGCGCAACTCGCGACTACTCCATGGCCGATGTTCAGATATGATGTGCGGCGCACCGGCAGGAGCCCCAACAGCGGCCCGCGCTACGTCGGCCTCGCCTGGAGCTACACGACCGACTTTTACGTCGAGGACTCGCCTGTCATCGGTTCCCAGGGGCAGGTGTACATATGTTCTTTTGACCAGAATCTCTATGCGCTTTCTCCAGGGGCCTCCCTCCTGTGGAGTTATGATCTTGACGCATGGAATCCTTCCTCTCCCCTCGTGGATGTGACGGGGCGCCTGTACGTCGGCGGCGACAGCGCTGCTTTTTGCGCCATAGATTCCCTAGGGACCCTCGCGTGGAGTTACTACGCCGCAAACGAGATAGACAGCTCCCCGGCGGTGAGTTCAAGCGGCCAGATAAGTTTCGGATCCCTGGATAATATTTTGTATGCGTTCTCCTCGAGCGGCGCGCTCCAGTGGAGTTACGAGACTGGATACTGGATTTACACTTCTCCGGCACTGGGTTCTGAAGGGCGTGTCCAGTTCGCTTCAACGGATCAGAATATCTACGCGCTCACCTCCGCCGGCGGACTGATCTGGAGCTATTATACCCCACGCGGAGGATCGTCTGACGCCGGCGCCATCGGCACTGGAGGACAATTTTACATCGGGACGAACGGTGATATATTTTACGCACTGGATTCGGCCGGGGGCCTTCTGTGGTCCTATGAGATGGGCTGGTACGTGCTCTCTCCACCAGCGGTGGGAGCGGACGGTAGCATCTATGCCGGTGACAGGGAAGGCACATTTTACGCCTTGACGTCTGCGGGAAGCCTGCTGTGGACTTATGAAAGCGGAGCTGAAATTATCCCCGGCGCCGCCATAGGGAGCGATGGAATAATATACACGGCGGCCGACAATGGCTCTGTCTATGCGCTTGAATCGGACGGCACGCTGCTGTGGACATATACCACCGGCGACAGGGTATTTTCCTCGCCCGCCATAAACTCACAGAGACAGCTTCTCATAGGGGGCAGGGATACTGTCATATACTGCTTCAGGGATATCGGATCGCCGACACCCACCATAACCGTCACGCCTACCCTGACGCCGACTCCCACCGCCACGGCGACGCCTCTTTTAAACGTGATCGTCAGCAGCGGTTCACCCGCCGTGGGTGAGAGGTTCAGCGTGGACGTGGTCGTGCAGCCCATTGCCGGATCGTTTGATGTATGGGGGGTGATCACAGGCGTGGGGGGCAGGCCTGTCTACTCATTCAATCTCAGCAACCCCGCCACGCTTCGAAAGGGGGCCAAAAGGCTTGCCCGGAACGTGAAGGGACTGTCTACTCCGTACAGCAGGCGATTTCTCGACATGGTCATCCCCCGCGGTGCGCGCGGGCAATATAATGTTATCGTGGGCCTGTTCAACGTGGATGTGACGCCGCGCGGGTCACAGAACGCCATACCAGGCTATGTGGACCAGAAGCCGGTACTGGTTCGGTAAAAGACATCTGGGTTGAGATGGTACGCCATTGTTCGGCAGAGAAGAATTATCACCGGCAGCTTCTTTTGCAGCCTTTATTGATATATGTCCTCCCCTTAGGACTGGGAAATGCACCCCATGTCATCAAAGGCATATACTCTGGTGTCCATCCTGGACCATCTTGAAGGATATGCTTACTACGCCCACATTTGTCCACGCTCTGGGATATACGTCATGCCCACCCGCTGCATGTCTCTGGAACCCTGCCTAGCTTCCGCATACAGCCAGCAGGCCGTAAGGAGCGGCGCATAGTACATATCGACTTCGTAGCGGGCCATTGCTCAGAACCCATGACCTAGACTGACATGACCTCATGAACGGCATAACTATCTGTGAGAGAGTAAGATTGCTAGTGGTACGATAACTGGGAGAGCGGTCATTCTGAATCGACTCCGAATCCAAATACTGTTTAGAACCCACGACCTCGACAACCCGCTCGATGGCGGAGATGACCTGCCCGCTAATTGCAACTGGCACTGTTTTTGGGGGGGAGATCAAAAAACGTAACAACTCTTGACACTGTTCCTGGTAACGCCCATCTTCACTATGGCTCTATGGTCACTATCTTCTTATCCATCATAATCACATAGAGGGTACTGGGCGTGAGATCAGAGAGTTTCCTCACAGGCGGCTTCTTGCCCGCCTCTATCACCGCGGTGTAGAAGGTGATTGTCTTCCCTTCCATGGATACGGGGATCCTGACCTTCGGATAAACTGTCTTGAAATATGGCGCACTGAATTTGCGCACGTTCTTGAAGATCGGTGTGATCCCCTTCTTGATCTTGCCGTTCGTGTAGATCGTGTAGACTCCGGCAGGAGTTTCGGCAAGGAGATAAAAGTCGAATGGCTGGGTAATATCCTGAATCAATGAGATGCCGAGGGTAAAGGGTTGGCCTACCGTCAGCGGCCCTGGATCAATGACCAGCGGCGGGATCGGAGTCGACGTCGGCGTGGCCGTCGGGGGCAGCACTGTGGGAGTCAGCGTGGGGACTCCCGTCTCCGTGGCTGTGGGCGTGATGGTCGCGGTAGGTGTAATTGTGGGAGTCGATGTCTCAGTCGGAGTTGGGGTTATTGTCGGGGTGATCGTGGGAGTTGGTGTGATCGTCGGCATTGATGTATCTGTTGGTGTCTGAGTTGGCGTTGGGGTAGCGGTATCCTGCGCGCATTGATCGCAGCTCATCACCTCATGGTCGCCGGGGAGACACGCGCCTCCGCCAGGCACCTGATAGCAAATGCCGCTCTCATCGTCACAGCATATGTTCGGAGTCGCAGTGGCCGTCGGCGTGATCGTCGGCGTGGACGTGATCGTCGGCGTCATTGTGGGCGTGCGTGTGGGCGTCATCGTCGGCGTCATCGTGGGCGTGCGTGTGGGCGTTCTCGTCGCCGTCGGCGTTATTGTCGCCTCAGCAAGCACATACAGGAAGTTGTCATCAGAACCTACATATATCCTGCCCTCACTTATCGCCACCGATGACTCGACACTGCCGCCGGTCACATAGCTCTGCGCCAGTGTGCCATTCGAGTTCAGGCTGTAGATAACTCTATCCTCTGAACCCACGTACACCGTCTCGGTTCCGCTCACCGCTGGCGAGGATGATATCTTGTCGTCCGTCACATAGCTCCATGAGAGTGAGCCAGGCGAGCCACCGGTTTCATCACTAATGCAGTAGAGACGGTTGTCATCTGAACCTGTGTACACCGTGTCGGTGGTTATCGCCGGCGACGAAAGAATACGCTCGGAGGCCTCGTAACTCCACAACAGCGCACCAACCGAGCTGAGACTGTAGAGCCTGTTGTCCTCAGACCCCACGTACACCGTCTCGGTTCCGCTCACCGCTGGCGAGGATGATATCTTATCGCCTGTCACATAGCTCCATGAGAGTGAGCCAGGCGAGCCACCGGTTTCATCACTAATGCAGTAGAGACGGTTGTCATCTGAACCTGTGTACACCGTGTCGGTGCTTATCGCCGGCGACGAAAGAATACGCTCGGAGGCATCGTAACTCCACAACAGCGCACCAACCGAGCTGAGACTGTAGAGCCTGTTGTCCTCAGACCCCACGTACACCGTCTCGGCTCCGCTCACCGCTGGCGAGGATGATATCTTATCGCCTGTCACATAGCTCCATGAGAGCACGCCCGTCAGACTGGCCGAACAGTAGAGACGGCTGTCATAAGAGCCCACCCA
>Ga0315291_10006285_pt1 | contig 14750 bp, 11 predicted proteins | sample YL17G12_20_MG_FD_203070 | JGI IMG/M metagenome (GOLD analysis project Ga0315291, IMG submission 203070) | Sediment microbial communities from Yellowstone Lake, YNP, Wyoming, USA - YL17G12_20 | ecosystem: Environmental > Aquatic > Freshwater > Lake > Sediment | place: USA: Wyoming | collected...
TTTTAAATAAAATATATCCCAATATTTTTTGAGGCTTACATTCCCGTTCTCAATGACCAGCATATACCCGGGAGGCAATTTATTTATTTCATTATAAATAGTATCCGGGGTAGGGATAAAAGTAAAAGAGAAATAATTATAGAGCGCTGTTTTATTTATCGTAGGTATAAAGATATTGTTTTTTAGTATGTCCTTTATCCTTGAAGCAAAAACCAGGCAGTTTTCATTACGGTAATAATATAATGCGCTTGTCCCGAAGCGGTCCGTGGTAATAATCAATTTATTATTTCTTTTATCCCATATACAGAAATTAAACTGGCCTTCTAATTTATGTACGCAATCCTCGCCATATTGCCTGTAGAGATCTGATATTGTTTTTGCTAAAAATGAGCTTTTGGGCTCAAAAAGTTCACCTATCGCGGCTGCGGCAATATCGTTGTCGCTAAAAAGCTGATTCTGCGGCTCCAACGAGCCTACTTCTATCTTTTTATTCGCGCCAAAATTCACAAACCCATAAATTCTTGACATAATTTATATGTATTTATTTACAACCTCTGAAATAACAAACTTATATTTATCGTGCTGCGGGATTTCATCTTCTTTTATATATTTAAAGCCCGTCTTTACCGGCCCGCCCATCGCCAGGTCAATCTTATCCCTTATAGCCTGCTCTAATCTTTTGTCGAATTTACTAGTTACAAGCAAATCAATGACAAGCTCGTCTTCCTTTTTCTGCACAATCCTAAAGTAATCCACGTCCTCCGATTCGCGGAATATGTACTCAAGCGCCAACGGATGAATGAATTCTCCTTTTGGGCCGACTACATAATCCGTATCTCTTCCCATTATCTTTTCGACAATCGGAAAGCTGATTCCGCAAGGGCATTCTTTTTTATCGCTTAAAATCCCCTGGTCTCCTGTTTTATACCTGATAAAAGGCATCCCGTAAGAATATAAATCTGTAATTATAATATCATTATTTATAAATTCCGCATATATTAGGGGATTTAAATGCATATTCCCTTTGGGGCACTCAAACGCAACTAAGCCGCTCTCTCTGCCGCCGTAACAATTGCAAACCGGACAACCAAAAACTTCCTCTATAACCTTTCTCTGGTAATCATGCAAAAGCTCCGCTGTCGTAAATACAACCTTTAGGCCGAGATCATTTAATCTTAAATTTCTATTTTTCGCTAGCCTTGCCAGAATATAAATACTGTGCGCGTAACCAAAGATATCCTTTGGCCTATAGCTTTGCAGGAGCTTTGCGTATTTATACATAGTATCTTCGCTCATTTGGAATGCGGAAAATAGACGCGTGTTTAATAACCTGTCTCTTATTTTTTTGATAAAATTGTATGCCATCAAGTCGCGCGAGCTGCTCCATAAAACCACTTCCCTGTCTCCTATTTTAAGGCCCCACCAGGCATAAAGCATTAGATAAGCCGCCTTGTTGCTTGCGATTCTTTCATTTGAAAGGTAAAATTTAAGCGGATGCCCAGTAGATCCGCTTGTGGCATAACGGGTTAATTTTCTTTTTTTATCCTTGGAGATAAATCCTTTCTGATTACTTCTTATGTCCTCCTTAGTCAAAAAAGGCACTTTATTAAAATCTTCGAAACTAGCCATTTTTTCGGGATCAAAACCGGCCTTGCCAAAAACATCCCTGTAGTAGTCAACACAACCGTAGGCATGCAACAATAACCGTTTTAATCCTTCAAACTGAAATTGTTTTAGCTCCTGAGCTGGATACTTCTCGATTATTTTAAGCTTTTTTAAATATCCCAGGGTAGCTCTTCCGAGGACCGCTTCATTGATCGCGTATACGATGTAGGGAAGAGAAAATTCCGTATATTCAACCTTCATGTTAAGTTTATATTCCACAAGGTCCTTAAGCCGAGGATGCATTACAAAATATTGCTCGCCTTGACCCTCGATTTGTTTTATTCTTTTGATAGAACCATCCTTGATCTTGCATACAGACTCGGCCAGTAATTCTACCGATAAACGCTCAGCCTTTGCCCTCAGGGCATCTATAGTGTCGCCTTTATCTAAAATTATCTTTTCTTCCAATAAAATATCGCCTGTATCTATGCCTTCGTCTATCAAATGAGCGGTAACGCCGACAGGGTCTTTGCATAATAACGACCACTCAAGCACGTTCATCCCTCTATATTTTGGCAGAAGCGCCATATGGGCATTTATAATCCCAAATGTTGGTATACATAATATGCGCTTTCTTATTATTCCGACACCCGCCTGTATAGCAACATCGGGATGTATGTCTTTTAAGATAGCTTCCGTTCTTTTTGAGTTAACATCACGCGATCTTAATACGGTAAATTTGAGCTTCCTGGAAAGCCCCGACAAAGATTCTGAAATATCGTTTCTTATATATGATACCAGCTTTCTATCTTTTATCTTACTCATCAACCCTTTTAGCAAAGACCTGTAATCCACGCAGACAACGACAAACAGCTCTACATTCAGCTTGCTGAGTCGTTTCGCGAGCGCCGCCGCAAATTTATTAACATCGTTTCCTGTCAAAATTACTACTTTCATCCTATGTTTTTCCTCAAGCCAGCCATTATTTCATCCTCCAATAAAAGTGAGTCAATAAAAAACTTGGCCCCCCACTCAGGTATCCAGCATGGAAGGTATGCCCCCCAAAAAGGAGATGAGCCTGGAAGCCCGCCCCTCAGAGCTTTAAATGGAGAACTCACGACCTGCTTTGCCGCTAAATAATCATTCATTTTTATTGCCGTATTCAACAGCCTTATATCGTTGTTAAGCTGATAGGCCCTCTGCCATATAATAGATATCTGCGCGTCACCGGTGATACACGTGTATTTAAAGTTTCCCCGCCAATCGCTGTCGAAATCTCCCGGCATAGTTTTTTTCATTTCAAATATCCGCATCAAACGATAAGCGATATCTACCGCGTGCTTGATATATCTGTTATCATCCAGGATAATACCCGACTCTAACAAACCCTCTACCATATACGCTAATGTATGGGTAAATACGTTATGGTTATTCTCAAAAGCACAATGATCGAACCATCCGTCCTCTCGTTTTTGAGAAAGTACCCAGTCCAGGTTTTTTTTTGCGGATTCAACATATCTTATGTCTGGCGCGACTCCATGCAGAATCAGCATGATCCACGAAACCCGTGAATAGTAGGTATGAGCGATGTTGTTAAATGCGTATTTTCTCCAAGCCCCGTCTTTATCCTGGGTCTCTATAATAAATTCGGCCGCTCTCTTTGCAGCAGCTATATACTTTTCTTCATTTGTTTCTTTAAAAATATCCAAAAGACCAGACAGTATCTGTCCTGAGTTAAATACTCGAGGGACAACAGGTTTTACGCCCATATGATGGCCTGGAAATGCTCCGTTTTCTAATTGCACGGACAACAGCCAATCCGCTATTCTGATCGCTCGCATCCTGTATTCTTCGTCTTTAGTTTTTTTGAAATATTTCAGCAGCGTCGGTATAGTATACCCTGTCGTTTCAGGATAACAGGGGGACCAGCCTTTTAAAAAAGAATACCATCCTGGGATACCCCCACCCTTACATCTATCTTTACATACATCTTGCGCATGACATAACCAATTTACAGCGGCTTTGATATTCCGATCGCGGGGGCCTCGTTCTATAGCATTAGGCGATGATGCTATTATCGACACTGGCCTATTTTCATTAGTTCGATGGCCTAAGAGGCACTGATAAACTTCATCGATCCTTTCGGCTATGATCCGCATATCGTATTTTTCTAACGCCAGCTCACGGTTTTTCTTGCCCATGTATTTTCTTGACTCAGCGTCTCCGGCAAGTTTTATTATATTCTGCGCTATCGCATCTACATCGCCGGCTTTTATTAGAAACCCGTTGACGCCGTCTTTGACGATCTCAGGTATGGCGCCGGCATCTGAAACCACAACCGCAAGGCCGGCGGCCATTGCTTCCAATAGCGCGTTCGGCAGGTTTTCGGCGTAAGACGGCAATAAGAATATGTCACTTGACATATAATAATCTACCTTCTCCTGGCCGTAAACCATACCCGCGTATATTACGAATTTATCCAGCGCCCTTTCTGACACTTTGCGCTTAAATTTCTCGAGTTCCCCCGTGAATTCTTCTGGGCCGCAGAAAATAAATGTTATATTTTTAATCTTTTCCGTTACTTTTGGGATTGCCTCGATAATATCAAAGGCGCCCTTGCTCTGCGCAATCGGGCTTATATAGACCGCAAAGATATGGTCTTCATGAAACCCTAATTCTTTTTTCTTGTTATTAGCAAGCCCGAACTCTTCGCACCTGACGCCGTTAGGAACTACAATAATTTTCTCTTTTTTTGCAATAGTAGCGAGAAATCCGCGCCAGCTATCGGAGAGAGCGATGATCCTATCTGATATTTTAAGCATGAATTTTATATATTTCTTACCTAATAATGAGCTTTTTCCATAAAACTCCCTGAATTTTCCGCCACGCAGATGAAATATGACTTTTCTCCCAAATAATTTGCAGACGATTATATCTATGCTTCTACTATAAAAATAAAAGAAATTCGCCATTTGCACATGAACAATGCGGGGGTTTTTCATCACCAGAATATACGCTAATTTAACCATCAGGTATATTTGGTAGCAGGCGCCCATTAACAATGTTGCCTTTTTATTTCTTGCTCTATAGCCGGTTACATCTAACAGGCAGAGGTCGTATTTATCCTTTAAATCCGAGGTCATAAGATTGTTTAAAGAAACGGACATCCCGCCCACAGGAGGCGCAACGGGACCGATCAATAATACGCCGATTTTATCTTTTTTGATGCTCTTCATATATTTCTTTGGCTGTACAACTTTTAATATTTTTTACATTGACGATATAATCAAGGATATCCTGCAGGTCTTTCATCCGCATATTTCTTTCTTTCTGCGTTCTTGAATACAGGGAATCGCCCACTGAATTAATCGATGAATGGAATGTAAGATGCAAGATCTTGTGGTTCCTCATAAGGCAAAGATCCGTTAATTTTCGCATATCCGAAAAAGTAGCGACTTCCGGAGAAAGCTTAATTTTGCGCAATATATTTGTTCTGTACAAGATCCCGATTGTGCACAGCGCTTTAGGAAAATTTAGGGCTATTTTGTATATCCTTTTCATGCGCTCAAAATCCATCCTCGAAAAACCGATAGTTACCGGAATTTCTAACACTTCATTACAACTTTCCTGTGACGGCACTGTGATATCGTTAAATGATGGAAAATAAGGTATAAAGGGCGCGTCGAAAAAGTCCATCCCTCCTTCTTCGGTGTAATCCACGAGAGGCGTTACGCTTACGTCTACTTTATATCCCAGTTCCGCCAAGATCTTTATCGTTTCCCCGTCTGCGCCCCAGCGTCCCGCGCGAAAGCTGACCGGCCTTATTTGGAAATTTTCCTCAATGGCCCTGGTCAGAGTCTCGACTTTTTGCTTCTCTATTGAATACGGAAGGCTGAATTGAAAATTTTTTTTAATAATGTCTTGTTTCTCGATCGGCGGAACAAACCAGCTGTGGAGGTGCGCTCCTATCTCACATCGCCCACTTCTATAAAGCTCTTTGAGCATCGTTACGCTATTGGGATCGGTTACGACTGTATGGGTGGCCAAATAGACAGGTTTTATGCCGAACCCGTCAAAAATGTCCTTCTGAAGGCCGGGAACTTGATAGATATTATTTACGGTCGGCTCTTTGGCCTCGCCCGGCCCTTGCCAATCTTCTTCAGTATCGACCGTTACTAAGAGTTTTGTTTCCATATTCTTAATAATAAAATCATTGTTTTTATGCGATAAATACAGTTTGAATAAAACCGGTTGTTGTTATAAATATAAAAATTAAACGTCTTCCGCGCGCCAGTAGCCCACTCCTGTTTCCAGCGGGGATTGCCTATTAAAAAATCGTATTCCTCAAACCCCATATCAAACAATTTTTTTACCATATATTTATTCGAAACAAAGCCCGGAGAACGCTCTTTGAATTTATCCTTGTACGCCATCTTTAACTGGAAACATATTCTTCTATGCAGTATATGCAGCATAAAAGCGATATCTTCATCTGCGATCTGCAAAAATGTCGCGAGCAGCCTGTCTGCGGAAGCCGTTTTTTTAAGATATGATTCGTAGAACCTGCGCTGTTTTTCATCCAGCGCTATGGAGATATCGGCTTTTTCCTTCCAGCTTTCTTTTTCTATCTCATACATCTTTTTTAATATGGCATCGACGTCGCCGGGCGACCTGAGTTCCATGATCCGGGAATTGCCGCCTTCTTGGAACGCCTCTTCTTTTCTTCTTAAATTGTGCCTGAAATTTCCTGACTTTTTGTTTATGTATTCATCCCAGCTGCCTTCCAGCTTAACATATGGGGCGTCTTCACCATCGAACCGCAAAAGATCCTTAAAATGATCCTGTTTTATAATGCCCATAATATTGGAATCTTCACACGCATTATTTATTTCAAAAACATCCCATTTGGGGTGGCGCTTACTTAAATGATTTAAAACGGCCTTAAAACATTCATCCACCCTGGCCTTGCACATAAAGTTATTATGAAAGCAGAATATATTCGATAATGGCCCTATAGTAGTTACGGGGACAGCTCCGAAAAAACGCTTCTTACATATGACCAGCGGGAAGATCCCGATAATATCATTATCATCTCTTGCCACAAGCAAAATTATATCTTTCTTATCGAGGTGCGCTTCCCATAAAGATGCGGTAAAATCAAAGCTTAAAGAGATGTCAAATCCTGCCTCATCTATCAATTTATCCCATCGATCTTTAAGGCTGGAGGCTTTATCGTAACTATTTATTTCTTCAATGGTTATCACGTCAATCTCTCCGATATGCGAATAGAGCTCATAAATCTATCCACAAAGGTACGTATCTTGTTTAAATGGTAAAGAAATAGATCATATATACGGTCATTATAAAACCATATGCTGAAATCTTCTAATTCACCTGTAGCCCACTTCCTTTTAAACAATGCCTGCTCTTTATTAAGTATTATATCCCTCAATATATCAAATTTTTCAAATTTAAGTTCGAACAATCTTTTAATAAGACGTTCCCAGATAATAGATCCCGGAGAATATTTTTTAAATTTTCCCTTATAACTCATTAGCATAGGATAGCACACTTTCTTATCGATGACATTGATTGAAAAAGCGGCATATTCGCCGTTTATGCATAAAAATATCGCTAAAAGCTTATCTCGATCAGCAGTTTTTCTGAAATAGCTCTTAAAAAAAGTCTTTTGTTTCTCATTGCGTTCTAAGGTTGTTCCGTTACGCTCTTTCCAGCTTTCTGTTTCTATCTCGCGTATCTTATCAAAAACATAATCGACCTCATCAGGATTTCCAAAATATTTCACCTCCGGCTTTCCGCTCTTCTCAAGCTCCTTTTCCGCCCTCCTCAAGTTCTGCCGAAACTTCTGTGGCCTGCTTTGCACATAGCTTTCCCAGTTATCATTCAATATAGCATATGGGGCACCTGCTACTTTGTATTTTAACAAGGTTTTAAAATGGCTTTTATTTGCCCAATCAATAACCCTTGATTCGGTCGAAACATCAGTAATTTCAAAAACATCCCACATATCATAATGCATCTTAAGATAATCTAAGACCAAGTTAAATGCTTCGATGGTTTTATCTTTTATAATAAAATCATTATGAAAAGAAAAAATATTTGTCGACATTCCTATCTTGTTTACCGGAAAAATTCCTAACATTCTCTGTTTAAAAATATATAATGGAAAAATACCTATCAGATTATTCTCCTCCTTAGCCAGTAATAGAATTATGTTTTTTTTACCAAGCCAGGCCTCCCATAAAGACATGACAAAATCAAAACTCATAGATACATCAAGCCCAACCTCATCTACCAGCTTGTCCCATTCTTCTTTGAGGCCGAGAGCTTGATCGAAAGTGTTGATTTCTTCTATCGTTATCATTTTTCATCAACCTTGCGACACTGCATAATATCCCTTGTCAAACCACTTAATCTTCTTAGATAATAATAACATATGACATACCAATGCTTATTGTTATAAAGCCATACCCAATAATTCTCTTTTGAGCCCGTTGCCCATCTCTTCTTCCATTCCATAGGTCTCCATCTTGGCCAAGATCCTACCCCTAGGTCTAATTCACTAACTTTACTTTCAGTCAATTTTTGGAGAACATGATTAGTCAATATAAATCCGGGCGAATATTCCTGAAATTTATCCTTGTAACTGCCCGTTATTATATATGCCTTCTCTTTGCCGATAAGATATATATCAAATGCCGCATATTCCTCCTCCATACATAAAAAAGCGACTAAAAGCTCTCCCTCCGGAGCGATTTTTTTAAAATAGGTCCTGAAAAAAATCTCTCTTTCTTTACTAAAAAAAATGGTATACTTCTTCCAACATTTTGATTCAATCTCATAAATTTTTTCAAAAACAAAATCTAGGTCTTCCGGCTTTGTGAAATATTTTATTTCATATTTTACATTCTCTTTAAGTTTTCTCTCCCCTCTTTTTAAATTTTTCCTAAATTTGCGTGATTTTTTACGCAGGTATTCTTCCCAGCTTCCGGCCCATTTGATATAAAAACTGTCCGAAGCCTTGCGCTTAATAAATCGATAGCGGCGCTCCTGGTTTATCCAACGCATGACATTTGAGTCGTTTTTCACACCGGTATAATCGCCGGTTATCTCAAAAATATCCCAGTTGTAACGTTTTCCAAGGTAATCCAGGACTGCATGAATGACTTCGGCTGTTTTAGATTTAATAATAAAATCATTGTACCAGGAAGTCAGGTTTGTTATGGGCTTGATAATATTTATAGAAAAAATTATGGATATTTTTTCTTTATCTATAAATAATGGGAAAATGGCCAGAAGTTTGTTTTCTTCTTTCACCAAAAGTAAAATCACGTCTTTTTTATCAAGATACGCCTCCCACAAAGATGCTACAAAATCAAAGCTGAGGCATATGTCGAGGCCCGCTTCATCTACCAGCTTATCCCATTCTTGTTTGAGGCCGAGAGCCTGTTTAAAGGTGTTGATTTCTTCTATCTTTATCATTTTTTTATTTATTTTTTACTTCTTGAAACCGCATTATATTCTTTACAAAACCGCTTAGTCTTCTTAAATAATAATAGCACGAGACATACCAATGGTTATTGCTATAGAGCCATATCCAATGATTCTCTTTTGTGCCGGTTGCCCATCTTTTCTTCCATTCCATATGTGGTGTTCCCGGCCAAAAAGAAGGTCCCAGCTCATATTCTTTGATCCCCAATTCAAATAACTTTTTAACCTGGTACTTATGCAAAATAAATCCGGGAGAATATTCGTTAAACTTCTCTTTGTAAGATGTAGCTAGTAAACAACACTTTTTTCTATCGATAATAGTTAGAATAAAAGCCGCGTATTCATTATTAATACATAGGGAAGTTGCGAGAATATTTCCCGTTGCAGCGGCTTTTTTGAGATAAATGTTGAGAAATTTCTTTAGCACCGCATCGAGTTCAATAAGCACGCCTCCATCTCTATCTGCCCGCCAGCTTTCACGTTGTATCTCATAGATTTTTTCCAGAGCAAATTCCATCTCATCCGGTGAAGAGAAATATTTGACTTCTATAGTCTCTTTCTCTTCCAAGTATCTATCGAATCTCTGTATTTGCCATCTAAAATTGTTTGACTTGCTTTGCAAATATCTTTCCCAGCTATCAGCAAGGTTTATGTATAAGGCATGGGGAGTTTTTCGTTTTATAATCTTTTTATGCTTACTGTGCTTTAACCAGTAGCTGACTCTGGAATCGTTTCTTATCCCGCTATAATACCCGGTAATTTCAAAAATATCGTATTTAAAATGGCTTGAGGAGAGGTGACATAAGAGAGCGTCGAGAGACTCTGAGATTTTATCTTTGATGATGAAATCATTGGGCATAAAAATTAAACCTGTCAAAAGGCTTACTGTATTAACAGGCAAAACTCCAAAAATATTTGACTTATTAGATACCAATGGGAAAATTCCCAGCACCTCTGTCTCGTCCTTGGCTATAAGTAAAATAATATCTTTTTTATCGAGCCACGCTTCCCACAAAGACGTGATAAAATCAAAGCTCTGGAAGATATCAAGGTTTCCTTCTTCGACGATCCTGTCCCAGTCAGGTTTAAGTTTCAGAACGTCGCTGAATTTGCTTATCTCTTCGATGGTGATCATCTCGTGACATCTTCTAATAGATTCGAAAGCTCTAAGGTCTCGGCCTTGCGAGTATATTTTTTAATCTCCTCATCGCGTGCTATTGGAGCCGTACCTTCACGTACTTGTTTTAAGAAATTAGTCAGGCCTTGCATGATCTTTTCTTTTGAATCCAAAGGAACAATGGTATTTATCCCCATTTCCATGAGTAACCTGGCGGTGTCTCCTTGCATATCTGTCATGGCAAATATAGGGCGCTTCGCGCGCAGGTAATCGTAGATCTTGGCTGGGATCTGACGATTGCAGTCAGACCCCTGAAAAATCAACAGGCCGTCAGCATTCAGCGTTTCCTTCACGGCCTCTCGATGCGACACCCATGGTTCAAAAAAAACAAGATCTTCAAGGTTATTTTCCTTAACGATCTTGCCGTATATTTCCTCGTTGCCGCTCGCGCGAAAGACGATCTTTAGGTTTGCCGGCGAGACCATTTCTTTCCGCCACAAGTCGGATAAAGCCGAAAAAAAAGCGTTCGGATTTCGTTCATAAAGATACATGTGGCCGCTATGCACAAGCGTCAGGGGAGCGCAAGTGGTTTCTTTTATATTAGCGCTACTTTCCTTACCGACAAAGTCATCCTCCTCATAACCATTGGCGATCACCACCCATCGAGATTTCGGTATATCAGGATACCGGCCTTCGTATAAACGCAGGGTGCCGGCCGTTGTAAATACCGCCTTTGAGCATTTTTTTACGGTCATCCTTTCCAGCCAATTCCATACTTTCGTATTTAATATCCCGCCCGGCCAATTTTCTTGCACCATGGGATCTCTGAAATCGGCGACCCATGGTATGCCGGTCAAATTATGCAGCGTCAGGCCAATCAAATGGGCGGTTGGTATTGGATAAGTAGACCAGATCACATCAGGATGATGCTCGCGGATCATTTTAATACCCGCGGGCACGGCACTGAACCACCAGCTGATCCATCTATCGGGAATAGCCAGGCTCTTAAAATATCTGCCACTTACGGAGAGGTGTTTTGCGGCATCGATCGCAAACGATCGCTTTACCAGAATATTACTTGGAACCCCCGATCCTTCTGCCGTGTCTACACGTTCGTAGACACGGGGATGCGGGCTTAATATGATCGGTTTCCAACCGTTTGCAGGAAGATATTGGGAGAACCGCAGGGTCCGCTCTATACCGCTGCCTCCCTGGCAGGGCGGGTAATGATAGGCTATCATCAGGACTTTTTTCATCCGGCAAACACTCTTTTTATCACTCTTCGGAAAAATGGCTGCTTCTCGGACATCATCCTCTCGGCAAAAGCCGATAGCTCATTTTTCCTGAAAATACCGCTATTTTTCGTCCTGTCTTCCATTACTTCTTTTATCGATTTTCGCAAGATCTCGACCGCTTCTTTTATATCTATATCCGTGATGATAAGAGGAGGCTCAAATATCAATACGTCAGGCGAGAACCAATTAATATTCAGCCCGTTTTCTATCAACGTATAAGCTAACCGCGCTCCTATCTGAGCGGGTCTTTCGTCTTTATAGTTTCCTAGTTCGATGCCGATCATCAGCCCAATACCCCGCACATCCGAAATTACCTGAGGAAACTCTTTTTTTATTTGAATAAGCATATCGAATAAATAGGCGCCTTCTTTTCGCGCATTTTCTACAAGATTTTCTTCTCTGATAATATCGATGACTGCTGAAACTGCCTCAGCGCCAAGCGGGTCGTTCATGTGAGATGTTAAATGCGTAAATCCATTGCGGATAAGTTTATCTTGTATCTTGGCATTCGTGGCCACCATCGAAACAGGATACCCTCCTCCGCACTGCTTTGAAGCCACCAATATATCGGGGACAACATCATGATGTTCTATGCCAAACCATTTGCCGGTTCTCCCTAAATTGGTCTGCGCCTCATCTATTATGAGAAGTATGCCATGTCTATCGAGCATCTGCTTTAGCCGTTTAAAATATCCGACGGGTGGAACAATGATGCCGGCTTCGGAAATGACAGGTTCGGCGATTATGGCCGCTATTTTATTTAACCGGAACTTAAGTCTTTTCTCGGATATTTTGATGCATAAAAAATCGCATTCAGGATATCTCGCTTTTACCGGACAACGACTGCAAGAAGGTGTTAACATCTTATGAAGACATGAAATGCGGGGTTTACAAGAAGGCTTGGCAGGATTACACAGGCTAGCCTGCTGCATCAAAAAAGATGTTCCAAGATGCCCCTTATCAAATCCCAATATGCCATACCGGCCTGTATACTCTTTCGCGATTTTAATGGCTGCTTCGTTGGCCTCTGTTCCCGTGCAGAAAAATACGATCTTATTTAATCCCTCCGGCAAGACTGTTGTTAATTTTGATATTGCATCAAAAAAAGGCTTGTTGAGATAGGCCGAGCCTGTATGGATCGATATATCCAATTGTTTCTTTAGCCGCTCGACCAATTTCGGGTGGTTGTGCCCTAGCAGCGAGCAACATGTGCCGCTTGCAAAATCCATGATTTTCTTACCGTTCGTATCGATAATATAAACTCCTTCAGTCTTAACGATAACATTGTCCAAAAACAGCAATGCCATGAAAACATTGTTCTTATGTTCTTCCCATGTGGCTAAATTCTTGTCTTCCATGCTCACCTCTTCGATCTGATTACACCGGCAGAAAAGCGGAATATAAGGACGTATCACCTTCTCCTGCCGAAATGAACCAGCTGCTCATGTCAATAGTATCTTTGGCGCTTACCGCAGAGCCCATTTTATACAGACACGACGGAAGAGGCAGCCTGCGCTTTATAAATCCCATCGCACTTAGGATACTCTCTACATGATAGCCGACCGGTATGTGTTCGAGCCTTTCTATTTGATTTTTTTTGGCGTGGTCTATCGCCGCGTTTATCAAAGCGCGCATGGCCGGCCGGTCTGCCCGGCGCGTGAAGACCTCCAGGATATTCGAGACCCTGATTCCGGACCGCGCCTTTTCATCCTGAAGCACCATGTAGCCGCGCAAGTTTCCTCCGCCATCAAGAGCTTTAACTATAGTCCTTCGGCCATACGGAAAATCGACATACCGCCAGTTCAAATACCGGCTGTTTCTTGTAATGATCACACTGTAATCAAGAGACGCTTTTTCGCAGAATGTATCAAATCCGGGATCAAACCGGTCTATTTTCTCTACAGAGATCTTTTCAGAAGATAGTTTCGGCATCATCGAGAAAATCCTTACGGCCGCTGAAAAGCATGCGCATAATACGCCAAAAATGATTCCCGCGGTTTTAGAGCCATATTTCTTTATCCCGACCTTGATAGGGTCGATCCATAATACATATTTTGACGAGGAAAATGGGACCGCTTGAGCACCAAGCCTTTTTTCGATGTTAAAACTCGTTTCGTTTGGGGTTGTTGAGAAGGCTATCGGAAAAATGTCGCTATGCCATACTCTTGCAACCAGCTTGAGGCCATGGAATCTCAGCCTCTCTGAAACCATGAGGTCCACTTCGAAGCATGCGTAATAATGCTGGGCGCCTATGTTGCATAGCGCCGGCATCAACGCTACAGCCCCCTCAATACCTGTATCACTTTCTAAAACAAAGCCTATGGGATAGTTATCCTTCCGGCAAGGATTAGATTCCAGCATCCATTTGTAAAGCGCCTTGCCGTTCGCTGCGTCCATACCGGGTATGCGCATTACATCTTTTTTTAGAATGGCAACCGTGTCAATATCCGCAAGTGTAAGCGGCCTGATACGGATTTTTTCTTCCATGGTAATCATTTTTCGCCGCCGATTTTTGCCTTTGTAAAATTCGATATCTTAGAGATGGAGTCAAAATTGCTTTCCGTCATCTCTTCCGCCAACACTGTGATCCCAAAGGTTTTCTCCAACGCCGCAACCAGCTCAATAGCGCTCAAAGAATCAAGCGCCCCTACCGTAATGATCGAATCGTTGTCATTTACTCTCAGGCGCAACCCGCGCGCCTTTAACTGTTTCTCCAGTATCTTCCGGACTCTACTACCAATGGTCTTCGCATCCATGGTTAAATGACGACCTCTATAGGCGAAGGGTGGCTCAAAAAGTTTACAGGGCTTGCCGAACAGCCGTAAGCTCCGGAACACGTTATGTATAGATAATCCTCGGGCTCACATTTGGGAAGCGTTAAATCGCGCGCGAGGATATCGAGAGGCGTACATAGGCAGCCCGCTACCGTGACTACCTCTGTCTGTTTTGTATGTTTGGTGGTTATCGCGCCGAATATGCGATTTCTCCTTAAACCTTCTCCTAATAAACCTGCCGCTGCCAGGTTCTGATGCATTCCTCCGTCGACGATCAAGAATGTTTTCCCCCTGGAACGCTTTTTATAGAGGACTTTCGTTATATACACCCCCGCTTCTCCAACGAGATACCTGCCGGGTTCGATGATGTATCTTGCATGCTTTAAATATGATTTTGCTTTTGTTTTATCGAAAGCTTTTTTGATCAACCTCCCGAGATTTCCGATG
>Ga0315291_10006286_pt1 | contig 14749 bp, 14 predicted proteins | sample YL17G12_20_MG_FD_203070 | JGI IMG/M metagenome (GOLD analysis project Ga0315291, IMG submission 203070) | Sediment microbial communities from Yellowstone Lake, YNP, Wyoming, USA - YL17G12_20 | ecosystem: Environmental > Aquatic > Freshwater > Lake > Sediment | place: USA: Wyoming | collected...
TCCGTGCGTACTTGCTCGATTCTCGGGTCTGCATAGTATTTCATTGTTGTCCCGATATTGCTATGGCCAAGCATTTTACTAACGGTCCCCAAGAGTTTTGGGTCTCGGTCTACGGCCTCTTGTGCCATTCCCCGACGGGCGCAGTAATGTTCCCGTCCCGGCCACGCTTTGCGCCATGCGTTATTGAACCCTTGTGGTGTGTAGTGTCGGAGTTCATTCCCTCGGCCAAATGACGGGAATAGTGGTTTTGTCGGGTCTGTCGGGTCAAGGCCTTTCAATTTCATCTTGCTGGCTCGCTCCGAGAGATAACGGGTCATTTCAACCTTGCACCGTGGATTAATGAATGGTGCTATCCGCTCTCGCGTATGGCCTTTAGGGTTTCTGACCCGGAGCGCCCACGATTGGATATCAAGGTCGCCCAATAAGGCTAACCTGCCTTCTGATGGGCGCACCATGGTCCCAATGTATATCGCCCCTTGGCCACGTGCTATGGACCGTTGCCAATCGTCCTCGATGGTATCGAGTCGGTCGAACCCTTGGGATAGCTCAGCAAACGGCGGCCTCGGGCGGTTTGATGCGGATTCGCAAGGGAATTGCTTATGCAACTTCATTCCCGATGTGTTACCGACAAATAGCAGGAAATCCGATAGCAATAGTAGTGCTTTCCGTTGAGTGGACCCGTTGCGTTTTGACCGCGTGCGTAGCCATACTATGTAGGCTCGCACGTGTTCAGTCTTTAGCGTTTTTGGGGGTATCTCGTGTGCCCTTGCCCTCAGAACGGTTTTTAGGTCTCGATGGATTCTTTCAAGCAACCTTCCCCGTTCGTACGCGGTCGCGTCGGACCAATCCCCTTCATCTAATTGCTGGCGGACAAACACGTTCACGCTATGGGTCCAAGGATAGCGCCCCATTGGGTTTCGCCCTCCTCTTTTCCGTGCGTGATAGTCTGTCTCCCGTCCCGCGTGTCCCAAGTTGGTGTTACCGTGGGTTTGTCCCACTTGCTTGGGTTCATGTTTTTCCCGCTCCTCACGACTGGCCAGTTGTCCCGCCTGTCCAGCCGATTCGATTCGTTTTTGTGATTCTGAATCGCCTAGAAAATAGATGAACTTTGTTGAATCGTTAGTAGGTATAGACTGAGCTGGAGTAGCGTTTTTAAAAATATTTTTAAAATATTTTGAATCCCCAGCCATCCGGACATCCCTCACGGTTCACGCTCTACCGGGCACGATTTCGTATCCACATCCCGAGCAAACGAACTTCTGGCTCCCGCTGACCTCGTTATAGTCCATTTCGGACCCGCACTTCGGACACCATGGTTTCACGTCATGCTGGAACATCAGCAACATGATCCAATCGCGGACAGCTATGCGCTCCAGGCGTTCGCGTTCTTCGAACGCCTGTTTGCGTTGCCGCCATAGTTCGGAGGCGACCCTGCTGTTCCCGCCGGATTTCTTGAGGAAATCCCTATACGAAGTCAGCCACCTCCCCCCTTGATTGACAGAACCCTCTGTGTTTTGAATCGTTTGACTCCGAGTGCAAGGGGGACAGGGGGATGCTCATGGCATCCAAACCCGACCCTCTGGCCTGCTGACAAACCCTCTGCCTGGCATATCGGGCACTGGCTTCCGCACCCTGATAAGCCTCCTGAAGGCCATTCCCGGTGGTCCCTGTGACTTGGGATGCATGTCGCGATGCATCCTGAGATGCATCCCGCGATGGTCTTACTGCCATATCGCGATGCATTGCCAAGATGACCTTTCAAAGCCATGTCAAACCCAGATATAGCCAACATCAAATCCCCCCTCCAGAGTTATCGGAGCCCTGTTCCACATCCTTATCAGCCGATTCCACTTGGGGGCGAACTTGGCCTTTCGGACCATCTCCCTGTTCCACTGATGCCGATTGTGGTTCAGTGAAACGCTTTATCGGTGGTTGCTCCACCTTTTCCGGCAAGGGGCACCGAGACAGGGCACGATGGACCGCCGCTGGGCTGGACCCCAAGGACCTCGCTATCTGCCGCAAGGAGTGGCCCGCCAGCCGGAGTTCGTGGGCTTGGACGAGTATTTCCCCACGGATGGGAGATTGATGTCCTAGGCGCTTTCCCATGCGTTTTAGGGCAGCCAGCCGTTCTCGGGTGGCTTCAGCATGCAAATCCCGTTCCAGTTGGGCGAACACCGCGGCCAACTGGAGCATTGCCCTGCCCATGGCGGTCGTGGTGTCAAAGGTCTCATGGAGGCTGACAACCATTACCCCGCGGCTGGTCAGGTCTTCGATTTCTGTTAGCATTTCAATAGCTGACCGTGCCCAACGGTCTAGCCGGAACAGCACGAGCCCGTCATATTCCCGGCGGCGCAGGGCTTTCAGGAGGGCTTCCTTCTTGGGGCGGCGCTTCTTGGTGGATTGGACCTCCGCGATGGTCGCGGCAACCTCCCAGCTTCGGCCATCGCAGTATCGGCGGCAAGCCTCAACCTGCTGTTCCGTACTCTGGCCTCCGGTGCTGACCCGGCAATAGATCGCCACTCGGGGCGGATTTGGAATGTCAGGCACCCCCGGATTTATCGCTATCGGAGGTGGACGCGCTCATTATTCTGGCCTTGAGGGTCGGGGAATGTTCGATGACCCAGTCCATTTCATCATCTTCGCATTCCTCGAACAAATCCCGGACGTACTCCCTAAAGGTCTGGTCCTCAATGGCCTCGACCTGTTGGCGCTCAACATCATGACCGCATCGCGTGCATTTATGCGCCCCCATCATTATGTTAACCTCCTGGGACCGGAAGCGGGCTGGTGCCAAGGGGACAAATGGGCTGCCGCGCCGGCTGTTCTGAACCATGCCACGGCCAGCCCGCACCGTGCCAAGGATTGAATCTTGCTTCACGGCTAGGCCTCCTTTGTGGTGGGTCTAGCCAGTTTTTCCAGCTTAGCAGGGCTTTTCTCGGATTCTATCCCTGCGTCCACCGGTAGTGAACTACCCAGAAGTGCCAGATTACCCCTATTATGAATATGGATATCTAGACTAGAGTTATCGAAACAGGGCGATTCTGGCACTTCTGGACCGGAATGCCGCGGATACCGATAGTACCGCTTGTTGTGCGCGGCGGTGCGGACCTCAATCTCCCTGGTATCAACCAACTCATCTAGCGCGTTCCGGACCGCCTTTATGCCCAATTCTGGTATCCCAGCCACGATATCGTCCGCGCTTACTTCCTCTGTGGCCTTCCTGAGGAACGCCCGGACCTTGTTTACGTTGGACCCGTTCTCAGGATAATGGAGGTCCTCTACGTGTTGCCACAAATATAGGTCGGCCACCGTTATTTCTGTCCTGCCGTTCAGGTACGCGTTGGCAGATAGAAAGTTCAAAACATAGTTAGTGGCACGAGCCGCGGACAATCCCGTATATTTAAGGAGTCTGCCGGCTATATCAACGATTTCATAATGTACGGATTCTGGGACCGCTATCTTGATCTTCTCATTATTTAATGGACGGCGTAATGCCAAGCGGGGTGGTCGTGCGAATTCACCACCATGGCGGCGGTCAATGGTGGCGCACATCATGTCAATGTCCACCTGAGGGTCTGGGGCTAAGTAAATGGGTATTATCCGCTCCAGAAGGGTCATGCCTAGGAATGGCCCCTTGAAGTCTTTCCATCGCTCGGAGGCGATGCCGAACATGCACGACATAAAGGCATCGGTTATCGGGGCTGTATGAGTGTCATCATCCCGGTCATATTGACCAGTAGCCAATAACTGCACGAAAAACCCGCTCCACTGTGCGCGTTGTTTCTGGCTCATGCCTTCCAGAATGACAATGAGGTCTTCCCCGACCCAGACCTTATCCTTGAAGTCTGGACTAGGGCGCTTCACGAGCTTGGACTCGAACGATTTGTCCCCGAGCTTGATCAATATGTCGGGGTTGGAGGGCCATAGAATGCCTGTCATCAGCGCACCCTTGCCATGGCCCGCGCCTGCTACCAGAAGGTTCGAGTTTGGGTATGTTCCTTTCGGGAGCTTGAGGAATATCGTATGCATGTTCACGATAGGGACAACAGCATATCGATTCCAACCGCGAAGGTAGGACGCGATGGTGCTCGCCATCGTCATCGTGGTGGGCGATGTCTGGCGAAGATATTCCTCAGAATCGACCATCCCGGTCACCTCGCCACTGCTCGATTCTCTCGATAATCCGCCTAGCTAGACGGACCTCGCCATCGCGCCGCTTAAGTGTCACGAAAAGGTCATCCTCGGCGATGATGATGCCACGGACCCGGCGGAGCCCGTGGTCACCATCACGATACACAACGTCAACCTCGGTGTTCTCGCTCATGAACTCGCTCCTCGTGATTGCTGGATTAAGACGGCCCTTCTGGCTGGCTCTCCTGCTCCGATTCCTCTATCTCAGCACCGGAAGTGCCACTAACTGCGGTCAAGGCCGCGTCGAACTCACTCTTGGTCGCCTTGCGGGTTTTGGTCAGAGGCACGGCCGGAGCCTCAGGCGGCGTTGTCGGTGGCGCGGCAGGTGGAGGCGGGGGCATCTTCGGGGTTTCCTCAGTGCCAGCATTAGCCGCTTGGACCCAACGGGCCTCCCATCGGCCCTCATCGAGCCTTTCGGCGGTGTAGTTCTGCTTGCCGATGGCCATGCCGGCCTCGTACGCGCGGGTCATGGCCCCGCCGAAACCAATTGAACGGTAGCTTTCCACCGCTCGCCCGATTGCCGCTTGGTAGTTCGTGACCATTGCGGCCTTCTTCGCGGCGTACCCTGCCCGGCCTTTCTTGGCCAGCCGGGTGATGAGGTCTTCCGGCATTCAGGCCACCTCCTTCTTGGAGGTCTTGTCATCCGGTGTCGGGACTACCTTTTTCTCCGACTTCGGCTCCGACTTTGGCTCTCCCAAGGTGTCGAGAAGCGGTCGCTTGCGCTTCTGGATGGTGCCGAGGATATCACCGGGTCGCCACCCCTTGGCAGCCTTGGGGTCTGTCGAGGTACCGGCGGGCGACTCGTCGTGAGCGCTGATGCCGATCTCGACGCATGCGACCGGCTTCAGGGTTCTCGGACCTATGCCAGCGTCTTTGGAATCCCCCGTGATGACGATTTCGGCCTTGGACACCGCATCGCCCGACACAGATGGGCTTGTCCCTGCATCGCTCGTGGAGACGGCAGTGGTATCCTCGCTCTTGGACGCCGGTTCGACCGGACACGGGCTGGCTGAGACCGGCTTGATGGCGGATTCCTCTCGGTCGGTGCTCAAGGGTTCAGTGCTGGCGGATACCTGCTGGCGAAGTCCATCTCGGAGTGCCGTTCGGGCCACATCGGTCAGAATCTTCTCCTCTTGGCTCGCCAAGCGGAGCAGTTCCTGAAATTGACTTTCCGGCACACAAAGGCAAATTCGGCGGGTTCGGGGCGTTTCATCTGTCATGGCGTTTCACCACGCTATGTATTTGTATGGTCCCGTCTATAAATAAGATGCCATTCTGTCACGGTCATGTGGCAACATTGATATAACAGAACATATATAGTAGATATGGCGATGGAATATGGCAGAAGGGCGCAGACGGCGTGAATGGACAGAAAGGCAAATAGTGATGCGATGGCGGGACCATCCACTCATCAAGACCTTCGATGTTTTGCATGAGGCTGGGTTGTCATTCCAAGACCTACAGATGTTCCTCGTTCAGAAGCCATTACTACTACGGGAGACAGAGAGGAAATGGCTTGATAAATACAACAACTGGCAGACGATTCGGGGGATAAAGAACCAGATAAATCGCGGTAGAGAATTCTACATCCGTCCGACTGGATTGTCTGAGGACCTCAAGAGATTCACTGATGAATATGAACTCCTTGAAAAGGTCGAGGGCGAACGCGGCGTTTATCGATTGGTGAAGCTCCCGGTGACGCAGGGTCGTGGGCTGATAAGAGAAACTCAAGGTAAGGGGAATGTGATAGAACGAGTCGAACTCGTCGAACTGTTCGTCCAGGGCAGGAGAAGGCGGAGAACGGAGTTGGTTGGTAGACTGTGGAAACTACAGGGTCTCCATAGGCAAAAACTTTCTCTCGAACAGGAAGACCGAATCGATATTGCAGCGGAAGAACTGAGGAATACGATTGCTGACGTGGGAAGCAATATCCTCGTCAATCGGAAGAACCGTCCGCGTGGTGCGCATGAGGTCGAGTTACAGTTCATGATGGTTGTCGATATTCCCATACCGATGATGCCGCAAACTTGACAATCCGCGGTCTGACGAATCCCAATGTGGCTGACAAGCCCAACGTCGTGAACGTCGAGCAATCATGATTGGGCTAGTGAGATTGTCTGGTTCCACAACTTGGGCAATAGGTTGAATTTAATGGAGCCAGCTTGCGACAACTTGGACACTGTCCGAGTTGCTTCCACAACCAATTCCTCATAGAACTCACGATTTGCCCTGTTTCGGGGTTGTGTTCTTCAATTATTTGTGGGTTCATTCTCTCAACTTGGTCTTTAGGAAATCTTGAAATAAATCTCATGAACAATTCCTTGCTATCATCGAGACCCCATAATACTTGGTGCTGTAGCCAATTGTAGTGCGTCATGAAGCGTTCATTATAAACCATTCGTAAATCTTCGCCATTTGAAAAGGAATGTAACCATGTCTCCCAGTCTGTTGTTTGAATTATCGGCACCTCAGAGCCGCAATTTGAACACCGGACTGTCATAGCCAACGGAACGGTACTGACCGATTCAACGGTCCATACAACAACAGTACCGCATTGCGGACACGACGTATCTCTTCGGGGCATGATGATTCGATTCTCGGGTCATTATTTAAATGTGGTGTAGCGTGGACTGCTACATAGAGAAAACGGGGGTTTATGGCGAAAGAGATTCCGCCCTCGGATGCCGAGAGAATCAATGAAGCGGTATCCACACTGCGCAAGCTGGTTGAGGAAATCGGTGAGCAGGCATTGGCGAGGCGTCCCCGTGGTTCGCGGGGTTCTGGGGATCTTGTTGCATCACTCAAGTTCTCGATGGATGTGGACGCCGCATACCCTAAATACTACAAATTGACGGGGGCGTTTATCGGTCGGAAGCAATGAAGCCGGGTTCTGGCGGGTAGATGTTGAGGTCAGTTCTGGGTTTTCGCCTTCTCGGCATGCTTCAAAAAATGCGCGCGTAGCGTGTTTTCGGTCCATTTCGAGGGCGAATCCTGCTCTCTAAATCGATTCGGTAGTATGTCTGAATAATATCTCTGTTGAAGGGGTTCCCTACAATTGACATATATTCACCAACTTGAGGTGTATATTTAATGTATCCGAACGCCATTCCACAATGACGGGATGCGCATGGCACGACCCAAGAAATCGAATAAGCGGCCCATCGAACAATACGACCACAAGGGCAAGGAGCGGTTGAATAATCCTCCTGCGGGCCTCGTGACTCCAAAGACAGACCCGGATTCTGGTAAGAAACAATACCAGTATGACCCACATCTGGACCCCCAGCTTGTGTGGGCTGGCAAGGCGGAACACACCTCATTTATGGTCCCCACGGTCTCTTTGCATGTCCACGAACGTATTGACCCCCGCTCTATTATCGAGGCAGTGAAGAAGCGAAACGGTGGTACCCAGACTACACTGTCGTTCTTCGGCTCCGATACCGAGAATCCTCCCTTGCGTGATGCCATCGAGTTCTACAAACATAAGCACGACTGGTCTAACCGCCTAATAGCAGGTGATTCCCTGCTTGTGATGAACTCTCTCATCGAGAAGGAGGGTCTTGGTGGAAAGGTACAAATGGTTTACATCGACCCCCCATATGGTATAAAGTATGGCTCCAACTTTCAGCCCTTTGTAAATAAGCACGATGTGAAGGATGGAAAGGACGAAGACCTCACAGCCGAGCCGGAGACAATCAAGGCCTTCCGCGATACTTGGGAGCTTGGTATCCATTCTTATTTGACCTACCTGCGTGACCGCCTCCTTCTTGCCCGTGACCTACTCGCTGAGAGCGGGAGTGTATTCGTTCAGATAAGTGACGAGAACGTACACCATGTTCGGGAGTTGATGGATGAAGTGTTCGAGGCTGGTAACTTTGTCTCAGAAATCATTTTCAGGAAAAAAGGTATGACCCTCGGAGCAAAGACTTTGGAAACAATGAATGATTTTATTCTTTGGTATTCAAAAGATATATCAAAAGTCAAATACAGGCAGCTATTTGAAGATTATTCGATTGAAGGTGCTTCAAGATGGACGATGTTGGAATCGAAAGAAGGTAAACGAAGAAGACTATCTAACGAAGAATGTCAAAATCACAAATTATTACCCGAAAATAGTAAGGTTTTTAGATTGGTTAGTCAGAGAGCCCCATCATTTTCTCCAAACAATGTATTTGATTTTGAGTATGCTAAAATAAACTATAAGGCACCGGGATGTTGGGTTACTAATAAGGATGGAATGAAAAAATTAGCAATAGCAAATCGTTTCTTTCCAGAGGGAGATAATTTGAGTTATATTCAGTACAATACGGATTTTCCATATAAAAAATTGACAAATTTATGGGGTGATACCTCCGGGCCAACCGATAAAATATATGTCGTCCAAACAGCTGATAAACCTTTAGAGCGATGTGTACTATCGTGTACCGACCCGGGGGATTTAGTATTTGACCCGACCTGCGGGTCAGGTACGTCCGCGAATGTTGCTGAGCGATGGGGCAGGCGATGGGTGACCTGTGATACATCACGAGTGGCAATCACATTAGCCAAACAAAGATTGATGACTGCCATCTACGACTATTATGAGTTGGCACACCCCGAGGAGGGCGTTGGTTCGGGGTTCAAGTATCTGATGGTCCCACACATTACACTAAAATCCATCGCAAATAACCCAGAAATAAAAGAAGGGATGTCTCGAATTGAAATTGAGAAAGCGATAGCCAAATATGCCGATTTGGAAACACTATATGACCGGCCTATAGTGGATAATGAGAGGGTGCGTGTCTCAGGTCCCTTCACTGTAGAGGCAGTGCCAGCTCCGACCGTGAAGCCCCTTACCGAGATAAAACCGGATATTCCGGCTGACGATTCGATTGCTCGGGATGGCGAAACCATACGCCAGAAAGAGTGGAGTGATGAGCTACTGAGGACCGGTATCCGTGGCAAGAGCAACCAGACTATCCAGTTCACACGCCTTGAGACTCTGCCGGGAACCCGGTGGCTCCATGTCGATGGGGAGACAAAGGAAGACAAGCCCAGAAGGGCGATATGTTCATTCGGCCCAGAACACGCTCCATTGGACAAGCGGCAGGTCGAATCCGCCATCCAAGAAGCGCAGAAATTGGTGCCACGACCATCAATCGTGCTGTTCGTCGCATTCCAGTTCGACCCCGAGGCAGCAAAGGACATCGACGAGACCAACTGGCCCGGCGTCACCCTCTTGAGGGTCCAGATGAATGCGGACCTTCAGACCGAGGACCTCAAGAAGAAACGGACCTCCAACGAATCGTTTTGGCTCATGGGTCAGCCGGACGTATCCTACGAAAAATTGAAGACTGGCCCAGACAAGGGGAAATATCGCGTATCAGTCCACGGGTTCGACTACTATAATACCCGTACAGGTACAATCGATTCTGGTGGAAATGACAGGATAGCCATGTGGATGCTCGATACCGATTATGACGGACGCTCTCTATTCCCGCGCCAAGTCTTCTTCCCTATGGCTGATGAGAAGGAAGGATGGGCCCGGCTTGCACGAAACTTAAAAGCCGAAATTGACTTGGACCGCATCGAGGCCTATCGGGGCACAATATCTTTGCCGTTTGAACTTGGAAAGAAAGATAAAATCGCCGTTAAAATCGTAGACGACCGCGGCATCGAGAGCCTCAAGGTCATCGAGGTGGAATAATGGTGGAGCATCAAGGTCTTATTATCTGTTCACCCTATGATGAGCCAAAAATCCACCTCTCATATCACCCAGGAACCCGGAAATTCAAAACGGTCGAAAGTCGCCGTCCAGCCGGTTATGTGATCGCCACAGAAGCATCCCGGACATTTGACGACCCTGGCCGGTTCATAGAAATAGAACTAGTGAATAAAATCCGAGGACGGGTGAAAAAGTGGCGAGAAGCCGATTACCTAGGCGTTACAGGTGTCACGAAAGCCCTGCTTCATCATTGGTTTCCAAATGAAAATAAAGATGAACCTGACAATATAGAAGAAAAACGGCTACCTTTCTTTTTCTGCCAGCGAGAGGCCATTGAAACAATCATTTGGCTTGTCGAAGCCCCTAATGCTGATAAGACGGGCATCGACATCCCTTCAGATGGAGGGTCCTTTCCTCGTATCTGTTCTAAGATGGCGACAGGTTCGGGTAAAACCATCGTTATGGCTATGCTCATTGCATGGCAAATACTAAACAAAGTAAACAGCACTCAGGATAAGCGTTTCTCGAAAAACATATTTGTCATTGCACCCGGCCTCACGGTCAAAACTCGGCTCCAAGTACTCTATCCCTCATCTGTGAATAATTATTACGACCAATTCGATATTGTACCACCAGATATGATGGACCGGTTCCGACAGGGAAAAGTCCTCGTCACTAACTGGCATGTCCTCAATTGGGATACTGAGGAAAAACTCGCAAAGAAACACAATGTAGATAAGCGCGGAGTCATAAGCGATGAAGCATATGTCCGGGATGTACTAGGCGACTTAGCAAATTCTGAAAATATCGTCGTCATCAATGATGAGGCCCACCACGCATGGCGGGTGAGCGAAGAATTCCAGGTCCAAGTGAAGGGGCTCGACAAGGATGACGTGGATGAGGCAACTATCTGGATAAGCGGCCTCGACCGAATTCATAACGCTCGGGGTATTCTCACCTGCTATGACTTCTCAGCCACGCCGTTCGTACCATTGGGCAAGCAGTCATCAGAAGAAACTCTATTCAAGTGGATTGTGAGCGATTTTGGGCTTAATGATGCCATCGAATCGGGCCTTGTGAAAACCCCCAGAGTAGTCGTTCGGGACGATTCGAAACTCTCCCCAGAAATGAAATCACGGTTCTACCACCTTTACAACGACCTTACTGTTAAAGAAGACCTGAACAGGAAAGCTGAGGATTGGGAAGCACTTCCAGAACTCGTCATAAATGCATATTACCACCTCGGTTTTGATTGGCGGGAGACGAAGAGGGCGTGGGCTGAACAGGGACATCCGGTCCCCCCGGTTATGATTAGTGTTGTGAACCGAACAGAAACAGCCGCCCGGGTTAAGTTTTCCTTCGACCACAAGAAGATATTTATCAAGGAACTTTGCGACCCAGATAGGACGCTCCATATCGATTCAAAGGTCATCAAGGATGCCGAATCCGCGGATGAGGCGAAGCACATTCTTGAAGACCCAGACAAAGACGAAGCAGATGAGAGCGCACCAGTTCCAAAGTTAAACCGGAAGGATTTTGGCGAACGCCTGAGGCAGAAGGTAGATACCGTCGGGAAAATCGGTGAGCCCGGAGAGCAATATCAGAATATCATATCAGTAGGGATGCTATCCGAAGGCTGGGATGCTAAGACGGTCACCCATATCATGGGTTTACGGGCCTTCACGAGCCAGCTTTTATGTGAGCAGGTGGTAGGCCGTGGGCTACGGCGAACATCATATGAGGTGAATAAACAAGGTTTATTCGACCCTGAATATGTGAATATTTTTGGAATACCATTTACCTTTCTCCCGCATGAGTCAACTGATGGACCCGCACCGCCACCGCAGGTAGCAAAGACTGAGATTAAACCTGTGAATGAAAAACAGCATTTCGCAATCTCATGGCCCAATGTCCTGCGCATCGAGCATACATACACACCAACCCTATCGCTCGATATAAATTATATCAAAAGCCTAACCCTCAATGCCTATAATACTGCACTTACTTCGGAACTCGCCCAGATTTTAGAGGGAAAGCCGGATCTTACAAAACTCACTCAAATAGAATTGGAGAAGCTCGGGCAGGAAATGCGCTATCAACGAATTGTATTCGAAACGGCCCGAGAGGTCTATGACACGATGGAGCATACCTGGAAAGGCAATAGAGAATTCCTGCTCGTCCAACTCATTGGACTCGTCGAGAAGGTTATAAGGTCAGGAAAAATCAAGTTCTTCCCGCCAGAATTCAACGAAGATGATATCCGCCGAAGGGTCCTAATCACCTTGAACCTCCGAAAGGTGGTGGACCACATATGGAAGGCCATCCGGTTCGAGAACACAGAGGCTGTCGTGCCTGTATTTGACCCAGACCGACCTATTAGGTCTACTCGCGATATGTTCCCGTGGTATACCGGAAGACCATCGGTTCCGGCGATGAAATCTCATATCAACAATTGTGTCTGCGATTCCAAGTGGGAAGGCAGTGAGGCCTTTGAATTGGACCGGAATGAAAATGTGGACGCTTGGGTGAAGAACGACCACTTGATGTTTGAGGTCCTTTATATGTTTGAAGGCGCTGTCCGTAAGTATCGGCCGGATTTCGTTATTCGACTTACGAATGGCACCAATTTTATCCTTGAGACAAAGGGGATGGATACCGGCCGTGACAGAACAAAACGTGAGTTCCTAGACGAATGGATAAAGGCCATCAATGGTCATGGCGGATTTGGAAAATGGGATTGGGCGGTTTCGAAGAACCCAGCCGATTTGAAAAAGATAATCGACAGAGCGATACGGGCTGGGCAGTGAAACGGTCGATTTGGATTTGTTGGCAGCTCTTGAGTTTAGCTTGGCCATTCTAACCAAAGATAAGGGTACAAAGTGGTAGGTACCACAGAATCCATATATACCCCCGACCCCCAACAACGAGATGATGGCAAGAAAGGTACACGACATCTACAGCAACAAAGGGGCATGGAGCGTGGGAGACATCATAACAGTGAAGGGGGTTCCAAAATACTATGTCTGTGAGATAATGCCAGTCCTCGGACCAGCTCTAAAAGGATTAACTGTAAAGATACAGAAGGAGTGCATAAAACGGATATTCCTAAAGTAGCCGGCTAGAGCCGACGCGTTAAAACCCACCGATGAGGGTTAAAGCATATCTGGCGGTTATCGTGTCGGACAAGTATAGGACATGGGTGGATTTGGACACCAAAGCGATCCTCACTTCAGGAGACAGGCAAAAGAAGAAGTTGAGTAAGCAAGAATACCAGAAGCTAAAACGGGCATTTAGCCTATAATGACAATCATGTTGAGGAATTGCTAATGCTGAAATAGACCGCAGATGATAAGTTGGATGAAACGCCTCATTGAGTTGTTTTCCGGCCTATACGAATGTATCCTGCATTGGGGTTATCCGGTTGAGGATGTGGTACAGCAGTGTACCCCTCAAAGGATTCAATGAATAGAGCTGAAACATCCTGTGCAAGCTCCCAGGCTCGACCAGCCCCATGAACATCTAGATATGGAATAGGGGTTTCTTGATTAAAGAGGGAATCATGGATACGGTCAAACGCCTCTGTTACATCGGTTCCGGCGTTCAACCAATACTTTGTCCGGTCTGGTTGAATTGCACGATAGAATATTTGCCGAACTATCTCAGCTTCCTCGCTTCCTGGAGGTAATCGTCCGGCTTGATTGAATCGCGTTTCTGTTCTTCGCATTTCAGGATATATTGAAGTTTGAAGTCTCCCTGTTGAGACTAGGTTGAAGATACGACGCCCATACCGCAATTTATTCAGTCGTTGGTACAGACTTCCGACAGTAAGATGAGGTGGATATTCAGGCGTCTTGTCCTCTGGGTCATTCAACAAGGGGAGCAAAGTCAAAGATGTCAGGAGCGCACGCCACTCTTCGTCTTGTAAGTAATGTTTCAGGAATCTCAACATTAAATCATTTCTGACTCTAGATGTCTGAACGCGATTGTCGAAATTGATAAGATGGTCCTTCCCAATACCGAATAAGTCGCTTCTAATGAGTGCTTCCAGGGCTTTTCGGTCTATATGAGGTGTGGTAATTGCCATGACAGATTCTGGCCCCAACCTCTTTTCAGTATCTTGCTTAATTTGAGCAAAGAGGGCTTCTCCTTTGGCCGCTCCAAATTGTGCGGTAAGCGCCCTTCGTACCACATCGAGCGGTAGTTCTCGTCGTTCCTCCTGCTCGGGCATCTACTCACCTATCTCGCAGAATTAGCTGAAACGGTCAAGGTAGTCCATGATACAAACAGGACGGTCACAATAGATATGCTGGCTTCCTGGCAAGACATGCCCAACATGGTCAATCTTCACCTCTCCATTGCAGCTTGGGCAAGCGGCTATATCACCGTCTTTGTTGTGGACTACATTGTGCTCATCAATAGTACAACCAGCGATTTCGAGTAGACCTCGAAGTTCGTCCTGGTTCTTGAATACAATTAGGTTTAACGAGCCGTCCTCCACTCCGGCGTGTGTCATGAAATATGCCCCTCCCATCTTAGATACTCTACTGGTAGCCAATTTCTACGATATAAGGATTGTGTTACGGATACCGAGGATTGATACTGGATTTATGGGGAAATTGTACCTTATATATATATAAACAATGCCCAACTGACACAGTGTAACACGGTATCACCAGATGGTAGTATCCGTAGTTGAACACAACGACAGGAATTAGGGTAGTGTAATGAAGGAACGAGCAATTATGGTCTGAAATGGATCGCAACTACGGCATTATCTTGTTTGCAGTAATACACATTCATCCTGAAACCAGCCCTTCTCCCCTTGGTTGGGATAAACGTGCCTGACATCTTCTT
>Ga0315291_10006287_pt1 | contig 14748 bp, 8 predicted proteins | sample YL17G12_20_MG_FD_203070 | JGI IMG/M metagenome (GOLD analysis project Ga0315291, IMG submission 203070) | Sediment microbial communities from Yellowstone Lake, YNP, Wyoming, USA - YL17G12_20 | ecosystem: Environmental > Aquatic > Freshwater > Lake > Sediment | place: USA: Wyoming | collected...
AAGTGACCGGCGGGTAGTACCCGCCTAGAGGGTCAGGGCCAAGGAGATCCATATGTCTGAAGTTGGTCAGCGGATGGTGGATGGCACAAGCCGGCCGGATGCGGAGGCTGTGGCCGACTGGATCGGGTCCGCAAACTATAAGCGATGGACGCGCATCCTTCGATTCATCGAAGACAACTATCCGGGTGTGTTCGCCGCGGATGATTGGGTGTATGGGGGCAAGAAGCACGGCTGGGGGCTGCGGTTCAAGAAATCAAAATCCTTCTGTACGCTGATCCCCGAGCGCGGCCGGCTCGTGGTCCTGATCGTCTTCGGCGGCGAGCAGCGGGAGAAGGCCGAGACCATCCTGCCGGAACTCAGCGCCGACGTCCGCCAGCGATACACGGAAGCGACCACCTATCATGACGGCAAATGGCTCGCCATCGCCATCGACCGGGACGAAATCCTGGATGACGTCGAAAAGCTGCTGGCGATCAAACGCAAACCCAAGCATAAGTGAGCCGCCGTGCGCCGGAAGAATGGCGTGACGTGCATACCTCTGTCATCCTGGAGCGGCACACGCGGATTCTATGCGGCGGCGGTTTCGTGGTCGTACTCGTCGAAGCGAACGGCGATGCGCTTGCTGACGCCCTGCTGCTGCATCGTGATGCCGAACAGCATATCCGCAATGCTCATCGTCCGCTTGGAGTGCGTGATGACGATGAACTGGCTGTCGATCTCGAAGTCCCGCAAGAGCAAATTGAAGCGCTCGTTGTTTGCTTCGTCCAGGGCCGCGTCCACCTCATCGAGGAAGCAGAACGGCGAGGGTTTCGTGCGAAAGACCGCGAACAGCAGCGCCAGGGCGGTCATGGATTTCTCACCGCCGCTCAAGAGCGAGATGCTCCGCGTCTCCTTGCCCGGCGGCTTGGCGATGACCTCGATGCCCGCTTCGAGCACGTCGTCGGACTCTTCGAGCACGATGTCGGCCTTGCCACCGCCGAAGAGCTTGCGGAAAACCTGCTGGAAGTTGCCGCGAATCTGCTCGAACGTCTCGACAAACTTGTCCCGGCTCTGCTTGTTGAGCTTGCCGATGAGCTGCTCGAGCTGGGTCTTGCTCTCCGTGAGGTCCTGGACCTGAGTGGCCAGGAAGTTGTGCCGCTCTTCGAGCGATTCCTGCTCCTGGATCGCATCGAGATTGACGTTGCCGAGCCGCTCGATCTTGCCGCGCAGCTCGGTGATCTCGGCTCTGACCTGCTCCCAGTCCACGTCCCCGGTCGTGCGATGGGCGAACGCCTCAGCCAGATCGATCTGCAACTCGTCCTTGACGCGCGCGACCAAATCCTGCTGCCGGACTTCCAATTGGCCGAGCTCCACGCGCAGCTCGCTGATTTTGTGCTCGACGTCGCTCTTCTCGGTCCGCTTGGCGCGAACCAGCTCTTCCTTCTGCCGCTGCTCGGCGACAAGTCTTTCGAGCTCCTCCTGCAACAACCGATTGTTCTGCTGGGCGCCGTCCTTCTCGACGAACAACTCCGAGACGCGGGCCTCACAACTGAGAATATCCCTCTGGGCCTCGGCAAATTGACTCGTGCAAACCTGGATCTCCTCCTCGGCGGTGGCCAGCGTCTGCACGCTCGCCTGCATCTGCCCCTGGAGCTTCTCGATGATCTGTCGCAGCCCCTTCTGCTGTTCGAGAACCTGGCCGAGCTGAACCTTCAGATCCGTCAGCTCCTGCATGCGCTCTTGCTGCCGGCCCTTAAGCTCATCGTATCGCCCTTCGAGGTCCTTGATGCGGGCGGCCCGTTCATTGTTGACCGTCTCCAGCTCGCTCAGCCGCTGCTTCGAGTCGTACTCCTTCTGCACCGACTGCGAGATCTCGGCCTCGAGCGAGCTCAGCTCGCTGGCGATCAGCGGCTCTTCCTCTTTCAAACGCTTGATATCCTGCTCGTAGGCGGCCAGCTTGGAGGTCACCTGCACCTTCTCGGTGTTGGCCTCGTAGATCGCCGTGCGCAGGTCTTTGCACAGCTTCTCCAGATGGGCCTTGGTCTGAGCGTTTCGCTGAATCTGGCCCTCCAACTGGGCGATCTCGGCGTTGATCGTCGCGATGGTCTCCTCCAGTTGATTGATCCGGCTGCGGCGGGAGATCAGCCCGGTCGCCTTGCCCAGCGGCCCCAGGCGCAGCCATCCGTCCGCACTGAGGCACTCGCCGCCCAGAGTGACGAACGTATAGCCGGCGCGCGTGTAGTCCGCCAGTTCCAGCGCCGCATCCAGCGAATCCACGATGACGGTCTTGCCCAACAGGCTCCAGGCCAGCGGCGCATACCGGCTGTCGTATCGGACGAACTCAATCAGGCGCCCTTTGACGAACGGATACGGCGAGAAGTCCGCGTCGTCGGTAAAGGGCTCGAGCCGGTCCAGACTGCGGAACTGAACGCGGCCTTCGAGACGCGCCGCCATCTCGTGGTCCTGCAGAAGCTTGTCGGTATCGCTGACGAGCAGAACGTCCGTCAGGCCTTCCAGGGCGGCTTCCACCGCGCCGGCGTACTCGACATCGGTGCTGATTTTCTCCGCCAGAATCCCCTCGACGTAATCCAGCCTTTTGCTCTCGTCTTTCTGCGCTTGGAGGATGTTTTTGACGGCGTTGCCGAGCCCTTCGTAGCGGCGTTCCATGTCGGTCAGCACCGCCAGCTCGCTGCTCAGGGCGCTGCGAGCCTCCTTGCTGGTGGCCAGGCGCTTCCCGCCGTCGGCGACCTGCGCTTCGGTCTCTTCAATTTTGAGTCTCTTGGATTCCAGATTCTGCTCCAGCTCGGCCAGCACCCGCGCGATGTCGCCGAGCCGGGCGTTATGCTGCGCTTTCTCGGTGAGCACTCGCTCGAGCTCGGCCTGGGCCGTCTTGGCCCGGCCCGCCAACCGCTCCCGCTGGTTCGACAGGTTATCGCGGTAATTCGACAGGCTCTGAATCTCGTTGTGAAGCTGGGCCGTCCGCCGCACGATGTCGATAATGCCGGACTTCTCGTCCTCCAGCTCCGCCTCCAGCGAGGCCAATTGCAGATCGACCTCGCGCGAGACCTTCTGGATTTCCTCGATCGCCTCACTTCTCTGGGTCACGGTTCCGTCGCAGCCGGCCAGCTCGCCATGGTGACGCGCCAGGTCCGCCTTGAGCGATTCGCCCTGGGCCCGCAACTTCTCGATCTCCTGCGACGCCGTCGCTCGGCGCTGCTCGAGCTCGACGGCGCGCGAGCGCAGGAAGTCGATCCGCTGGAGTTTCTGATCGATCTTGCTCTGAATGGCGACGAGGGAATTGCCCGTTTCGCTGAGCCTGTGCTCCCGGTCGATGATATCGTTGCCGAGCCGGCTTGCCTCCGCCTCGGCCCCGGCCTCTTCCGCCGCGACGGCCGCGAACAACTCGTCGGCCTGGTGAAGCAGGCCGTACCGCTCGTCAAGCTGCTCCTTGTTCTTGGCGTACTCCACGAGCGAGTAGTTCACCTGCAGCTCTTTGAGCCGCTGCGTGTATTCGAGATAATTGCGCGCCTTGCCCGCCGCCAGCTTGACGCTGCGGAGCCGCTTACCCACCTCCGCCAGAATATCGGCCAGACGCAGCAGATTCTGGTCGGTATGCTCGAGCTTGCGCAGGGCCTCTTTCTTGTGCGCCTTGTACTTGCTGATGCCGGCCGCTTCCTCGAACACGAGACGCCGGTCCACCTTGGACGCACTGACGAGCTGATCGACCTGGCCCTGCTCGATAATCGAATAGGCCCGCGTGGCGACGCCGGTATCCATGAACAGCTCGCGGATGTCCTTCAGCCGGCAGAGCTTACCGTTGATGCGGTATTCGCACTCGCCGCTGCGGTAGATGCGGCGTGAAACCTGGACCTCTTCCGTATCGATCGGCAGTCTGCCGCCGGCGCCTTGCGGGTTGGAGAGGACCAGCGTCACTTCCGCCGAGCCCATCGGCTTGCGACTGCCGCTGCCCCCGAAGATCACGTCGGCCATCTCGCTGCTGCGCAGGTTCTTGACCTTCTGCTCGCCGAGCACCCACTTGACCGCGTCGACCACGTTGCTCTTCCCGCAGCCGTTAGGTCCGACAATACCGGTGATCGTACTATCGAAAACGAATTCGGTTCTCTCGGCAAAACTCTTGAATCCGTCTAATATGATTTTCTCAAGTCGCATGGTCTACCTAATTATTGTGACTGTCCAAGGATACCCGTCCTTCCGGCGGCGGTTCCGGAACCGCGTGACACTCTTTTATCGGCCCGACCGCTTTCATTTCTTGACTGGAAGGTCGATTTTAGGGAGCGGACCGGCCCAAAACTGTGCGGCCACCGCTTCCTTGGCGGACAACTGCTCGAGCAGGGCCATCACTTGCGCGTAGGAGACGTCCAAGCCGGCGAGCTGCCCCTGCTTCGCTTTGCCGCCCTCGTCCCCGAGTGCAAGAATGAGGTCGCGCAGATTCCGGCCGGTGCGGATCGGACCGACCACGCCGGGTCGCGTCGGATGCTTGCGAAAGACGGATACGGAACCCTGGCCCGCCTGCGAATTGACAACGATTGTCTTGTCGGGAGACTCCACGAATACATTGTCACTACATACCAGCGGCGCACCGAAAAGGACGACGCGCGGGTCGCCGCTGCGCGCCGCGAAGATGGCTTTGTGGTTGGTCTGCGCCACCTGTTCCAGGAGGAAGCTGCGTCCGACGGGCTCGCGGGTCACGGCGGGGTCTTCCATCCGGCGCAGGTGCTCGTAAGCCGCCAGCACGACCGTGACATCGTCATCGCGCAGCAGGCGTCGGGCCAGCGCCGAAGCATCGTTTCGCCGGGCCGAGACGGCGACCGCCTCCAGGGCCGCCAGCCGGTGCGGCGAGTTCTTGTCCATCGCCAGAGCGCGGAGAACGGCAAGCCCGCGGTCGTCGCCCAGACTCAACATGCACCGTGCGGCCCGCAGGCGAACCTCGGCATCGGAGGCGCTCAACAGCACGTTGAGCTTGGCAAGGCTTTCCCGCCCGATCGCCTCGAGCGCAACCTCGCTCTCGTCCTTATTGTCGGAAACCGCCAACCGGCGCACGAACGCATTCACGCGCGCCTGGGTCAATTCCTCCGTGGCCGTCAAGAATGTAGCCGGGACCATGGCCATGAATCCCTGTTTACGATAGCGATACTCCGGCGGTATGCGAACCTCGATGTCACGCGGGGACATTGCCTGGGCAACCCCGGGGCCGTACCGCTCGCTCAGCCGGTTGCGAATCAGACTGGCCGTACGGAAACCGGGCTGCCGCAACCGCAACAGGGCAGTGTAATCATAGGGCACCCGGCCACCGCCCAGAATGTAGCCGCTCTTCAGGTCGGGCTCAGCATCTCCAACCGAGTTGATAAACACGGGCCCCTCGACCGTCGCCAGGGGCCTTATGCCTGCGCCAAAGATCCCCCGGGGCAACAAGTTGGTCTTATACAACCAGCCGCCCTGAATCGAGGTCGCATCGGAGCCCGGCACGGATGCCACACGAACGTCGAAATGCTCCTCCTTCGAAGGCACCGCGGGAACCTCGCCCTCCAACAGCACCACGGCCGTGTTCTTGCTGTTGATCAGCTCGTCCACATTGACCTGCTCGGAGGGCAACTGCGTGGGAATGTACTGCTTCAGATAGGCCCGGACCTGTGGCGGACAGTAGGCCGACCCTGTTCCCGCCAACCCGCCGACCAGGCCATAGCCTTGTAAAGCCACAGGCTCAGGCTTGGATACCGTCGCTAAAGAGCCGATTGTCAGGCCCAGGTCGGTCTCGGACGCCAGTTCCACCGAGCTGACCTTCGCACTCTCCTTCTTGCAGCCACCCGCCGGGGCCAGCGCCAGGAGCAGGACTGCCAGACACAGCATTTCCCAATAGAAAGCTCTCATATTACCGGATATCGCCAAAATGACGGGATTTGGATGAGACAAACTTGCCCCGATATTAAGCGGTTATAGGACTCTCGTCAAGTCCATTGCGGCTATTCACCCATGATTTGGCAAACGACCGTGCGGCTGCGCGGCCGGGTATCGAAATCTATCAGGATGATCTGCTGCCAAGTGCCCAACACCAGCCGACCGTCGGTGAAAGGCACATTCAACGAGGGTCCGAGCAGCGAGGCCCGTACGTGCGAATGGCCGTTGTCGTCCTGCCAGGTATTTTCGTGCTCGTAATGGTCGGTTTCCGGGGCAATCCGCTCGAACGCCGCCTTGAGGTCGTGGTCTGCCAGGCCCGGCTCGTACTCCGTCGTGGTGATTCCCGCCGTCGAGCCCACATGAAACAGCGTGGCCACACCTGCCTTCAGGCCGCTGTCCGCCACCGCCGCGCTGACGTCGTCTGTGATGTTGACCACGTGGCAGTTGCCCCTGGTTTTCACCTGTATGTGCTCGGTTTTGACCATGGTTGTTCGCCCTTCACGTTTCCGTGCATGTTCGAAGGCCGTAACCTATCTCGGGCGGGCACCTTCCGCAAGCCATACCTGTCGGAGAAAAGGTGCCAGACTCGCAGGCAGCTTCGGTGGAGACGTTGGCGACAGGTCATAGGTGTTTCTCCGAGGTGAAATTGAGCATTTCCCCTATGTTGAATCCGGTCGTACTGCTTTATGATTCAGCCATAAGCTGCTTGGGTTCCCAAACGCGTTCTTTCGCCTTTGGGGTCCCCTTCCGCCCGTAACAGCACTGGGAGGCAGCAGTGAGACCGGGCAGTATTGAGTGAGAGCCCAGGATCAGTAGGAATTGACAAGAAAAGATTTCCGACCGGGTAGTGGCACGGCGGTTTTGGGTGTCCGTATCGCAGGGGGCAACTCACTGTGGTTGCCCAGGGCAGGTACGGGGTAGGGATCCCCAACGCGATGTATCGCGTTTGGGAACCCGGCCTACCCCTACGCGGGCGACAGCTATTAGCGGCCGGCCGAGGGATGGCAGGTTGCTCTGTCGCGTCCTGCGACGCGACAGGATTCCAGACAGACGGGGCCGGGGTGCGCAAGGAGGGTTTGGGGAGGGATCCCGGCTTTTCCGAGGATGGGTGATGTGAGGGGGGAAAAACGGAGGGGGGATGCGGAGCGGTGATGTGGCACGTCAGCCTTCCCCAATGTTCCAACGCTGTGGGAAGGCTTGCGCTCAGGAATAGAGGGGAGAGGAATAATACGGCTTCCGTCTGAGAATTTTGTAAGCGCGGGGGCCTTGTTTTGTCATTTCGACCAAGGCCGAAGGCCGCGCGGAGAAATCTGGCCGCGAAGGGACGGCGCGCTATGTTCGAGGCCAGATGTCTCGACTGCGCTTCGCTCCGCTCGACATGACAGACCGCGATGTGCCGCCCAGGCGCATAGCGGCCCGACGAACCCAGGGCCAGCTCCGAAAAATTCAGCCGTAGTTAGTATGAGCCCGTTGAAAAGCCCAGTCGTCGCATCGACGCTCGAAGTCCGTTTCGACGTCCTCCGTCCGATCGAGTCGCAGAGAGTTCGGTCTGTTTGTACTGCACCTGTGAAGGTCCAATCTTCTGTAATAACACTCATATTGCCTTCGGCATCGGGCCTGCCTATTATGGGCGGATAGACCGGCGGGCAGAGCTTGCCCAGGGCAGACACGGGGGATCCCAAACGCGATGTATCGCGTTTGGGAACCCGGCCTGTCCCTACGCCGAAGGCATTGGCTGACGACGCATCCGTCGGAGGAAAATGAGACCGAGCACATACTCACTTCTGATCCTGGCCATCATGTCCGCCGGGGTGGGATGCAGCAAGAGGTCGGGTGGGGCCGCACCCTCTCTGCATGAGGCGGCCAGGAACGGTGACATCGAGCGCATCCAATTCCTCCTTTCCCGCGGAGCCGATGTCAACGGCAGGGACGCAGTCGGCCGGACACCGCTGTATTCGGCGGCCGGCAGAGGTCATGCGGAGGCGGTGAAGGTGCTTATGGCCGGTGGCGCGGATGTCAATGCACGGACATCCAATGGCGACACGCCGCTGCACATTGCCGCCGCCCAGGGCCGCCAGGAGGTCGCCGAACTGCTGATGGCCGGAGGCGCGAGCGTAAACGCCAAGAACCAGGCGGGCGTGACCCCGCTGCACTGTGCCACCGCCCGCCGGCACAGGCCCGTGGCCAAATTGCTCGTGGCCGGCGGCGCCGACGTGGATGCAAGAGACGCGCTCGGATATGCGCCCCTGCACCATGCCGCCGCCAGCGGCGATCAGGAGGTGGCGGACCTCCTCATTGCCAGGGGCGCCGACGTCAATGCCAGGGCCAAAAGCAAGCAAACGCCTCTGTCCTTCGCGATCGGGCAGGGACACGCCAACGTCGCCGAGCTGCTGATCGTCAAGGGAGCCGACGTCAACGCTACAGACGGCGCATCCTCGGCCCAGGACCTGTTGTTTCACGTGCTCCGTCGGGGTTATACGCAGGTGGCGCAGGTCCTTCTGGCTCACGGGGCGAATCCCAATGCGGCCGACAACAATGGGGCGACACCATTGCATCTTGCCGTGCGGAGCGGCAGGAAGGACGCCGTCGAACTGCTGATTTCGGCGGGCGCCGGCATCAACGGGCGGGACAAGGACGGCCGCACCCCGCTCCACGACGCCGTTGTCGCAGGCCCCGGCAACGATGCCCTCCCACCGGACAACAGGGACATCGTCGGGTTGCTGGTTGCTCGTGGCGCGGACGCCAATGCGAAGGACAAGGACGACAGCACGCCACTGCACCTTGCGGCCTCACGAGACAATACGGAAATCGTGAAGCTGTTGGTTGCTCACGGCGCGGAGGTGGATGCGACGAACAAAGCCGGCGAGACGCCGCTCGTGGCGGCCCTCGCGCAGGGCCACGAAAATGTCGCGGCCTTGCTTCTATCCGCCGGAGCACGAGGCACGGGCCAGGACTCCAGCGGCGCGACGCCGTTGCACCTGGCCGCCGGTCTCGGCAACAAGGGTCTTGTCGAGCTTCTGCTCGCCCGGGGCATCGAGGTAAACGCCCGGGTCAGGACAGGTCAAAAAAGCAGATGGGCCAGGCAGTGGCAGGGCCAGACACCGCTGCACATCGCGGCCGCCGGCGGGTACTACGAAGTGGCGGAACTGCTGACCGTCAGGGGTGCCGAGATCAATACCAGCGATGCATACGGCACCAGCCCGCTGCACGAGGCGGTGGCCAGGGACCGGTCGCAATCACCGAAGGGGCGCTTCAAGGACGTGGCACAGTTACTCGTCGCCCGAGGGGCGGACGTCAATGCCAAGGACGGCGAGGGCCGCACGCCGCTGCATCGCGCGGTCGAGGATGGCTCCCTCGAAGTAGTGGCAATGCTCCTGGCTCACGGCGCGAACGTGAACGCCAGAAATAGCGACGGCGCCACGCCGCTGCACCTGGCGGCGTTCGAAGGCCGCAAGGATGTGGTCGAACGGCTGGTGGCCGGTGGAGCCGACATCAACGCCGCGGACAGCGACGGCGACAGACCCATCCACGAGGCGGCCCGTCGCCGACACGGCCCGGTGGTCGAGTTTCTTATCTCCAAAGGGGCCAGGTCTGACCCGACCGTGGAGAGCCTCCTGAAAACCGGCTCGACGCCGCTGCACCGGGCGGCCGCCACGGGCAATGCCGCGCAGGTCCGGTCATTGATCGCAGAAGGCGCGAACGTCAATGCGAAAGACAGAGACGGCGGACGGCCCCTTTACTACGCGGCGGAGAAAGGCCACAAAGAGGTCGCGGAGTTGGTGATTGCCGGCCGCGCGGCCGTCAACACGCGGAACCTGTCGCGCCGCGAGACACCGCTGCACGCAGCCGCCGGCCAGGGCTGGCGCGACTTGGCGGAAGTTCTGCTTGCCAATGGCGCCGATGTCAAGATGCTGGATGGGACCGGCGAAACGCCGCTGCACAAAGCGGCCAGGCGAGGCCGCGACGAGTTGATCGAGCTGCTCCTGGCGCATGGTGCCGATGTCAACGGCAAGAGCAGCGACGGCTATACGCCGCTGCAAGAGGCACAACGCTACAAACACCCGGAAACCGCCGCGCTCCTTCGCAGCCACGGGGCGAAGGAGTAGCTTATGCCCCCTCGCTCGCAGGCCGGCTCATGACGGCCTGCCCGTGGGCGTGTGACTCCCTCCCCGGCACGTGAGAAAATCACCAGGGCACACGCAAAGTCATTTGGCTGATCCCATTCATGTCATTGCGAGGAGCGCAGCGACGAAGCAATCTGGGTTCCCAAACGCGATAGGTCGCGTTTGGGGGCCCTCTCAATTCCCGGCAGGGGAGATTGCTTCGCTCCGCTCGCAATGACATGCGGGCGGTGCTATCGAACGACTTTGCGTTTGCCCCGAGAAAATCACAGTAACCACTTGCAAGCCGGTGGCAGAGCCGTATACTGTCCGTGCAAGCGGTTAACACAGATGAATTGCTCTGAGAGTAAGGAGGTGTCGTCATGTCCCGCCATGTTGCCAGGTCAGCTATCGGTCTTTCTCTTCTCGCGCTCTTTGTCAGCTTGTGCGGCTGTGCCAGCTACACGGCGCCGGGACGCGGCGCGAACCTCTACATGGAGTCATGGAAGGGTTCGGCGCGGTCGGACATCAAGCCTAGCGACGGTGGTCCCGTCAGTGTGCCGGAGGATACCGGAGCAGATATTGAGATCGTACAGAGGAAGGCCACGGCACCCTTCCCTGCGCACCTCGTCGTCGTGAGGATTCAGGAGCCGGGGTATCAATCCATGACGAACAAGGGTGTCGGGCAGGGCCGATACAGCGTCGTCACCGTGCGCGACATCGAAAAGGACGAGGATTTCGAGCGGCTGGGCCGGCTACCGTCCCTCGCCGAGATCGCGCCGCTGAGCCATCTGCTCCTGCCAAACTTCTTTCAATCGGACAAGGAGCTTCGGCAGGCGGCGGCCCGCGTGCAGGCCGACATGCTCCTCGTTTATACCGTCGACACGACGTTCCTCAACACGAACAAATCCACGCCGCTCAGTGTGGTCACGCTCGGCTTCGGGCCAACCATCAACGTGCGTGTGATCACGACCGTGGCGGCCCTGCTGATGGACACGCAAACCGGCTACGTGTACGGGATGATCGAAGAGACCGCGAACGAGCAGGCCACCACGGCGGCCGTCAGCACACAGGACGCCTGCGACGCCCTGAGGCTCAAAACCGAACGCCGGGCCTTCGAGAGCTTCCTCGCCGAGTTCGACACCACCTGGCCGAAAATCGTGCAGACCTACAAGAAGTAATGGCTCCGCCATCGATCACGGTCAGAACTCGTCCTTGAGGTGGGCCATCCACTGAGGCCAGACGGGCTGAGCGGCGTCGGTTTCGTATTGGCGGTGCCACTTGAGCCGCCACAACTGCTTGAGCGCGACTTTTCGCGCCGACCAGTCGGCCATGACGCAGAACTGTGCCCCGCCGTGACGATTGACGCACAGGCGCTGCATCTCATGCTGATTGATTCCCATCAGCGGCGTCTTATCGCCGAACTGGAAGGGCTCATCGGTCTGCCGGGGCCAGGCGTCCACCCACCAGCCCTCGGTGAACACCGGCACATTGTCCGCCCCTTTGACGAGATGCGTGCGCCAGTGGTTCTCGATGGGCCCGCGTCCCCAGAGGTCCGTCAGGCCCGGCCGGGGATTGCACATCCAGCCGTTCGGTGCGTAGCTGCCCTCATCCGCCCCCTGCGAGGCCGGTACCCTCCACGCATCGAACGGATTGGTGGCGAAGGCCTGATCGGCGGCTGCCGAGCGATGCTTGACCGCCGTCGGGCACAGCCACATCTTCTTATCCTTGGACAGCGGCCTCATGCACTCGCGCCACCATTCGCCGTTGCCCATGTTATTCGCCGAGCCGCTGAGATAGCCGCTGTAGAAGTAGCTGTTGTTATCCTGCGTGTACATGGCGAACATCAGGCCCCACTGGTGCAGGTTGGATTTGCACGCCACGCCCCGCGCCTGCCGCCGCACCCGCTCCAGCGCCGGCATCAGAATGGACATCAGCAGAGCAATAATGGCAATCACCACCAGCAGCTCAATAAGAGTAAAGGCCGCGCCCCGCCGTTTGTCATGTCGAGCGAAGCCGTTCATGGACCTTCGGTGCATCGGAAGAGGATGAAAATGTCCGGGTGGCAGCGGCAAGGCCGAAGGCTTTGCCGCTGGCGGAGGGGCCAACCATCGGCAAGCTGGCGCTTGCCGCTGCCACCCAACTGTTGATAGCGCATTTTCCAAGGAGCGAAGCGGAGTCGAGACATCTGGCTCCGGATATAGCGTGTCGTCCATTCGCGGCCAGATTCCTCGACTGCGCTCGGAATGACAAGAGTTGTAGAAGCGCCCGAAGGGACAACAAACGGCAGTGGCATGCCGTGTGCGCCCCAGCCTTTTCTTTCCGGCAAGCTGGTCCTTGGTTTTGGGTCTATCTGCGAAGCTCATCAGCACCACTCCACTGGTTTTCCGTTCCCCAACATCGCCAGGCGGTTTTCGCTCGCGAACATCGATGCACGCTTCGAGAATTGCCAACAATTCTCTCCGGCCACCGTCGCCCATCAAGACACAGTGCGGCTGGTGTCAAGCCAAGGATGCAACGTCTTCGTCAATTCCGCTTCCTTCATTATGCCACCCCGCCGGGACAATGCAACGAAAAAGGGCCTCTTGGGCAGTTTTGTAGGGTGGGCTGTGCCCACCGAGTTCCGCGCAGCATGCCAGCTACCCTAACGCGGTGGGCAGAGTCGAAAGACGCGCGGATCGGTTGCGGTTGCGATGCCCGTATCGGTCACGCGTTTGGCCACGCAGGCGACGCCTGACGCCCCCGCTCGACGAAACGAGCCGGGTAACCGCCGGACGATGATCCGTGTACCACGCGGCTCTGGTGGGCACAGGGCCTCATCCAATTCGATGCATAAGGTGGGCATAGCCCACCCTACAAGAATGTGCGTCAATCTCGCGTAAATCCGTGTGCGACAAGGGTTTATCTGCGCCCCACAGAATGCGATAAAAGTGGCTCGGGCACCGGAATTTCATTTGACGGCGAACACGGTTCCATGTATGATAACCACGCAACTGAATAGCGAATCGTCAATCGGAAATCATAAATCGTAAATCCGGAGGGTCTGGTCATGTCCAGTGAAGCACAACTACCCGCCCGGCGTCGAGATTGCTTCCCCCGCTTTCGCGAGGGCAGGCTTGCGGCGCTCCTCGCAATGACAGGAAGGCGCAAGGGGGAGGATTGTGCAAAACAAAGCCAATTCTCAGCGGGCGAAATTGAGGCTAACTGCTGTTATGGAAGAGGGTTAGGAGAGGAATATGCGGATTAGGTCGCCGCAAAAACAAAGCCAATTTGGCCGTCGGGCTTGTAATGTGCCCGTAAGGGCATCTGTAGGGGCGGGCCTCTGTGCCCGCCCTGGGCAACCACGGGGGGTTGCCCCTACGGCGTCACTACGGGCGAGGTTTCTCGACGGAGGAGTCTGGACTGAGCTGGATGGGAGGGTCGGCGGTGAACAGGCCGTGGAGGTAGTCCCAGACCCAGGATTTCGTGCCGTCGGGACGGATGAGCCAGAAGCCCCTGACGGCGTCATTGCTCTTGACCGGGGGTTTCGTGTTCGGGTCCTTGAGCTCATTGCAATAGAGCTGCCAATAGACGATGTAGGGGCAGCCCCAGTCGAGGCCGGTCTGGACGGCGTTGCGGATGGCCGTCTGGATTTGCTCGGGCGAATAGGAGCTTTCGGGCATGCCGAACTCGCCGAGATAGACATTGCGGCTGCCGAAGTCGGGACTGTCCGGGGCGTGGGCAGCGATGAAGTCCAGGGCGTCCCGCAGGACCTTGGGATCGCTGTAATGCGCGGTGGCGGAATCCCAGGCGGAGTAGGAGACCAGATCGAGATGCGTCTGCGGCAGGACTTTGTCCACCACGCCGGACAAGCCGTCACGCATTGCCTGGACTACGAGGTTGACCTCAGTGGCGTGGTAGACCCGCACGCCCTGCTGCCCCACCTCTTCGCGAGCCTGGTCGACGCCGGCCTGGCGGGCGTTGAGCCACTCGACCATGCTCGCAAGGGCCAAGGGCGTGGGCTCCGCCTTGGCGTTGTAGTTGCCTCGGACCATCCAATCGCCTTCCCAGTGTTGCAGCACGAACGTCTTGCCCGTGCCCTTGTACTGCGTCAGGAGGTGTTTGGCCAGCTCGTAGAACTGCCGCTGTTCATCCTTTTTCTGCTCGTCGGTGATGCCGTTCCGCCAGTATCCATCGTCCCGGCCCAGGGCGGTCACCACCATGACATAGGTGGTGAAAGGCTTGTCGAAGAGCTGCCTGAAGTACGGCGTCCGGGCCCCTTCCACCAGCGAATCGACCTGCGGCCACTGCGAATGGTATGGGTACACACCCATGGGCTGCTCGTGCCGCTTGCCGTAAAACCACACCTTGATCACGCGCGAACCCAAGGCAAGAATCTGGTCCGCACCCTCATTGAGGAAGTCCTTATCCGTCAGATAGTACCGCCCCGCCACGTGGGTAGCCCCCACGACATCGCGCACCTCCCTCGGCCCCGCCACAGCGACTCGACAAACCATCGTGAAGCACAAAGCCAGAATTCCAACGCGATGCCGGTTCACCATTCCGTTCCCAACCATTACCAAGACCTTCGCGCTTGTCTCAGCCTCGGCCTTCAAACACACCGGGTGGCGGGTGGCAGCGGCAAGCGCCCAGGCTGTGTCACAATTCCGGTAGGGAGGTTCTTTTCTTTTTGTCCCTGGAGTCTATGATGGACTGTCGGTTTTGGAAAGGAGTCTGGCCATGGCGTTTCGCCCCTCCGAGCGGTATCAGCAGG
>Ga0315291_10006288_pt1 | contig 14748 bp, 8 predicted proteins | sample YL17G12_20_MG_FD_203070 | JGI IMG/M metagenome (GOLD analysis project Ga0315291, IMG submission 203070) | Sediment microbial communities from Yellowstone Lake, YNP, Wyoming, USA - YL17G12_20 | ecosystem: Environmental > Aquatic > Freshwater > Lake > Sediment | place: USA: Wyoming | collected...
TTTCTTCTGAAGGGATGATTTTAACTAATAAACATGTTGCCGAAGACGCTGAAGCAGATTACACTGTTTTAACTAATGATGGCAAAAAATTTCCGGCTAAAATTTTGGCTTTAGATCCTATTCAAGACTTAGCAATAATGAAAATCGAAGGAAGTAATTTTCCGATAGTAAAACTCGGCAATTCAGATACTTTGCAGATAGGCCAGACAGTTATTGCTATTGGTAATGCCCTGGGAGAATTCAGAAACACAGTTTCAGTCGGAGTTATTTCTGGCCTAGGCAGGACTATTACTGCTTCAGGCGGGGGTCAGGTTGAGACTTTAGAAGATGTAATTCAGACCGATGCCGCCATTAACCCGGGGAACTCTGGTGGACCACTTTTGAATTTAAGAGGTGAGGTAATTGGAGTTAATACAGCCATGGCTAACGATGCCCAAAGCATCGGATTTACTATTCCCATCAATAAAGCCAAAAGAGCAATTGAACAAGTGAAGAGTAAAGGAAAAATTACTTATCCCTTTTTGGGGGTAAGATATGTTTTAATCACCGATGAAATTCGAGAGAAAAATAATTTAGCTGTTAATTATGGTGCTTGGGTGAAAAAGGGCGATCAAGGAGAAGTAGCTGTAGCCGCTGGTTCAGCAGCTGAAAAAGCTGGTATTAAAGAAAATGACATTATCTTGGAATTCAATAATGAGAAAATCACTTTTGAAAATTCTTTAGCCAAAATTATCCAGAAATATAATCCAGGAGATAAAATAACTCTTAAGATTTTAAGAGCAGGTCAAGAAAAAACAATAGAACTAACTTTAGACGAAAGAAGCTAATAATATTCTAGGAAACATTTATTGGATTTTACCGGGGCTCCGCCCCGGTTTTTGATGCCAAACTCTTGACAAAATAAAATTTAGTTGGTATAATACCGAATATAAAATAAATGTTCTTTTAAAACTTAAAAAGGGAATTTTATCTACGCAGAAAGGGAATTAAAGTTCTAATTTCTTGTCTGCGTAGATAAAAGAAAAAGGAGAAAAGAAAAAGAATGTTTGTGAATTGGTATCTGACAATAGTACTTTGGTTGAGTCTAGTATACGAAGTCTATAGAATTGAAAGACGCCTAGTAAGAGGAAGAGAAAGAGAAAGAGACGAAGAAGAAAGAGATGAGGAAAAGGAAAGAAATGAGAAAAAACTGCCACTTTGGCCTCTGATTATTTCTGCCGTGAGCTTCTTTGTCCTCGGTCTTTGGCTCGGAGCATACGACTTGGCAATTTCGATACACATCTATCTTCTAGGATCAATAACGCTAAGGATCGCAATCTACTGGATTGTAGGCGCTTTCACTGCGAAAAAGCCATTCTCAAGAAGCTGGAATTTCTTCATGGTCCTGAAAGAGAAAAGAGAATGGGGTAATAGATACGCTCCCAGATGGAGTAGAACGATATTCGCAATCATTATGATTGCGGCTCTACTGATCGGAGCCATAATTTTCATACCCCGTAGTATCGGCTATTGGCAAGCAACATCCTTCAAGGGAGATTTCGACAGCTTCAAAACAGGAAGCATAGAAATGTTTCCCGAGATCGATCCAACCGACTTGAGGGTGATTACTTCCGACATTGCTAGGAGTATAGCCGAACTGAAACGGACCAGCGCTGAATCATTCGTAACCTCTGTCAATTTAGGGAAATACGAAGGAGAACTTTGTTTCATTGCCACTATTTCAGAAAGACCATGGCTCGGAATGTTAGTTGGAGATTCCAACAGAATACGTGAAGCGGTTATCATTCCGCTCAATGACGCGACAGGCGAGAAGGCTAAAGTAGTAACATTTGCGGCGATCTTTACTGAGGGTCTATGGTTTGGCAACAGCATATTAGTTCATGCCAGCGACGTCTTCCCATTGAGAACTTTCACCAGAGGCTATCTGACCGCTATGGACAACCGATTGGTTGTTGTGACCACCAGCTACGTAGAAGTGCCATTCGGTCCTTACACCGATCCTAGAGTTCATGTTTGGGATCCTGTCTTTGGTAATCTGATTGCTGAATACACGCCGGAAAATGCGCCAGAGTGGATAATCCAGCGCTGGGACGAGAGCTACTTAGAAGCAATGGGAAATTCCTTTGGAGACTATCGTTGGACAGCTGAAAACGATTTAAACTACTGGACAGGTTTGCCCACCTTCTCTGACCGTAGTGCCGATCCTTCAGAACCTGAAGGGTTAAGATATCAGACTTGGGGAGACGAGCTAACTGGCATTTATCTCTTCGACAACAAACGCAACGAACAACGTTTAGAAATGATGATTGTTGCTACCAATGAAAACCTGACTCTTTACTCAGTAGAGCATTTAGGGCTACTTTCACCTGATGATGCTAAAGATCTAGCGGTAGCTGGTTTGCCAGTACTACCAGAAGGAAAGAAATACTTTATGCCCCTTGCTTTGATCTATAGAATAGGTGCAAGTCTTTTCTACCACATACCAATATACACCACATCTGAGAGCCGCTACTATCCATTCAGTTTTGCTCTCGTTGATTGCCAAAGCCGTAGTCTCTTAAAAGAAGAAACAGGCAAATACGGAGGCATGATTCCTACAGTAAAAGCCCTTTATGAAAGGGTTACTAGTGGTAAAACGGAAAGTGTCATCGAGGGAATTCTGACAGACAAAGACGCTTGGGTGGAAGCTGGGAATACCCGTATCTGGCTGACGATAGATGTCAACGGAACCAACCATGATGTCTTAGTTAAAGCTGAATCTGAAGACATGACACCAGAAGTGATAGGTAGAATACTCGATATAGAAATAGGCCAACCAATATCGGTTAAAGTCGACGAAAACAACATTGTTATAGAAATCGTTGACTAACCCCCTCTATTTTTATGGAGGGTAAGTAAAGTAGTAAGGAGCAAAAGCTCCATCATAATCATAAGGAGAGTAAAGAAAAGTCAAAAATCAAAAAGACTTTATTTGCTCTCTTTTTTCTTTTCCCGGTAGAGAAATTTCGGTAACCCCGCCCTTTCTTCGGAAAGGGCGGGGTAAATTTGCATAGCGAACCGAAATTATTATACCGAGTTTGATTTTTATTGAAATTTGTGATAATTTACAAAAATGAAAAGCCCTTTAACAAAAGGTGAAAAAATGGAGAAAATAAAGATATTTTCAGGAAGATCTAATAAAGGACTTGCTGAAGAAATTTGCCGGCGATTGAATATAAAACTTAGCCCAAAGGAACCACGAGAATATGCTAATGGTTGCTTCGAAGCCATTCTACAAGAAGAAGTTAAAGATTGTAAGGTATTTTTGATTCAGACTTCAATTCCTCAAACCTTGCATCACGATCTCTGGGAATTGCTCCAGATGGTAAATGCTGCAAAAGAAAATGGCGCAAGCGAAATAATTGTAGTAATGCCATACGTTTCTTATGCCAGGTCAGATAAGATTTATGCTTCGGGAATGGCTATCGCTGCAAAACTTCTAGTAAAGCTATTAAAAGCAAGTGGAATGACCAGATTTATCGGCATCGATTTTCACTCAAAAAAATTTGAGAAGTTCTTATCAGAACTCGATGTCAGGGGTTACCATCTTTCTGCCCTTCCTTTGTTCATCGAATACTTGAAGACTAAGTACATTGGTGACGGCGTCGTGATGTCAAGTGACGAAGGTGCTTTGGATAAGACAGTTCTTTTGGCCAAAAAACTTGGTTTGCCAGTAGGCGTAGCTAGGAAAAAAAGGATTGACGATAAGACTGTCATAATAGAGGACATAGTCGGAGAAGTTTCAGGAAAGGATGTTATCATTTTTGATGACGAAATCTCGCCCGCTGCCACCACTTTAAGAACCCTGGCAAAAGAGCTGAAAAAACGCGGAGCTAAAAGTATAGTAGTAGCAGTTACCCATGCTTCGATTACTGGAGATACAATAAGAAGCCTCCAAAAACTTAACATGATAAGAGAGCTAATAGTTACTGATACCGTTCCTATTCCAGAAGAAGCAAGAAGATTGCTACCTTTGCAAGTTCTATCCGTTGCCGGCTTGATAGCTGAAAAAATCAAAGAAATTTCCAAAGAACCTTGAGATAAAATAAAGAGAGTAAGAGAAATAACAATATTTTCCCTCAGCTCTCTTTTTTATTGAAATTGATTTTTTGACTCATTTTGATAAAATAGAAATACAATTAGCAATTGAACAAGTAACAATTCAACAATTAACGGTTTACGACTAATCGCTAATAACTAAAAACTAAAAACTAAAAACTAATCTAATGAATGGCACTAACTTCACACATAAGGCACAGGATGCGATTTTACAGGCGCAATCTGTTGCTCAAGAAAAAGGCCAGCAGCAGATTGACGCTTTGCACCTTTTAGTTTCTTTGCTTTCCCAAGAAGAAAGCGTTGTTTTGACTTTGCTTCAGAAAATAGGAGTTGATTATGAAAACTTGAAAAAGAAAGCCTTTTTTGCTCTAGATAAAATTGCAACCATAGTTTCCCCCCAGGCCTTTGGTCAGTTCTATTTGACTCAAGATATGGCCAAAGTTTTAGATAGAGCCAGACAAGAAGCAGCAAAAATGGGGGATGAATTTATATCAGTCGAGCATTTATTTTTAGCACTCCTCGCTACCGAAACCAAGGCTAAAGAGATTTTAGAGAAAGCCAACTTTTTGCAGCCCGGCGGCGGAGCCGCCACTTTGGAGTTTGGAAAATTGGATTATGAAACAGCCCTAAAAATTTTATCAAAAATAAGAGGCGGCCAGAGAATTACTGATCCTGAACCGGAATCAAAATATCAGGTAGTTGAAAAATATGCCAGAAATTTAACAGACTTAGCCAAAAAGGGAAAACTTGATCCGGTTATCGGCAGGGAAAATGAAATTAGAAGATTGATGCAAGTGCTTTCTCGAAGAACAAAAAATAATCCGGTTTTAATCGGCGAAGCTGGAGTCGGGAAAACTGCGATTGTTGAAGGTTTGGCCCAAAAAATTGTCAGAGGCGAGGTTCCCGAAAGCCTGAAAGATAAAGAGTTAATCAACCTGGATTTAGGGTCAATAATTGCCGGAACTAAATACAGAGGGGAATTTGAGGACAGGGTTAAAGCTTTACTTAAAGAGATAGAGCGGGCTGCTGGCAGATATATTTTATTTATTGATGAGCTTCATACTTTAGTCGGAGCTGGGGCAGCTGAAGGAGCAATTGATGCCTCCAATCTTTTGAAACCAGCTTTGGCCCGAGGTGAACTAAAAGCAATTGGAGCCACCACTTTAAAAGATTACCAGAAATATATTGAAAGGGATCCGGCTTTCGAAAGGAGATTCCAGCCGATTTTCGTTTCCGAAGGTTCAATAGAAGATACAGTTTCTATTTTACGGGGGATAAAAGAAAAATATGAGCTTCATCATGGAGTAAAAATAAAAGATTCGGCTTTGGTTGCCTGCGCCCAATTAGCAGCAAGATACATCACTGACAGGTTTCTGCCCGACAAAGCCGTTGATTTAATGGATGAAGCAATGAGCTCTTTAAGATTAGAAATTGAGTCAGAGCCCACCCAACTCGATGAATTAAAAAGAGAAATTCAAAAATTAGAAATTGAGAAAGAAGCCTTAAAGAAAGAAGAAAATACTAAATCAAAAAAGAGAATTTTGGCTATTTCTCGAGAACTAGCGGATCTAAAAGAAAAAGCAAAAGAGTTTGAAGCGAGATGGAAATCAGAAAGGGAAGTAATAACTAAAATTAAAAATCTTAAAAAAGAGATTGATAATTTAAAATATGAAGCTGATAAAGCTAGTCAGGAATCTGATTTTCAAAAGGTAGCTGAAATAAAATACGGAAAAATCCCCGAGCTTCAAAAAGAAGTTAATCTAACCGAGAAAAAATTATCCCGTCTTCAAAAAACCCGACCTATTTTAAAAGAAGAAATAAATGAAGAAGATGTGGCCAATATTGTTTCCCGCTGGACTGGTATTCCGCTAACCAGACTTATTGAAGGCGAAGCTCAAAAATTAGAAAAGATGGAAGATATCGTTTCAAAGAGAGTCATTGGCCAAAAAGAAGCAATTTTAGCAATTTCTAGCGCTATTCGACGCTCTCGAGCCGGGCTTTCTGAGGAAAATAGACCCTTGGGCTCATTCCTCTTTTTGGGTCCAACTGGAGTTGGGAAAACCGAGACTGCGAGAGCCCTTGCTGAATTTTTATTCAATGACGAGAACGCTTTAGTAAGGCTTGATATGTCAGAATATATGGAAAAGCACACTGTCTCCAAAATGATAGGCTCACCTCCTGGTTATGTCGGTTATGAGGAAGGCGGCCAGTTAACTGAAAAAATAAGGAGAAGACCATACAGTGTGATTTTGCTTGACGAGATTGAAAAAGCCCACCCGGATGTTTTTAATATTTTACTTCAGATTTTAGAAGATGGTAGATTAACTGACGCTAAAGGCAGAACGGCCTCTTTTAAAAATACGATTTTGATTATGACCTCTAATATCGGCTCTGAATTTATTGCTAAAATGGGAACTTTGGGATTTTTAGGAGAAAAAGAAGAAGCAACTAAAAAATCCTTAAAAGAGCAGGTTATGGATGCTCTGAAAGAGAATTTCAGGCCAGAATTTTTAAACCGAATCGATGAAATTATTATTTTTAATTATCTTGGTAAAGAAGAAATCAAAAAAATCGTTGACTTGGAACTGAAGAAAGTTGAAGAGAGGTTATCTAAAAAGGAGATTAAAGTTGACTTTACAGATCAGGCCAAACAATTTTTGGCTGAAAAAGGTTTTGACCCTAATTTAGGAGCCAGACCCCTAAAAAGAGTTATTCAAAGATTGATTTTGGATCCCCTGTCTTTAAAAATTGTTGCTGGTGAAGTGAAAGAAGGGGAAAGAGTTGTTGTTGAACTAAAAGAAAACAAAATTTTCTTTAAGACCCCAAAGGATTTTATTAATGTCTCAAAACAAAGAAAGTCAGAAAAAGTCCGAGTCTAGCCTGATTATAAAGAACGTCTTTAAAATAATCGCTATCTTTATAATCGGAGTGGTGGGCGGGATTTTTGCTGACCAGATTTTATGGCCTTATTTTATCGAAAGGCCGCTTTTTTATAAATATCGCTTAGAACAGAGTCCGGTTTACATCAATGAAACTAAGGAAATAACTATCCAGGAAAACACTGCCTTAGAAGACGCAATAAAAAAAGTAGATAAAGTAGTGGTGGGAATAAGAGCTAAAACAACAGCTGGAAAAATAACAGAGGGTTCGGGTATCGTTGTAACTTCTGACGGTTTAGTTTTAACCTTAAATAGTCTTGTGCCACAGGGGGCGGAAATTAGTTTGTTTTTGGACTCTAAAAAATACACCCCCAAAATTTTACAAAGGAAAAACAGCTTAGCTTTATTAAAAATCGAGGAAAATAATTTAGCAACCACTGCTTTTGCCGATTTTGAGAAAATAAGCTTGGGAGAAAGAGTTTTTCTCTTAGGAATAACTTTTGGCAAAAACGATTTGACTCAAAAAATTACCAATGAAGGCATTATTAAAACCTTTGACGAAAACTCAATCCGGTCTAATATTGTTGAAGATTTAACCCTTCAAGCTAGCCCTCTTTTTGATATCGAAGGCCACTTAGTCGGTCTCAGCACAATCGATAAAACCGGCAAAGTCTCAGCGATTTCAATAAAAACAATAAGAGAATTACTAGGGTTTTAGTTGCAGGTTCAAATTTTTGCCCATGGGGCAAAATTAGTTTATAGTTGTTAGTTATTAGTTAACTTTTCTAGGCGGCGTAGCCCCGTAGTGTCCTGAGCTTGTCGATGGACTACTACTGGGGTTTTTTGGTAGAATAAATTAATACTAATTAAATTCAAAAACTATGCCATTCATTACGCAAGGTAAAACTAATTGGAAGTTTCTCCTAATTGTAATTGTTTTAGCCACTATAGTTGGTTCAGGAGCTTTGTGGTATTCATTAAAAAAGGAGGTGTCATATCAACCACCTAAAGGAGGAAAACCTCAAACTTCAAAAGAGTTTAACCTTGGGTTAGACGAAGAAGCTAAGATTATCTACGAATTTGAAACTGGAACAGGAGTAAAAAGAGAAGAATTTACTTTGTCTCTTAAAAAGATTGATTTATCTTCAAAAAAGGTAACTTTTCTTAAATACTGTTTTCTTGAGCCAGAAATGAGTATAGGGGGACAATCTTGTTGTGCTGTTACGGAAGAAGGAGGCTCTCATTTTAAACTAATCAAACTAGAAGAAAATAAGGCTACATTTGAAACTTGGTTTGGAATAGGCGAGCCTCATCCTTTAGGTCCATTTTTGCCAAAAGAGATTATTATTACAAAATCAACAGAGAAAATGGGTTGCGACTGGAGACCGACTAAAGATTTAGGGCTTTGTGCAGCCGTGCAAGGATTTTATTATGATGGTGAAAAGTGTGTGGCTATAAGTGGATGTGGTAGAGATGAAGAGGCAATCCCATTTCAAACAATAGAAGAATGTAAGGTATTATGCGAAGAAACCGCCGACTGGAAGACTTATAGGAATGAAAAAATAGGCATTGAATTAAAATATTCAGAAAAAATATTTGGGAATCCCTATGTTGCTTGGGAAAAAACGGGAGGAATAGGTATAATTTTCAGTAAAGAAAAATATAATCCGAAACAATATACTCTTTTCTTTGATGCTTATGGTTCGGATTATAAAATAATCCCTCCCGGATTCGGTATTTTTACTGGAGCTGTAGACATTGCTTCTTATTGTCCTGAACCATTAAAAGTAAAATTTAGTGGTGGCGGATGGAAAATGTGTAAAATAATACAGATAGCTGGTCAAAAAGCAATATTTGAAACCTTTTTTACTACTTATGAAGGAATGGCCGATTTTAATGTTTTTATCTATTTTAATAATCAAGATGATTCTCCTTATAAAGGTTTAATATTTTATTTAGCAGACTTAGAAGAGATAAGACAGGAAATAATAAAGTTCATACCTGATGATTATATGACTGTAGAATGGGACAAACAAAAATTTGAATCTAATTTTTATACTCAATCAATGAATATAATGGAGAATAAAAATTTATCGGAAAAATATAAAGAAAAATTAGAAGCCTTCAACCAAATGCTTTCTACTTTTAAATTTATTGAAACGTCGGCACTAACCTCTTCTATAGATAGCATTTCTCCTAATCTTGGTCCTATTGGAACTGCAATTGAAATCCGAGGTAAAAACTTCTCTGGTTTTGAGGGAGATTTAAATGCCTGGATTGAGAATAGTAATGGCGTTAAAGGTGTCATATACGGCGAATCAGGCTCAAGCAAGAATCTCATCAAATTCACTTTGAAATCTTCATATTGCCAACAAGATAATTCTTATTCGGGATTGCCTTGCACTGCTTTTTTGGATATAATATCGGGTGTTTATAAAATCTATATAACGCCATGGGGGCAAAAAAGTAATATCGTTTCTTTTACTGTCACGCCTCTTATAAGATAGGTTCTAACACCCTTCCACCAACGAATAAGATAGACTTAAATTTCTGCAAGATTGCTTAATTTCCATCAATTTCTCCTTCAACTTAGCCATATAATCCCTGTTTTCTAAAATTATAATAGAATCTTGATTCGCTAATGAATAAATATATATTCTTGAATTAATAAGCTTTGAACTAGGGAGCCCCGATTTCCGCCTATTTATTTGGGCGGTTTTTTGGTAGAATGAAAACAGATAAATAAATCTATGGAGAAAAAAGAAAACAATTACGCTTTTATTGATAGTCAAAATGTAAATTTAGGCATTCAAGATCTTGGTTGGAAGTTAGATTTTAGAAAGTTAAGGATTTACTTAAGGGAAAAGTATTCCGTAAAAACGGCATACCTTTTTATAGGGTATTTACCAGAGAATAAAAATTTATATAGTTCCTTGCAGAAAAACGGCTATTTACTCGTTTTCAAGCCAGTAATGAAAGACGATAGGGGAAAACCAAAAGGTAATGTAGATGCAGATTTAGTTTTACAAGCAATGATTGATTACAATGAATATCATAAAGCAGTCATTGTTACGAGTGATGGTGATTTTTATTCGATGGTTGATTATTTTTATAGAAATAATAAATTAGAAATAGTTTTAAGTCCCAATAAAGAAAATTGTTCTGTGCTCTTACAAAAGGCCGCCAAAGAGAAGATTTGGTTTATGGATAATCTTAGAAAAAGATTGGAGTATAAATGAAAAAGCACCGCTTAGGGACGGAACCCAAAGAAGTGCTTTTTCGTAATGATCCTACCTCTATTATAGTAAATCACATCCCTATCTGTCAATACCTCATCAACACAGGTTCTAACCCCAGGTAGTACACTTCGACGAGCTCAGTGACTACGGGGCAGGCATCGTCCATCAGGGGGAGCACCAATTTTCCGCTCGGGAATTTTTATCAGGGTTTTTATTGACAAGGATTAAAAATAGTATTAGGATAATTTTTATGGAGGAGAAAACAGAATGGTAAAAAAATACCGTTGTCCTAATTGTGGTACTGAATATGATAGCTTGTTTGAGCTGAGGGTGAAACTTGTTAAGGTTCCAAGCAAAAAATCCACGCACGGATATTTCTGTCCAAAATGCGGAGCAAGAATATCTTAGAGCAGCTCCTTCTCAAGCCCTTCGGGGCATTTTTTATTTTACCCGACAGTTTTTCTCGGGGTTTTTCTCTGATATAATTAAATAATATATATGAAACGCGTAACAGTTGCTTCAACCATTGCCGCAATCGCTATTATTTGTTTTTTTATTATTATCCTTTCTGGGGAAGATTGTGACGAGTGTTTTTCAGCGTCAGTGATGGCAGTGAAATTTTTTATTTCCGGATTAGTTATTATTGTGGGGACTATTTACTTTACAAGGATTTTTCTCAAGACGGAAAATATTATTTTTGATGTCGAAAGTCAACCGCTTCTGGAAACAGAAGAAGCAACAGCTGAGGTTCCATTTGCCGGCGAGGGGATTATCGAACCAAAAGAAGGAAAAGTTCTTACTTCGCCTTATACTAAGACCCCTTGCGTTTACTTCCACAGCATTAAAGAAAGATATGTAAAAAGCGGGAAGAGCGGTCGCTGGGAAATTGTTGAGAATATAGCTCTTTTCGTTCCGTTTTATATCAAAGACGAGAGAGGAAAACTGGAAGTATGTCTTAGTAATTTAGACGACGATTTTTCAAAGTATAAAATTCCGGTAAGCATTGAAGGCGTTCCTAATCCTAAAAATAGCGAAGTCGACTGCGATACAATGCTGAAACGCGATTCTTATACCCAAAATGAATCTCACTCAGGTTTGTTTTCTAGCGCAACGAGATATAGATGGAGTGAATTTGTGTTAAGGCCCAATACTAAAGTGTTTGTCTACGGCATTGTTTCTAAAATAAAGGGAGAGCTGTTCTTGCACGAAGACGAAAGGTGCCCTCTTATAATAAGCAAAAAAAATCGCGATCAGTACGTAGAAAATTTTTATAAGGGAGGAAATATTATTTATCTTGCCCATTTTTTGGTAACAACTGGATACACCGTCGCCTTACTCTCAATTAATTATTTTTTCAGAATTGATTCAATACGTCTTCTGACTCTTCTTTTAATCGGAAACGCAATTATCACAGGAAGCGTAATTTTCTCCTTATATAATAGGATTGTCAGCTTAAAACATCGGGCGCTAAATTCTTTAAGTAATATTGATATAGAACTAAAAAGAAGGACAGATTTAATTCCTAATCTGGTGGAAGTTGTAAAAACGTATAGTAAATATGAAAAAGAGGTTCAAAAAATTATAGCAGAGTCGCGGGCAAAAGTAGTTTTTTCAAAAGAAATGCCAAAGGAAGTAAAACCTGTGATTCCTTCGCTTATAGCAGTGATAGAAAACTATCCGGTTCTTAAAGCTTCAGAGCAATTCCAGTATTTAATGAGAGCGCTTATTGATACGGAAGAGAGAATTGCCTATTCGCGGGAATTTTACAATAGGAGTATAAGGAAATACAACACTCTTATTCAGCAGTTCCCATTTTTGCTTGTTTCCTCCTTTTTAAAGATAAATCAAATGGATTTTGTTTCAATTAGCCGGGGAGAAACGGAGGCTCCAAAGGTTTCTTTAGATAAAAAATAATTATGCAACAAAAAGGTCTCTCTTTTGAAGAAGTCAAAGATCTCCAGTTAAAATATGGAAGGAATATTTTGCCGTCGGAAAAAGCAGTTTCAGCTGTCAAGATTTTTTTCTCCCAATTTACTAACCCCCTTGTTTGTCTTCTTTTATTTACCGGAATTATTTCTCTTTTTTTAAAGAAATACCTGGATATTATTTTCATTTTTTCAGTTGTGTTTTTAAACGCGATTTTTGGTTTTATTCAGGAACACAAAGCCCAAAAAACACTCCAAGCTCTTAAAAAATTAGTGAAACCAATTGCTAAAATTATTCGCGATGGAAAACGTCAGGAAATCAATGCCTCTGAGTTATTACCCGGTGATATAGTTTTTCTCGTTAGTGGCGATAAAATTCCAGCTGATGCTGAAATTTTAGAATCAGCCTCTTTTTTTGTTGATGAAGCCATTTTAACAGGAGAAAGCGAATCGGTGGAAAAGAAACCAGGAGATGAGGTTTTTATGGGGACGATTGTTTCTTCGGGGAGGGCAGTGATTAAAGTAACCCAAATTGGGCTCTCCACAAGAATAGGAAAGATTGCTGAAACCATTAAAGAAACAGAACAACCTCTGACAACTCTTCAGTTACGTTTAAAAAGACTAACGCACAATTTAATTTATATTTCTATTTTTCTTTCCTCTTTAGTGTTCATTTTTGGTTTTTTGACTAGTAAAGATTTCTGGCAAATGATTCAAATGGCAACAATTATCTTAGTTGCCATTATTCCTGAAGCTTTAATAATTGCAATCACCTTGATTTTGGTTATTGCGATGCAAAAAACCTTAAAGAAGAAAGCTTTAATTAGGAAACTTTTAGCTGTAGAAACTCTTGGTTCGGTAACAACTATTTGCATTGATAAAACCGGTACCTTAACTGAGGGCAGAATGGTTATTAGTGAGGCGGATTTCTTAAATCCTCAAAAAAGTCTTCTTACGATGTGTCTTTGTAACAACCTTTCTGATACAGTAGATATTACCTTATGGGATTATTTGGAAAAACAAAAAGATTTTTATCCAAAAGAAATTTTTGAAAAATATGCTAGAATTTTTGAAATTCCTTTTAGCGGTGAATATAAATTTATGGCCACGGTTAATGAAGTAGGCGAAGAATGCCTTTTATTTTTAAAAGGAGCTCCAGAAATTGTTTTGGGAATGTCTAATTTAACAGAAAAAGAAAAAGAGTCAGTTTTAGAAAAAATTAATGAGTGGGCAAAGAGAGGTTTAAAAGTTTTAGGTTTAGCTTTTCAAGAAATTCCTGCAGACGACGTAAATAAAATTGATGCCAAAAAGATGCCTTCAGTTGAATGGGCTGGACTAGTTGGTCTCTGGGATCCTCCGCGCAAAGAAGTTAAAGAAGCGCTTTCTATTACTGGACAAGCCGGGATTCGTGTAAAAGTAGTTACTGGCGATTATCGTTACACCGCAGAAAAAATTATGGAATTTTTAGACCTGAAAATTAAATCTAATGAGGTGTTAGAGGGATATGAATTAGAAAAACTGAGTGATAATGAGCTTAAAGAAAAAATCACTTCGATTAACTTATTTGCTCGCGTTACTCCTCATCAAAAATTGAAAATAGTAAGAGTTCTTCAAGAAATAGGAGAAATCGTGGCGATGACTGGTGACGGAGTGAACGACGCTCCAGCTCTAAAAAAAGCTAATATTGGCATTGTTGTTGGCGAAGCCTCAGAAGTGGCGAAAGAAACTGCGGATTTAATTCTTTTAGATAGTAATTTCAAAACAATTGTTTCGGCGGTTGAAGAGGGAAGAGTAGTTTTTGAAAATATTAAGAAAGTAATCTTTTTTATGCTTTCTGATTCATTTGCCGAGATCGTTCTAATTTTAGCTTCTATTCTTCTCGGCTGGCCCTTGCCTTTAACTGTCATTCAGATTCTCTGGATTCACTTATTGTGCGATGGGCCAGAAGATTTTGTTCTCGGTTTTGAACCAAAAGAAAAAGAAGTGATGATCGAGGGGCCGAAAAAAATCGACGAACCAATTTTAGATAAAATAGCCATTTTTTTAATCTTTCTTATTTCTTTTCTTTCTGGCCTTTTTTCGCTTGCCTTATTTTGGTATTTTGGTCTTCGAGGCCAAAATATGGAACTTGGAAGAACTATGGCTTTTATGGCCCTTTCTTTCGATTCAGTTTTATATATATTTTCTTGCCGGACTTTCAGAAAACCATTTTGGCGCTACGAAAACTTTTGGAAAAATAAATGGCTTTTTCTAGCTGTAGCCTCTAGTCTTTTACTGCAAATTTTTATAACCTATATTCCTTTTACTCAAAGAATTCTAAATATTGTTCCGCTTTCAATAACGCATTGGTTATTACTTTTATTGGCCGCGATTATGATTATTCTGATTATTGAGCTCACAAAGTCGCAGATGATAAAAAGAAAACAATAGTAAAATAATGCTTTTCCCTACTTTTGGATTCTTAACTTTCTTCACCTTTGTTTTGATCTTAAACTGGTATTTGAAACGCTGGCCATTAATTTGGCGTTTGTTTTTATTGTTATCAAGCTACTTCTTTTACTCTGTTTGGGATCTGCGTTTTCTTTTGATTCTTTTTATTGTTTCTCT
>Ga0315291_10006289_pt1 | contig 14748 bp, 7 predicted proteins | sample YL17G12_20_MG_FD_203070 | JGI IMG/M metagenome (GOLD analysis project Ga0315291, IMG submission 203070) | Sediment microbial communities from Yellowstone Lake, YNP, Wyoming, USA - YL17G12_20 | ecosystem: Environmental > Aquatic > Freshwater > Lake > Sediment | place: USA: Wyoming | collected...
GTATGATATTGCCTCGCGCGACCAGGCAGGCAACCAGTTTATATGGAAAAGCCTCTCCGGCGGTATGACCCTTGAAAAATATGTAACATTACGGAAAACCGGACAGGTGCCGGGCGGCGGTGGTTCATTTATAACTAACCAGAACCCTGATACCCGGCCACCGATACTCATTTCCGGTCCAACAATTATCGCAAAAACGTCAAGCTCAATTACCGTCAGTTGGGTAACTGACGAACGGAGCGACTCTTATGTTCAATACGGTTTAGTGACAACGTACGGTCAAATAAAAGGTGATGCGGCTGATGTAACCGAACATACTATTACCTTAACCAACTTGAATGCCGCTACGGTGTACAACTTCCGCATCAATTCAACAGACGTAGACGATAACGGACCAACATACAGCAGTAATGCGGCAGTATCAACTGAAGCCGCCGCCGACCAGACGCCGCCGGTAATCTCAACCGCTCCCGTCGCTCAATCAATTACGAATAATCAAGCAACAATAGCATGGGAAACCAATGAGTTAGCTGATTCCCGAGTAGATTACGGGACAACAACGTCGTATGGATCATACCGAGTATTAACTGATGCTGTTAAGGCTCATTCAATTACTTTGACAAACCTCACCGGTAATACGACATACTATATCAGAGTATCTTCAACTGACCAGAGCGGGAATGGTCCGACAACGGCAACGTATTCATTTAAAACTATTACCGATCCTGACGTTACACCGCCAACAGTATCAAGTGTATCTTATGTAACGACTTATATTTCAGCCACAGTGTCATTTACGACAAATGAATTAGGCAATACGTTTGTTAACTATGGTTTGACTACCTCTTACGGTCAGTCAGTTGGAAGTACTCAGGATGTGTTACAACATTCAATTACACTTACGAATCTCCAGTCAAACACAACGTATAATTATAAAGTCGGTTCAACAGATAAGAGCGGGAACGAAAGCCAGACGATGAATTATTCATTTAAGACTGCTGCTGCTCCTGATACAATACCACCAGTAATACCGACAGGATTTGCCGGAGTATCTGGAAATGCGCAGGTATATTTGAAATGGAAGCGAAATACTGAATCTGATCTGGCAGGGTATAATGTTTACCGATTAAGCGGTTCGGACACCATAGCGATAGCAACATCAATAACAGATACGGTCTATTACCATACCGGGTTGACGAATGGTACCACGTATTCATACTTTGTTTCAGCGGCGGATAACCGTCAGCCGATAGCAAATGTCAGTGCAAAATCTGCTCGTGTTAATATAATACCGTTTGCCGGTAACAGTCCAAGCATGCCGGTTCTCTCCTGGCCATCGAGTGGACAGCATATTCGGAATAGTGAGATCAATTTGGTAATAACGAATTCAATGAAGCCGGCTGGACGATTGTCCCTGACGTATGAGTATATTATTTCTGAGTCAAATGATTTTGCGAACCAGGTAGCGTATGGACGGAATGTGCAGGAAGGCTCATCTACCACAGTGTGGTCTGCCGGCGTTACGTTAAATAACGGACAGACATATTACTGGAAAGCCCGTGCGTATGACGGATATTTCTCCAGCGACTGGTCGTCATCGCAGTCATTTGTTGCAGATGCATCAATACCGACGGCAGTAACGATTATGGGATTCTGGGGTACTGATAAAAATGGTGTCGTTGAGCTGACGTGGGAAACGTCCCGGGAGCAGAGCAATGCCGGATTTAATGTATACCGGAGTATAGAAGAAAAGGGTAAGTATGAAAAGGTGAATAATGTATTAGTTGCCGGTGGAGCAAAGCACTACAGTTTGCTTGATACAGGAGTCAAGACAGGCAGGACGTATTATTACCGCTTGGAGTCAGTGAACGCTATCGGTATAAAGGAGGCATTGAGCACAGTAGCGGTAATCGTGTCGGCACCGCGGACGTTTGTCCTGTATCAGAATTATCCAAACCCGTTCAATCCTCGGACGACTATAAAGTTTGAACTGCCAAAGCAAGCTCAGGTTAAGATTAAGATATATAATGCGTTAGGTCAGGAGGTACGGATACTTCTGGATGCTGTGAAGGAAGCCGGATTCCATAGTGTTATCTGGGATGGGTGTAACAACATCGGTGTTCCGGTTGCAAGCGGAATGTATATCTATGAAATCGTTGCCGGCGAATACCGCGCTGCAAAGAAGATGATATTGATTCGATAACGAACAAAACGGCAGGGGCGTAAAACATTACGCCCCTGCAGGATGTAATATAATAACGCAAAGGACGCAAGAGACGCAAGAAATATAAAATAAACGAAGATACGCAGAAGCAAAGATAAAAATGGAGGGGCGAAACTTGTGTTCGCCCTCAATGTAAATACTATTTGCAAAAACTCCTCTCAGGGAGTATATATATTTTGCTTTTATTGTATTTAATTGGTTATATTATTATTGAGTTATAACAAATCAAACAAAAGCCGCAGGTTATTATGCCTACTAAACTTAAAATAGCCAGATTACTATTACTCCGCATTCTGTGTTTAATGCCGCTTTTGATAGGAGCGGTTTTTGCATTTTTTAACCAGACATTAGCCCAGACCTTCGTTGATTCCGGGCAGTCGCTTCCGGGATTATATGCCGGCAGTGCACAATGGGGCGATTATGACAATGACGGGAAGCCGGATTTACTGTTAACTGGTTTGAATACCGCCGGGATACCCGTTACCCTTATTTATCGGAATAATAATGGCACATTGACGACAGTCAGCCATTCAATTCCCGGTGTATACTTCGGCGGAGCGACGTGGGGTGATTATGACAATGACGGCGACCTTGATATTGTGATTATAGGATTAGACAGCGCTGATAACTCGATTGCAGAAATCTGGAAAAATGAGAGCGGCAGTTTTACAAAGGACACGTATCAGCAGATAACCGGTCTCCGGTATGCAAAAGCAATCTGGGCTGATTATAACCAGGATGGATTGCTTGATTTATTAACCATCGGTATGGACGTCTTTGGCGAGCCGCGGACAATTCTTTATAAAGGTGTCCTTGAAAGCGGTTTGCGGAATGTATTGACGGTTGATACGTTTCAATCTCTGCTCAATATCTGCAAGGGAAGTGCCGCATTCGGTGATTATGATAATGACGGTGATTTGGATTTAGTACTATCGGGAATGGATGCCAGCGGTTTCCCCAATTCGGCGATGTATAAAAATGACCCGGTGGGATATTTTGTCTATGATAAAGACAATTCTGAACGGATAGCAAAGTTGTCCAATGGCTCAGTGCTGTGGGTGCCCGGTGAATCAGGCGGACTTTTGCAAACCGGTCTCAATGCCCGATGGGAGGCGGAAATTTATTTATTTGAAAATAATCCGCCGGGACGTCTGCAGGGGAACCGATTATCCGCCGCTCAGGATTTGACTGGTCCGGTTGCATTTGCTGATTTTGACGGCGATGGAGACATTGATATTGCCGCCGCTGGAAAAGACAAATTCACGAATTTATTCGGGACAATATTTCTAAACACAGGTTCCGGGTATATTGAATTATTAAACCGAATTCCAGCACTCCGTGAAGGGGCGTTAGCGGCGGCGGATTATAACGGAGACGGCAATGTAGATATACTGGTGAACGGAGTGAATGATAACCAGGAATTTAAAACGTATCTCTTTCCGAATACGACCGGTGCTTCCCACGTTGTCCCCAATCCTCCATCTGAATTAAGTAGAGCAGTTGTTACAAATAATAAAGTTATTCTCAGCTGGGGAAGCGGTTCCGATTCACAGACCCCTTCAAATCTTTTAACATACAATGTCCGGATTGGAATACAGTCAAATCCGAATAAAGTTTTGTCAAGCGTTGTTCCTGTTTCAACCGGCAATTCAGGGGGACGCTTAACGCTTGAAATGAACACTCAGCTTCCGGAGGGGGAATATGTGTGGCAGGTGCAGACTGTCAATGTCCACTTTGAGCATTCCGCATGGTCTCAAGAGAAAACGTTCCGCGTTGAGCGTTTCGTCAGCTCCCAGCAGAATATCGCCGGATTTATGTATGCGGCATCTGCCTGGGGAGACTACGATAATGACGGAGATTTGGACTTGGTAGTTGCCGGAACCGACGTTAATGGAATTAACCGTACGCTTCTCTATATAAATGATAACGGAGTATTGGCTCAAGACCTTACGGTAAACAACAACTTAATTAAGTTTAATTACGGTGATTTTGCCTGGGGTGATTATGATAATGACGGTGATTTTGATTTGGCGTATACCGGATTTTACGTGCGTGAAAGCGCCACCTCAGGATTGTATCGAAATGATAACGGCGTCTTGACTGAACTGCAGGGTGCATTTGCTGCAGTCGGATATGCTTCCATAGACTGGGGTGATTACGACAATGACGGTGACCTTGATTTAGCAGTAATGGGAAAAACGACTGCAGGTCCATTCGTTACGAAAATTTATAAAAACAACCACGGTACCCTCGTTGAAGACGCCGGCCAGTCAATAATGGGATATGCTAACGGCGCAATTAAATGGGTTGATTATGACAATGACGGTGATTTGGATTTAACTGTTACCGGTCAATCGGCAAATGGTGATAATAAGATTCGGTTCTATAAAAATAATCCCGTCGGAACACTGACACTTGACGCCGCTTATTCATCACTGCCTTCATTTGTTTCCAGCGATATGGTCTGGGCGGATTTAGATGACGACGGCGATTTAGATATGATTGTAACTGGCATTTATCAGGGGACTTCCTATAAAACATCAGTCTATATTAATAATCCAGCCGGCACATTGACCGAAAGTACAACGCTTTCTGCCGGGTTAGCCGGTGTTGCCGGCGGTTCGTTAGCGGTTGGTGATTATGATAATGATGGCGACCCTGACCTTGTTGTCTCAGGTTTTGGTTATGACAACGGTGTATATATGCCGATTCTTAAACTTTATAAGAATAATACAACGGCATTCGTCGAAGAACCGCTGACAATTTTCCAGGGACGTGGTATTGATTTTAGCTCTGTTTTATTTGTTGATATTAACGGCGATGGCGACCTTGAGCTGACCGCTGTCGGCAGGATGAAATTGGATGAGACAACGTATTCTGCAACTGCTAACGTTTATGATAATGTCAGTGAGCGAAGCAATCCCAACATTAAGCCGCTGACAGTTACCGGACTTAATGCGGTTGTTTCAGGCAGTAGGGTAACGATGAGCTGGAATCCGGGCGTTGACCCGCCGATTGGCGACCCTTTACGGGATTTTATCACCTATCAAATCCGTGTTGGAAGAACGACAAATAGCGGTGAAATAGTAACCGATGCACAAAAGCCGGAAATCGGAAAATATAGTTCCACGACAAGCCGCGCTGTATATGGATTAACCAGCGGAGATTACTATTGGAGTGTACGGGCTGTTGATAACGGAAATGCTGTTTCTAATTGGGCTCCAGCCGGAACATTCAGAGTGGATATTGACCCGCCGACTATTGTCAGCGGCTCCGTTACCATTTCTCCGGATTCAGTGGGAATTGGCAAGATTACGATATTCATAGAGGTTACAGAGAACTTTAATCTTAATCTAACTGCATCACCTGCAGTAACCGTCCGTTTACCGAACAGTACCGTTGCACCGGTTAATCAGATATCATACGCTGGCAAAACATGGGTCGGAGAACTTACTACTCTTGAGAGTTACCCAAGTGGAATGGTTGATATTAACATTTCTGGTGTTACCGATGCGGTAGGAAATGTTATGACGCCAGCAGTAGGTATCAAACAGTTCTATTTGGATACTACCCGTCCACAGGTGAGCACTACCAATCCACCGTCGGTTTCCGGTGTTGTGCAAACCGGCGTGCCGACGAATATTACCGTGACGACAACCTTTAATGAACCTCTGCTTCCATCGTCCGTTAATGACGACGTTGTTAAAGTATATAAAGGCACCGCACTCGTTACCCCGGCATCGGGTGTTCAGTTAAGCACTGACCACCGGTCGCTGTCGGTATTGTATTCTCAATTGCATTCGGAAACAGAATACCGGGCGGTAGTTTCTTCATTAATTAAGGATAAAGTCGGCAATACAATGGCTGGGGATTATTCCTGGTCCTTCAAAACAGCCCGCGTGGTGCTGGCACAGACCGGTGGTTCAGTGATGAGCACCGACAGCAGTGTTATAGTGTATCTCCCGCCGAATGGGATTGCCGCCGATGTTGAAATCCCGATTGACCGGGCGACGCCAACGGTATTACCAGCAGGAGTAACCTATGCGAATACCGCCTATCATCTCGGACCAGCGGTTGATTTGACATTAGCAAAACCAGCCCAGTTGCGGATTCACTACGATCCTGCCGTTATAGGTTCAGGAATTAATGAAAATAAGCTTGCCGTTTATCGTCAAAAGGCAAGCAATCCTGCACAATGGGAGAGAATCGGTGGTACGATCAATACCGTTGATAATACAATTATCTCAGCAGTAAATGCTTTAGGAACGTTTGGGTTATTTGAGGATGTCAGTACTGCTGCCGGAACCGCAAGCATAATGAATATTACTTTTACCCCGAGGGTATTTGCCCCGAGGGGCTCCGGCTCGCTCCCGCGGGAAACAAGCATTAATTTTATGCTGGGCGGGAATATGCCGGTAACGATTCTCATTTTCAATACATCAGGAAGAATCGTAAAACGATTGTTAAACAATCAAGTGTTAAATGCAGGTCAGCAGGCAGTTATCTGGAATGGCAGAGACGGCAACGGGGATATTCTCCCGACGGGATTATATACTGTTATCATTAAGAGCGGTAACATAACTGAAATGAAAACCGTTGCGATTGCAAATAAATAAATTAATAAATAAAATATAGTGCATATATGCAGGAACAAAGATATAAAGATCAAAATATGAGATCTTTGAAAAAATGTCATTCCGGTATTTTTCCCTTCTATTCCTGTATCCTTGCCTGTCTTTCCCGCGCAGGCGGGAATCCAGTCGAGCCCGACAACATTATATTCTTTTTCTTCCATTTCTGTTTTTTATTTTATTTGTTACTTGTCTGGATTCCTGCCTACGCAGGAATGACAAAACCTGTCCTCGTCCCGCCACAACGTGGTCACTCTGTGATTAGGGATGGTGGCAGAGCCATCCCTAATGAAACTTACGCCATAAAAATGGGGAAAGAAGATTAAATCAAAGGTCTCAATATTTAAATGTAAAAGACTTAAAAGATGCAAGGAAGAAATTAAATATTATAGGGGCAGACACCCGCCATCCGCCACAATAACGGCGGACGGCGGATTCACCCCATAAAAAGATGAAGGTACCTATGATAAAAAAACCGACTATTTTAATTATACTGTTTCATTTTTTGGGGATTGGAACCGCCTTGAGTCAGCAGGTGCAGTTTCAGGAAGTTACTGTGAGTGCGAATATGAAAATGTCCTCCCTGTCTCGGTGGTCGACGCGGATGGCGTGGGGAGATTTTAATAATGACGGACTGTTAGATGTATATGTAACTGCCTGGGGGCAGGCGTCAACCGGTGAAGGACGGAATGCACTGTACCAGAATATGGGAGGCGGTTTTTTTTCCAATGTTGCCGCCTCAAAGGGATTGAATCTCCTGGAAAACAGCTCCTGTGCCGCCTGGGGTGATTTTGACAACGATGGTGATTTGGATTTATTCGTTGCCAATTTTTATGAAGGCAATATGGTATTTAAGAATTTGTTCATTGAAACGGGAGCGGCGAATTTTACCAATGTAACTACTTCGATGAATTTTATTAATGAAGCGGTCGGGCGGTCGAAATCGGCGGTATGGGGGGATTATAACAATGACGGGTATTTAGACCTGTATGTATCCAAGTACTGGGGGAAAAACGCTCTTTATCGTAATAACGGGGGGACATCGTTTACATTGGTAACTGGCGCTTTTTCCGATATTCGTGACAGCGAATATGCCAACTGGACTGATTATGATAATGACGGCGATGTTGACCTGTATGTTGTCAACCGTGAACAGGAAAACCGGCTGTTCCGCAATGATAATGGCACATTAACTCCGATATTTGGGTCATTAAACAATACCCAGTTCGGGAGATTTGCTGTGTGGGCAGATTATGATAATAATGGACTGCTTGATTTATTCTTAGGGAATATCGGTGCGAACGCATTCTACCGTCAGAACCCTGCGGGGATTTTCACAGAGATAGCAGGGTCTGCCGGCGTAAAATCAGCCCCGAATGCCTGGAATACCTGGGGTGCAACGTGGGGTGATTATGACGCCGATGGTGATTTGGATTTATTTTTTGTCGGCGGTTTTGATGAAACCGAGCCCTCAACCAGTTTCACCGGCACTTATGGCAATATTCTATTGGAAAATACTGGCGGGACGTTTGTTGACAAAACTATCCAGGCAGGTCTCCTTCGCGGTGCAATGGATTTCAGCAAATCTACGGAAGTGGCAAGTTTTGCCAGTGCCGCATCGTTTGTTGATTATGACAATGACGGTGATTTAGATTTAATGGTAACAAATACATTTCAAAATCTGCTGTACAAAAATTTACTCTATGAAAATTTAAATCCAACGAATAAATGTCTTAAAGTCCGCGTGCAGGGAAAGGGTGCAGGATTTAATAACCGTAATGGTTTTGGTGCAAAAGTCCGGGTCTATAGTACAAGTGCACCCGGGATTCTATTGGCAATGCGGGAAATTACCTCTGGACCTGAACCAGCGATTGCATATTTTGCACTTCCCCAATCCGGAACGTACAGGGTAGAGGTAACCTTTCTAAGAAACGGCTTTCAATCACCGCAGACAATAACCCTGATGAATATAACACTACCATTTGAAACGATTGTGATACAACCGTGAAAATAACCTATGCAGAGAGATATGAAAAAAACTATTATACTTTTAATCAGTGCGGGTGTTTTCTTCAGTACAGTATCCGTATTTGGACAGATATCAAATCAGATATCCGCCGGTGCTCGTCCCGTTGGGATGGGGGGAGCATATTCAGCAATTGCAAATGATGCAAATGCGATTCATTACAATCCTGCCGGGATTGTTCTGCTCCAGCGACAGGAAATCACCTCAATGTACGGGGATTTATATGGAATCGGATTGAAAAACAGCTACTTAGGGTATGTTCTCCCCTTTGGGGATATTCAGGCATTTGGTACTGATTGGCTCCACGTCGGGCAGGGGGACGATGAGCTGACATTCCGACAGGATAATTTTAAGTTAGGATACTCGATAAAACTGCCGTGGCTGAATACATCAATCGGTGCTGTTATGAAAATGCTCGATATGGATATTACGCTTGACGGTACATCCTACGGTAAGACCCGCGGCTACGGTTTTGATACCGGTTTGATTTTTAGTCCGTTGGAAAATCTGAATCTTGCGGTTGTTTGCAAAGATATCGGTGGAACGTCTATTAAACATGAAACCAACGTAACTGAGAAGGTATTTTCCCAGCAGTTCAGATTTGGGGCGGCGTATGCGCCGTGGGAGAGTTTTCTTATCGCCGCGGATATTGACGACAGGGTACATATCGGTACTGAATATTGGCTCAAAAACATAATTGCGCTTCGAGGCGGTATTCAAAAAGATTTGAAAAAGATGGATGGGTATGACCGCGGGTTGATCTACTCTGCTGGTTTTAGCATCCGTTACCGGGTTATGCAGTTTGATTATGCGTATGAAGCTGACCCTGATTTGCCCTGGATTCAGCGGTTTGGGATTACCCTCTTTTATAATCCAGCCCTTGTATCTATTAAGAATGCTGTTATAAAGCCAAGACCGTTGTTCCGATCGCTCTATAAAAAATATTCTGAAGAAGAATTTGCTGAAGTAACGCTGAAGAATTCATCGCAGAATCGCCTGCCGGTTCGGGTACAAATTGAGATTCCGACAGTTACAACCCGTCCGTATGAGGAACAACTGGTGCTCGAGCCGCGGACAACCCGCATATATCCCCTGAAAATATCACTTTCAAATGAAATTCTTGCCGCCCGCGGTGCCGGATATGATAATCTGGTACAACCGGTGATAAAAGTTAAATATGAGCAGGATAAAAATGCAAAAGAAACTTCTCGCAATCTTGAGCCGTTATATGTATTGGGGAAGAATAAAATAAGCTGGAGTGTTCCTGCTTGGGTTGCAACGTTTGTTACGCCTGAGGATGAAGGAATTGACCGCTTTGCACGGACGGTCATTCAGCAGTACGGTCAGCTTCTTTCTGAAAAATACAGCAGTTCCAATATCGGAAAAGCAACGATATTGTTTGATGCGTTAGGAAAGCACGGTATTATGTATCAGGCAGACCGGCAGACCCCGTGGTACCTTATTGCTGCGGACAGCTCAATTTTCGATAATATTCAGTATCCGATTGAGCTTCTCCGGAGCAAACTCGGTGACTGCGATGACTGCGTTGTGCTCTATGCGAGTTTGCTGGGCAATTTGAATATTGATGCGCTTCTGCTTGACGTAAATGCACCCGGTGCCGGGCATATTTATCTGATGTTCGACTGCGGTGTCTCGCCGGATGATGTAAAATCACTGCCCTATCAGGAAAATGAATATGTGATTTATAATAACCGGGTATGGATTCCGGTAGAAACAACGATGTACGGGCATTCGTTCAGTGCGGCGTGGCGCAACGGTGCTGAAGAATACTATCGCCGGAAAGAACAGGGATACATTCAGATTATAGATTTAGCACAGGCAAAGATGATTTATAAGCCGGGTCAGCCGCCAGTTGAACAAATAACACCACCAGCAAAGGAAATAATGGATGAATTAATATCCGTTGATGTGGAAGCGTTTGACACCCGGATTCGGGATTTTGCACTGGCGAGCGGAGTCTCGATGAATGATCCGGATGGTGTCTATGATGCCGGTGCCGCCTATCTCCGGTTTAACCGCCTGGATGATGCATTAAAAATGTTCCAGCGGGCATTGGAGCTCCGGCCAAATTTCGGCGATGCAATTAATGCAGTTGGGGTTATATCCACGAAGCATGGACGGTATGCCGAAGCACTCCAGTTCTTTAACCGAGCCGCCGAGCTCCTGCCTAATGATGCCGGCGTTCGGTTAAACATTGCCATAACCCTCTATCTATTAGGACGGCAGAACGAAGCCGGTGTTGAATATCAAAAAGCTATTGATATGGATAAAACATTACAGGATTTGTTAAAATTTATTAAACCAATTAAAAAATAATGAGGGATTTTTTAAAGGAGGTATCTGCTATGAAAAAATCTTTGATATTTATACTGTGCGGGATAGTTGTATTATTTCTTACCGCAAGAGTTCTCATTGCCCAGGACCCAAAACAAACACAACAAACCCAGGTAAAACAGGAACAAAAAACGGCAAAAGTTTCTGAAGAATTTTTGAACACCTGGAAAAAAGTCGGCGACAAAACGAAAGAAATCCGCTCCTTCAAAACCGAGAAAGCCATTACCGTTGCAGGCGTTCGCGGCGCTGAAGCTGAAGATGAAGCCTTGAAGTATCTCTATTTCAAGGGCGGCGTGAAATACCCAAGCCGACTGGAACTTAAAAATGCCGTTGAGATGTTAGATAATTTCATTCTGGAAAATCCCAGAGACTCAACCATCGCTCAAACAAAATTCTTTATCGCACAGTGCTACATCCAGTTGGGCGAAACTGAAAAGGGAATTTCTACATATAATGAATTGGTTGAAAAATATCCCAATAGCGACTGTGCAGCAATGGCAAAGGATGAGTTGAAGAAGATTAAAAAATGATGAATTATATTTAAACCACAGAGCACACAGCGTTCGCAGAGATATAGTTTAATTTGGTGTTTTAAGCCCTAATTCTGCCTTTCGGAATTCTATATTAGGGCTTTTCTTTTTGAAATAAAGCCTCAATTTTTTATATTTATATAGACAGAGAGATAAAACTGATAAGCTGGTTTGTATTTTAAAAATTATTATAAATCATTTCTCTGTGTGCTCTGTGGTTAATATAATATAGTAACTTATGTCAATAAAACCTGTTCCAAATATCTTTTTAACCGGCTTTATGGGGTCGGGGAAGACGACTATCGGCAGGATGGCTGCCCGAAGCATCGGGTTCACGTTTTACGATATTGATGAAATCATTGAGACACAGACGGGGAAAATCATACAGGACATCTTCCGACAGGACGGGGAGCCGTTTTTCCGCCTGTTAGAAAAACAGATTCTCAATGATATAATTAAGAGAAATAATGTTGTTGTTTCATTGGGCGGCGGGACGTTAATGAATCCCGCAAATATTCCATTAGTGAAGCAAAATGGTATTTTGATTTACCTTTCGGTTGAGCCGGAGGAAATCTGGGAGCGGGTAAAAGATACCAACAAACGTCCACTCCTGCAAAAGAGCGACGGAACATTAGTTTCTGATGCCGAAGCACTCCAGCATATTGAAAATTTGTTAACTATTCGCATACCAGGGTACAGCTTCGCAGATATTATTGTGCCAACAGATAATAAGAGTGAAGAAGAGGTTTTAGAGATTATATTGAAGAATATTGTATTGTGATTCTGCCGATACAGGCAAATTTCAATGTCAAGAAATTAGTATTGTATCCCCGAATTTCTCTTGTCCAGTAAAAACCTGGTGTTGTGTGAATGAATGAGAGACCCCCTTTTAATCTCCCCCTTAACGACAAGTGGAGAAATACATTTCCCCTCCTGTAGTTAAGGAGGGGTTAGGGGTGGTCTTTTCTCTCTTATCAAAGAGCGATAATAACAGTGTCAAGTCCGCCAATGGCGGATTTAATCATTATTCCAAATAGAATTTAAACACCGTAACTTATTATTCTTGATTTAATTAAACATAGTCGTTTTGCTTTTTACCGGACACTAATGACCTATTATTGTAATATATAACTATTTAATTTTACATTAGATACTATTTTTTATCAGAGTACGCTTCTGGATTTATCCGATATTTTTTTATGCAGTAATATCCGTCATCATTTGTTCCTAAACTATACAAATAGCCATTTTTTATTACACTTTTTGAGATTTCTTTCGGTAAATAAAGTGAATTCAATAGTTTTACAGTTTTTAAATCTATAATGTCAACGAGTATTTCAGGATATTCCTTATGGGTAAATATTTTCCCAGTTCTTGATTCAGTCATCTCAACGTTTACAGAATTATCCTCGTTAATTTTTTCTCTAATGACAAATGCGGTATAATTATCGAATACAATATTTCGTACTGCGTTTTTATATTTTACGTTCAGTTTATCAACTAATTTATCATATAGTGCCTGGAGTTTTTTTTCGGTCGCTTCTTCACTAAAACCCAATGTACTCTTCGCACCCCAGCCATTAGATATTTTATCATTTTCTTTTAATGAGATAGGTGAGTATGAGAATTTGAATTCCTTACTCTGTGAGGTAAAGGGTATGTATTGATGAATGATATAAAAGTTTCCACTGGTTGATTGAATTTCATCCTTTCCGATAAAAGAATAATAAACCGAATTATCGGGTGCTATTGACCAACAGAATTCGGAGGGGAATGGGAATTCCATATACAGATGACCTAAGACAACAAACGTGGGAATAGAATAAGCCGCGATAGATGTTTTCTCCGTTTTTTTATAAAGAATGAGAGAAAATTTGGTAATGATAAAATTATCCTTTATTTCGTCAGAATCTTCTGTTATGACATATTCATTTTCATTTATAAAAATGATTTTATTTGAAGATGATAAAAATCGTTTATTTTCTATAGTGAAAATTTTTATAAATTTATATAATGGATTATAAAGATTATATTTATATCCTATACTTGAGCTGGTTTGTGCATTAGCTTTGATAAATCCCTGAGGTCCGATATTAATTCCACCTGCAGACCCATAAAATTCTCCAGGCCCCTGTCCGGGACCGCCAATAATTGCTTTTGGATTTCCATCAGGTGTGTATACTTTAATTTTCTTTTCATCGAAAACATATACATTATTGTTATTATCAACATCAAAACTATATGGAAATGCTAACAAATATTCCTTAGGAAGGCTTTCTCCGTCACCGTAGGTCTTAATTAATGTAAAATACTTTGGATTGAATAGTTCTTTTTGTTGCTGAGCATTCACAATTGATACTGCGAAAACAAAAATAAACTCTGCCGCAGTGGTGATGAAGAATCTGTTTATCCGGTACATAATTCCCCCTTGAAGCTTATTTAAAGGAAAATTGTTTTATACAAATACCGTTTTTTAGCGGAAATGAATCCTGAAACGTTTGGATGTTAATATTTTCCGCCATTGTTATTTGCCGGTACAGGCAAATTTTAATGTCAAGAAATTAATTTTGTATCCCCGAATTTCTATCTAATAATACCTAATTGAAAACACAAAGTATCAATTATTGCCTCTTGTGTTTCCAAATCATTAATTGTACCTATTTCTCTAATCAGTCGTTTTTTATCAAGTGTCCTTATTTGATAACAAAGCACAATAGATTCATTTGGAAGCCCTGAAATTTTAGAAGAAATTAAAAATTCATTAGGATAAATTCTTCTATCAGGTTTTCTTGAAGTTATTGGTAAAACATTCACAACTGGCAAAATTTGGTTTATCTCTTCCTCACTTATTATTAAAACAGGCCGAGTTTTTCCTTCTTCGAATCCAATTACTGGCTCAAGATGAGCTAAAAATATATGCCATCTATATTCCATTATCTCACTCCCACCTCTGTAAATCTACTATTTTGAAATCTTCTGAGA
>Ga0315291_10006291_pt1 | contig 14747 bp, 15 predicted proteins | sample YL17G12_20_MG_FD_203070 | JGI IMG/M metagenome (GOLD analysis project Ga0315291, IMG submission 203070) | Sediment microbial communities from Yellowstone Lake, YNP, Wyoming, USA - YL17G12_20 | ecosystem: Environmental > Aquatic > Freshwater > Lake > Sediment | place: USA: Wyoming | collected...
GAAGGTGTACCAGGCGCCCTCGATGTACTGGTTGTCCAGTGTCAGGTAGGGCCTCTTCCAGTCCATCCATACGCCCAGGTTCGCGAACTGTCCGTTCATCACGTCTATGTACCTGGTGGCGAACTCCCTGCACTTTCCGACAAACCTGCCGATCCCGTAGGCCTCTATATCTTTCTTGGACCTGAAGCCCAGCTCCTTCTCCACCTTGGTTTCGATGGGCGTTCCGTGCGTGTCGTATCCGGGCTGGTCCCAGACGCAGCGGCCTGTCATCCTGAAGTAGCGCAGATAGGCATCCTTGATCACCTTGTTCCAGGCGGTGCCCATGTGTATAGAGCCCGTGGCATAGGGGGGACCGTCGATGAAGTAGAACTTTTTGCCCTTTGAGGACTTCTTCTTCGCCTTTTCGTACGTCCTGTCCTTTTTCCAGAATTCCAATACGTCATTCTCAACGTTCTTGTGCTCGTAGAAACTCATCGCTAACCACTTTTGTTTTTTACTAAATAATACCTGTATCCCTTTATTAATGCTTCCTCGCTCGCTTTTATCAGGTCGTCTGATACGCCGGACGTGGACCACGTATCCCCATTTGCTCTGAACTCTATGAACACCTCGACGCTTGCGGCCGTTGCCTTTTCCTGGTTGAGTATCCTTACCCTGTAGTTGGTGAGCTGAAGCTTTTCCACGTTGTATTTTCTGCCCAGGGCTTTGCGCAGCGCCAAGTCGAGGGAGTGCACCGGCCCGACGCCGTCTGAAATCTCGTGGAAGACCTCTTTCCCTATCCTTATCTTTATCTCAGTCTTCGCCTTGCCCGCAGAGCTGATTTCAGTCTCATAATCAAGCAGCTCGAACGGATCCTGCTTCTTATCAAGACTCTTCGCAAGCAGAAGGTAGAGTTCCGAGTCCGTGAAATTCTGCTTCTCCTTTATTTGCCGCATAGCCTCCGCAACCACCGGATGCGACTTGTCAATCCTGTATCCGTACTGCCTGGCGACCCGGAGCACGCCGGCCCTGCCCACCTGCTCCGAAAGGCTGAACGAGCGGGTATTGCCTACGTAGGATGGCTCCACGTGCTCATATGCCTTCGGCGTCTTCAGAACGGCGTCTATGTGGACGCCGGCCTTGTGCCTGAAGGCGTTCTCTCCAACGAAAGGCTTGTTGCGGGCCACGCTGAATCCTGTCATGCGCTCTATGTATTTTGAAAGCTGCGAAAGTCCTTTCATATCAACGTCAAGCTTCATTCCGAGCTTCGCCGAGGCCACGGGCAGGAATTCGGTCCAGTCCATGTTCCCGCACCTTTCGCCGAGCCCGTTGACCGTTCCCTGGACGTGCACGATGCCGTTTTTCATTGCAGTCAGAGAGTTCATGACAGCCATTCCGCTGTCGTTGTGCGCATGGATGCCCAGTGGCTTTTTGAAGCGCCCGGCAACGGCCCTGGTTATCTCGTCAACCTCCCAGGGCATCGCCCCCCCGTTGGTGTCGCACAGCACGAGCACTTCTGCTCCCGAGGCCGCATCCAGAACCTTCAGCGCATAGTCCGGGTCTGACTTGTAACCGTCGAATAAATGCTCGGCGTCGAAGAAGACATCAGCCCCGCCGGACTTCAGGTAGTCGATGGTCTTTTTTATCATTGTGACATTTTCATCCAGGGACATCTTCAGAACATCCCTGACGTGCAGGTCCCATGCCTTGCCGAATATGGTTATGGCGGCAGCGCCGCTTCCTGCAAGGTTTTTTACGTTCTCGTCGCTCTCGGGCCTTGGGGAAGTCATGCCGAACGCGGCAATCCTGGACCGTAGTCCCAGCTTTTTGACGTCAGAGAAAAACTGCATGTCCCTTGGGTTTGAGCCGGGCCAGCCGCCCTCGACGTAACTGAAACCAAAATCCGAGAGCCTTTTTGCAATCGCCAGCTTGTCCTCGAGGCTGAAGTTCACTCCCTCAGTCTGGGCGCCGTCCCTGAGAGTCGTATCGTAAAGAACAGGTTTTTTCGTGTTTTTAAGGCTATGGAAATCGGGCACAATTTCACTCCGGGATCCGACATTCACCCTTCATCTCCAGCACCTTAACTATATTTGGGGATTAAACGTATTTAAAAGTTTTAAACGGCTACAGAAGAGCTCTGGGTTAGAAATAAAATGCCCAAACCTACCTTCTCTTCATCCAGACGACCCTCTGCGGGAATGGTATCTCTATCTTCTCCTTCCCGAAGGTTTTGTGTATCTCCTTTATCATGTCTGATTTTATCTTGAACTGCTTGACATAGTCTTCGACCTTGAAGACTATCTTAACTGTAATCTGGTTATCAGCGAATTGCGTGAACCTTATAAGAGGCTCGAAATCCATGATGCCTCCGTCTGACTTGCCAATCACGGCCTTTACCGTTTTCAGCAGCACCCTCTCGACCTTGTCAAGGTCAGAGCCGTAGGCAACGCCCATTTCTATAACGGCCGTGGTCGGCTTCTCCGGCATTGAGTAGTTTGTTATGATGCTGTCCGCAATCTTGTTGTTAGGGACGGTCACCAGATTGCCTCCCAGTGTCCTCATCCTTACGGAGCGCCACCCTATCTCCTCCACGTAGCCGTCCTCGCCTGTGCTGAGCTTGATGAAGTCTCCGACCTTTATGGGCCTGTCGGATATCAGCGAAAAGCCTGAGAAGAGGTTGGATAGCATGGGCTGCAGGGCCAGTGCTATCGCTATGCCTGCGACACCGAGTCCCGCCAGTATCGGCGTGACCTCTATGCCCAACTTGTGAAGCACAAGAATAAGTGCAATAATGTATATGAAGACGACAATTATTTTTGAAAAGATGGGCAGTATGTGCTCATCCAGGCTTGTCGTTGTCTTCGGCGCAACCTCCTCCGAGTACCACCTCAGCCCGGCCTTGAGAACCTTGGTTACGAGATAGGCAGAGAAAAATATCATGACTATGTAGAATATGCTGGCGAAACTGACGCCCATTATCTCCAGGTTGGGGGAAAGGTAGTTTATCGAAAAATAAGCGCCCAGCATTATCGCCACGAGCTTTATCGGGGTCGCTGAGGCCTCTATGAGTATGTCGTCAAGCTGTGTCTTGGTCTTGCTGGCCACGTGAGCCAGCAACTTCATTATAAGGACTATTATATAGGCACCTATGATGGCCGCCACAAAGATGCCTATGCCAACCGCGTACTTCGTATAGCCAGCGAAAAATGGCGCCAGAATGATTTCAAGGGAAGTCAGGTCCATGATAATAACCTAAAGTGTTATTTTCACTGGGAATATTTAAAAGTTTTTTCTTAGCGCCCACAAGGATTCCCGTGCATATTTTTATATTCTGCGCTACGTGAAAAGATATTATGCTGATATTGGAAATGATTCTCGTCGTAATGGGCCTGTGCCTGTTCGAGGCCATAAGCAGCATCGACAACGCCATAATAAACGGCGACGTGCTGTCCACTATGTCCGCGAGGGCCAGGAAGTGGTTCCTTCTATGGGGCATACTGATAGCGGTATTCGTAATCAGGGGGCTGCTTCCTTTTGCCATACTCTGGGCGAACAACCCCCAGCTTTCTGTAGTGGAACTGTTCACCGCGACCATAACATCGGACGAGGCCGCAATAAGCGCGATAGAGCAGTCTGCGCCCATACTTCTGGTCGGCGGCGGGACCTTCCTCATATTCCTGTTCTTCCACTGGCTCTTCCTTGAGCCAAAGCACTACGGCCTGAGGGGCGAAAAGGTAATCCATGAGAACGGGGTGTGGTTCTTCGCTGTCGTTTCCGTCCTGCTCACGCTGATAGTCTGGTTCTCCATACAGGTAAACCCATTCATGGCCTTCGGGGCAGTCGTTGGGTCGACCGCCTTCTTCATAACCCATGGCTTCAAGGAGAACGCGGCGCAGATGGAGAAGAAGATGATTGAGGGTGAAAGGAAAATGTCTGACATAAGCAAGCTCATGTATCTTGAGGTAATAGATGCCACATTCTCCATAGACGGCGTACTGGGGGCTTTCGCTTTCACGTTTTCCATACCGCTAATACTGATAGGCAACGGCATAGGCGCAATTGTTGTGAGGCAGTTCACAGTGAAAAACATTGATAACATCAAGAAATACAAGTACCTTAAGAACGGTGCCATGTACTCCATACTTTCTTTGGGAATGATAATGACGGCCGAGGCATTCGGGATGGAGATACCCAGCTACGTAACGCCTCTGGTGACTTTCGCGATAATCGGATATTTCTTCTACAAGTCGGACAGGGAACTGAAAGAAAGGGCTAAGAGATAGATTGTATCTTTTAAGAAAGAAGAGAAGTATAGCACTGAAAAGGAATTCAGCAGGTTACGTGGAAAACGCCAACGACTTTCCTGCCCTCGTTTGCAAAAGCGTTGAAAATCTCCACGGCCTTGGGCGTATTTTCCGCGTATATCCGTATCTTCTTGTTCTCGGCCCACTGCCTCACCTCGGGGGCTATTTTCACCCCGCCGCTCTGGCCGACCCCTAAGACGACCATCTCCGGGCTCTCCTTCAGAATCTTCACGAACTCGCCAATCTCGAAAATGTGCTCCTTGCCCCTGTACGCCAGCCTGCCGTTCCAGTAAACGGTCATGTCGGAATCGTAAGGCTTACCGTTTATGACTATTTCCCCGAACTTGGTCGAGTTTATGTTCACCGCTGTCTTGCCCATAAGAATATAATGCCGGGAGCGCGAATAAAAGTATTAGTGCTGGTGTCAGACAAACTTCTTTCTCCACAGGATGGCTATTGCCGCTGCAGAGCAAATGAATGATACAGCCATGACCATAAGAAACGCATTTCCCGAGTTCTGGAAAGGCAGGTCAACGTTCATGCCGAAAACGCTCGCTATAAGGGTCGGTATCATTAAAACTATTGTAATTGAGGTAAGCAGCTTCATTATAATGTTCAGGTTATTGGAGATTACAGAAGCGAATGCATCCATGGTACTGCTGAGTATGTCAGAGTATATAGTGGTCATCTCCAGAGCCTGCCTGTTTTCCTCTATTATGTCCTCTATCAGCCCCTTGTCATATTCGGAGTGTGTAAAAGTCCCGTTTTTGTTGAGCTTGTCTAGCAGGTAGCCGTTTGATTTCAGTGACGTGCTGAAATATACCAGGTATTTCTCGAATTCCAGAAGCTTGATTATCTCCTCGTTCTTCGTGGATTTCTGCAGACGGTTCTGGGTTATGTAGATTTCCTTGTTAATCTCCCTCAGGTACTTGAGGTAAAGCTTAGTGGAAACGAAAAGCAGCTTTATTATAGGAAGCTTGCCTTCAAATCTGAGCTTCTTGGTCTTAAGAATATCCATTACGTCGTTATCCTGGAAACATATGGTTGTCATGTAATTTTTTGTTATGATTATTCCCAGGGGTATCGTGAAATACTCAAACTCGTCCCTTACCCGCCTCTTCTGGGGTGTCCTGAATATGATACACAGTGATTTTTTATACTTTTCTATGCTGGGCAGCTCATCAATGTCCTTTAAGGATGTTATGAAATTATCAGGGAAGCTCATGACCGATTTAAGTACCGCCATGTCCTCTTCGCTGGGGTGTGTAACGTTAATCCAGCATCCTTTTGAAAGCCTGTCTATCTTCCTGACTTTTCCATTTGACGGCTTGAATGTCTCTATCATAATGTCTCCATCTTAATGCTTATTAAGACTGCCAACCCCTATAAATATCAGTATGCTCCGGGCATGTCCTATGAAAACCGATAAAAAAATGGAGAAAAGGAATGCCCAAAAACACCGACTTTTCGGGGATGGTGTATATGAATAATTTTAGCGGAAATCAGCCCTGCTCAAAGGCCGCCAGGTCCTCGTAAACTGGGCCATCCCCGGTAAGCGTGCTTCTCTTCAGCTTGAATCTGTCGAATTTGAAATTCTCCCTGATCTCAAAGCCCTTCAGTTCAGCCAGCCTCCTGATGAAGTCCTGCTTGCCGCTTACGTAATTAACCCTTCCCAGTGTTACATGGGGATTGAACCTGCCATCCTTTGCAAAACCAGCATCCTTCATTGCATCATCAATTCTTTCATGAAGTTCTGATATCTTTTCCGCGGGCTTAAGCCCGACCCACAGAACTCTCGCATAGCTTTCCGATGGGAACGCGCCAAACCCGGAAACATAGAAAAGGAACGGTGTGAATTTTATTTTTTTCAGCGAGTCTGTTATAATACTGACTTTGCTATCATCGACCTCTCCGAGAAATTTCAAAGTTAAATGGATATTTCCAGACTCGACCCACTTTATCCTTGCGTGCTCATCGCCTATTCTTTTCTGAAGTTCGGCCGCCTTTCTCCTGATGGTTTCAGGCATGTCAAAAGCTATGAAAAGTCTCATAAAAGTAGATGAAACTGACATTTAAATTATTCACAGGAAGGCCAGGTAAATAATTTAAGCTCGCTAAACAATCCTGCTCCGTGATATGATGGTTGCCAAATCCATGCACGAGGCCGTAAGCGGGAAATCTTCAAGGCATAAGGCAGTAATAATGCTTAGCGTCATGAGCGGGGTATTCCTCGCGTCGCTTGACCAGACCATAGTCTCTACCGCCCTGCCAAAGATTGTCGCCTCACTGAGCGGCATAGAGTTTTACAGCTGGGTGGTCTCTGCCTATCTGCTGACGTCAACCGCAACCGTGATAATATACGGCAAACTCTCGGACATATACGGAAGGAAAAGGCTGTTCATACTCGGAATAATAATATTCCTGGCGGGCTCTGTCCTGTCAGGCCTGTCGCAGAACATAATCCAGCTTATAATTTTCCGCGCCCTGCAGGGTATAGGAGGTGGTGCTATAATGGTCAATGCCATCTCGATAATCGCTGACCTTTTCCCCCCGGCTGAGCGGGGAAAGTGGCAGGGTGCAATAGGGCTCGTATTCGGACTCGCTTCGGTTATCGGTCCCCTGCTTGGAGGCTTTATAACAGACGCGATAAGCTGGCACTGGATATTCTTCATCAATATACCGATAGGTATTTTTTCAATATTCGTCCTGTCCCGATTCCTTCCATCAGTAAGTCCTGTTAATGAGACCATAGACTTCAGGGGCTCTGCTGTTCTGATAGTTGCTATATCAGTTACGATGCTGGCGCTTCTCATGGGTGGCGTCCACTATCCCTGGCTGTCCGCGCCCATACTGGGCATGCTCGCATTTTCTGCCCTGATGTTTTACACTTTTGCAAGAATAGAGTCCGGCGCTAAGCACCCGGTGATTCCTCCGTCCATCTTCAGGAACAAGATATTCCTGGTATCCATAGTGGTGATATTCATAACAAGCATGGTCATGCTGGGAAGCGTGATTTTCATTCCGCTGTACTTTCAGGCTGCTCTTGGAAAGAGTGCAACCGTTTCCGGCATCATGATGCTCCCGCTCGTATTTTTCATGGTGGCGTCAAGCGCAGTGTCCGGGCAGATTATATCGCGCAGCGGCAGGTACAAGCCCGTAGCAATAATCGGCATGCTGCTTGCGACCGCAGGCCTTTTCCTTCTGTCTTTCATAAGCCCGTCGACGCCTGAAGCGCAGCTGCTGGCGGGCATGGCCATTTTGGGTACGGGGCTCGGGACATCATTCCCTGTTTTCACCCTAGCTATACAAAATTCCGTTGAGCACTCCCAGGTAGGCACAGCGACGGCATCCATGCAGTTCTTCAGGAACATGGGCGGGCTTATAGGAACTTCGCTGTTTGGCTCGCTGGTTATTTTCCTTATCATCGGCAATCCCATCATCGCTGGCATAAGTGCGCATGACCTGGAGAATCTTCTGGAAACAGGAAGCCTTCCGGACTCTGTTGGTAATACCAGCATCGATGCGGTCAAATCTGCATTCTCTTCTTCACTCAGCGTCATATTCCTGATATCAGCAGTTCTTTCCTTGATTGCGTTTATAGTTTGTCTGTTTCTCAAGGAGATACCGCTCAGAAAAACGAACGCGCCGGCGGTTGAAAGCATCGGCGCTGAGCTTGCATGTGAAAGCGGGTGCACACCCAAGGAACAGTAAGCGTTTTTTTCGCAGCGTTCAGAAAATCTATATGCATTGCGGCGGACCCGTGCAGCCGCACTCATCGGGCTCCGGTGAAACGATAGTGCCGTTTTCACAGAATCCCGGTGCTGGCGGCGTCAGCTGCGGACAGTCTCCGCATTCAGGAGGCAGCAGTCCTGTGCATCTCCAGTTTATCTCAGCCTGCCTTGAGGTTATGTTGATTACGCAGGCCGGGCTGCATCCCGTCTGCTGGATGTTCAGGTCTATCCACCAGGTTCCCGTGTAATCGTTGCACTGGTAGCTTTTTTCACATGAGACCGAGGGCATCAGACACCGGGGTTCGCTGTAGTAGCATTCCGGGTTGCAGGCTTCGCCTTCCTGCACGTAGCCTTCAGGGCATCTGCACTCCACGACAAGCCTGTCTCCGCACTCGCTGGCTTTGGCAATCTCCATTGCATCGGCCAGCGTAAGTATGCTGCCGCTGCCGTCCTGGCAGCTTTCCTCTACAAACGTCTCCCCGTTAGGAGTCCTGCACTGTCTGGGATAGCTTCCCATCACAGGGTACCCGGCCGCCACGCAGCCGTCAAAGCTCGTAATCAGAGAAAGGCACGAGGTCCCGTTGAAGCACCTGCCCTCGCCGCAGCCGCAGGTCTTCACCTCGTGGCTGTTATCCGGCGAGCAGCCGCATGCCCCTATGAGGCAGAGGTCTGGAAAATCCCCGGCGGATAAACAGCAGGAATATGCAACGACGCTGCCGCCGGAATTTATGCAGGCCTGCTCCCTGGCATCCGCGCCTCCCGGCCCCTGCTGCAGGCAGCCGGATACGATTATGATTGAGAAAAGCGAGATTATAGAAAGCGATGTGACCAGCTTTTCCTTCATAATAGTCTATTCCCGCATTACGATAAATAATCTTTCGCTTTAATTCGGTTACGGCCGAAGAATTTATATATTGACATATGTCAATATGTTGTATGAAAGAGAATCTCATATTACTGAAGGCGCTGTCCGATGAAACGAGGCTGAATATTGTCAGGCTTCTGCTTGGCGGTGAGAAATGCGTCTGTGAGATTTTCCCCCATGTCAAACGGACCCAATCCACCGTTTCAATACAATTGGGCAGGCTTGAAAGTTGGGGGATTCTCGAATCAAGGAGGCGGGGGAAGTGGGTCTTCTATAAAATAAAGGATGAACGAGTGTACTCACTCTTCAAGGCATTGAATTTAAAGGTGAAGTGAATGGTAAGTGAAAAATCAGAGCTTGATTTTTTCAGCAAATACCTTTCCTTGTGGGTTGCAATCTGCATAGTCCTTGGTACAGTCATTGGATATTTCTTTCCGTCGATTTCGAAAGTCCTTGGCGGAATGGAGATTGCAAGTGTCTCAATCCCTGTTGCAATAGTCCTGCTGGTTATGATGTATCCCATCATGCTTAAAATCAGCTTCAGGGAGATAGCAAAGGTAAAGAAGAATCAGAAACCGCTGTGGTTGACGCTTATTATCAACTGGGCCATAAAGCCGTTCACCATGGCGTTTATAGCATGGCTTTTCATTAGCGTCTTCTTCTCGGCTCTAATCCCCGCAGACTTGCAGGAAGAGTATATAGCAGGGATGATTCTTCTTGGACTGGCACCCTGCACAGCAATGGTACTCGTCTGGACCTCGCTTGCGAAAGCAAACCTGAGTTATGCTTTGATTCAGGTGGCAATTAATGACCTGGTGATTCTGGTCCTCTTTGCGCCATTAGGAAAATTTCTTCTGGGGGTGACTACTAATTTTCCGGTCCCCATCGACACGATATTCTTTTCGGTATTTTTTTATGTGGCAGTCCCTCTGGCATGCGCAGGCCTGACTCGTTACTTCATGATTAAGAGAAGGGGTGAGAAGTGGTTTGAAAATAAGTTCATTAAGAAGACCCAATGGATAACCCCCGCTGGTTTGCTGGTAACACTGGTCCTGCTGTTCATCTTCCAAGGCGATAAAATCATAAACTATCCCATTCACATAGTGCTGATTGCGATTCCTCTGGTCCTGCAGACATATCTCATATTTTATATAGGATACTTTGGCGCGAAAAAGCTCAGGATTCCGTACAACGAAGCCGCGCCCTCTGCATTCATAGGAGCAAGCAATTTCTTCGAGCTTTCCGTTGCGGTAGCTTTGATACTGTTCGGTATGAATTCGGGTGCGACCCTCGCCACAGTTGTGGGAGTGTTGACAGAGGTTCCGGTTATGCTTTCGCTGGTAAAGATAATGAAAATAAATAAGAAGAAGTTCAATTTCAAGTAGGTGTTGATTCAGATGAAAGGGGAGCATATCAAAAAAATCGTGAGGGAAAGCTACTCGACGATTGCAGCAGGCGATCGCTGCTGCTCTGGCTGCGGCGGCGGCAAACCCATGAGCCGGGCTGAAATATCCAGATCCATCGGCTACTCAGAAAAGGAAGTGAATGCTGTTCCTGAAGCCAACCTTGGCCTGGGCTGCGGTAACCCCACGGCCCTGGCGGAAATCAGGGAAGGCTATACCGTGCTGGATCTTGGAAGCGGTGCCGGTTTCGACTGTTTCCTGGCGTCGAAGAAGGTCGGAAAAGGCGGCAGGGTAATCGGCGTTGACATGACCCGGGCGATGGTTGAAAAGGCGAAATCCCTGGCTGATAAGTACAATTACAGCAACGTCGAATTCAGGCTTGGCGACATCGAAGAGTTGCCCGTGGAGGATAACTCCGTCGACGTTATCATAAGCAACTGCGTGGTCAATCTGGCACCGGACAAATCAAGGGTTTTCGGGGAAGCGCACAGAGTTCTGAGGAAGTCCGGCAGGATGTTCGTATCCGACATTGTCCTCCTGAAGGAGCTTACGGAAAAGCAGAGGAAAGACAGGAAACTTCTGGCGGGCTGCGTCGGCGGGGCTTTGCTCAGGAATGATTACATTAACAAACTCAAGAGTGCAGGTTTCAGGGTCGAGATTCTGCACGAGGATAAGGAGATAAGCAAAAGGCAGTATTCAGGCATCGCTCTTGAGAGCATCAGCATAAAGGCAACCAAGTGAACGCAGAAATTTCATCGCAAAGCTTTTTTCAGGAGGCCTAAAACCCCCAATCAGTTCTTCCCTCTGTAATACCTTTTGTTCTTTTCACGCTTCTTCAGGATTGCCCTCTTTACCTTTCTTCTCATCCGCTCCAGATTCTCGTTTTTCTCCCTGTTCCTGTCCTCCACCTGTCTCTTCCTCTCAGCAGCCCTCTCCTTAGAAGTAAGGTTAACCAGCTCCCTGCTGTAGCACGCGCTGCAGAAGACCTCTCTCCCGTTCTGCAAGCTGCTCCATTTCCTCTCGCACTTCCTGCAGAGGTATTCATCTCCTTTCATACTCCACCATGGATAATATTCTCAGTTTGTACTATCTGATTTAATTTATTATCCGTTTAGAAATATAATATATGGAAAATGTGGAAAAAAAGATGGTTCTGGCAATCAACTGTGAAAATATCAGCATCGATGATGCCGTGTCCGGCCATACTATCCGGAGTAACATCTCTGAGCTGATTAAAACTAAATATCCGAACTGGACCCAGGATTCCTTCATATCGAAGAGCGAGCTTAAGGCGTTCAGGCAGAGTTATCTGGAAAATCTGATACAGAGTGAAATGGGCGAATTAAACAAACGCGAGAAGGAAGTAATAAACAGCATGATTGAGCATGACTCCCTGGTCAAAAAAATCATGTCCCAGGAAGAAAAGTTCAGCCTGGGAGAAAGGCTTGCGGACAGGATTGCGGATTTCGCAGGGAGCTGGGCTTTCATTTCCATATTTTTCGTGATGCTGGCATTCTGGATAGCGATAAATTCCATAAATCTGCTCCGCCCCACACCGGACCCATACCCGTACATCCTGCTTAATCTTATATTGTCTTGCCTGGCGGCTATCCAGGTACCCATAATCATAATGAGCCAGAACAGGCAGGAGACCAAGGACAGGAAGAGGCTGGAAGACGATTATATAATCAATCTCAAGGCGGAACTGGAGCTGAGGATGCTGCATGAAAAGATTGATCATCTGGCGCAGTCGCAGTGGAAGCGGCTGCTGGAGATTCAGCAGATGCAGGCCGAAATTATGGGAGAGAAGTAACGCCACACAACTGCTAAAAATAGAAGATAGCCCCGCCAGAGGCCCCTTTTGCCGGTTACGAACGGAACGCTTTATTTTGCGTCCAATTCGTAACAAGCAGAAGATAGCCCCGCCAGGGTACACTACATTTGAGTATTAGCCCTACCTGATTTTAATTATTAATTAGTTTTAAAAAGTAATAGTGTGAAATGAATAGGTAGGTCTACAATATGGAAACTATAATGCTGAATAAGTCATTTTTTAATGGAAATGTGGAAGGATTCCCTCATAAGAAGGCTCGACCGATGCAGTTATCTGCAATTAAAAAAATTATGGAATGCTGGAACAAAGGATACAAATATGTTTTTTTGGAGGCACCAACCGGTTTTGGTAAAAGTGCTGTTGCGATTTCTCTTTGCAAACAGTATAAGAGGTCTTTTATTCTGGTTTCAACCAAGTTTCTTCAAGGTCAATATTTAGATGCAACCGAGTATGGCTGTATTACAGTCAAAGGAAGAGTAAATTTTCCATGCATTTTAACCGAAAATGTTCGCTGCAACAAGGGTGCTTGCAAGATTGGTCGTCATTGTGTCCACAAACCCATAAGAGACCAAGAACAAATCCCAGTTAATTCAATTCCTATTGCTGATATACCCAATGGACAGCTCTGGTTTCCCCCCGGAAATGATTTGTGTAAATACTGGATTCAGAAATGTGATGCTATCAAACATAAGCACCCAGTACTAAATTATCAATATTTTTTGAATGAGAATGCATATGTCCATGATTTTACTAAGAGGGATGTCATGATTTGTGATGAGGCACACGCAATTGAACAGGAATTAATGACGTTCATCGAATTTTCAATATCAGACAAAGACCTGAAGTTGATAAATTGCAAAATACCTGAAGAAGAGAAGACTATTAGTGAATGGGCAGAATACATTTCCGATTGGCGTGATGGTATGGTAGAAGAACTCAAGATTGTAAGAAAAAATGCATTAGACATTAAAGACTCTATCGGGAGAGGCAAAAAAATCGAGAAAATGGAAGAAATGGAAAAGAAAATAGAGAAATGCGATTTCACATCCAAAGAAATAAAGGAAGACCCAGGGAATTGGGTATACGAAATTGACGAAAGTAAAGGAAAGAGAAAAATAACATTTCGTCCAATATTTATCAGAAAATGGGCTAAGAGACTATTTTCGGAAGCTGATAACATTCTGTTGCAATCAGCAACAATAATAGATTCCGATAAGATGGCTGAAAGTCTCGGATTACAATTAAATGAATGCATATATTTGAAAGCTGATTCTGAATTTGATGTCGATAAGCGTCCGATTTTTTTCAATCCTGTCGGGAAAATGTCGTATGCTCATAAGGATAAGTCTCTGCCTGTTCTTATTGAAGAGATAAAGAAAATAATGGAAGAACATTCTGACGAAAAAGGTGTTATTCATACTCACACATACAAAATTCAAGAATCAATATTGAATAGTATTGATAGTGACAGGTTTGTCGCTAATCGGAGTGGTGATGGGTTCGAAAAGGAAAATCTAATTAGAAGCTTTATGAAAAGCAAAAAACCCCTGATACTTGTTACTCCCAGTGCAACTGAAGGTATGGATTTTAAGGATGACTTATGCAGATGGCAGATAATATGTAAAATTCCTTATCCCCATTTAGGAAGCATTCAAATAAAGGCAAGAAACGAAATAGACAGGAAATGGTATCAGTGGAAGACCGTAGTCAAGCTGGTCCAAACTTATGGCAGAGGTGTCAGGTCAAAAAATGATTGGTGTCATACTTACATACTCGATTCATCTTTCAAAACACTTTATTCGAGAAGCAGAAACATGTTTCCGAGTTGGTTTACCGACGCAATTCGTGACAAGAAATAAAGTCCTAATATGCTCACAAAAAATATGCTTGCCCCCGCTGAACTGTGGACCGGTTTGTCCATATTAGGCAGTGTTTAAAAAGCGGTTTATTTTGAATAAATAAAAGAATCCTTTATTTTTCAATCATTTCTTCAAATTTCCTGCTTTTCGATTTGCAGAAGAATTTCCTGCAGGATTCCGGCCTGGTTTCATGGATTGAGCATTTGCGGTCCTTAAGATATATGCAGCTTCCGTCACTGTTTTGTTTAATTATGTTTGCCCCGCAGTTTTCCGCTTTTGTGAAATCATCAATTAATCCAAACGTTTCGAACTGTGTCTTATATTTACCTGATTTGTACTCTTCCACTGTTAAATTTATGAGAAACAGTTTACAGCAAATTCCACATTTTAAACAAACATTTACCATGCGTATCTATTTGTTTTAAAATAAAAAATAAGTATGCCCCTACCAGAACACTAACTCAAAAAGAACTACAGCCCGAAATGAATCATAGCCCCGCCAGGAATTCCTCCCTTCCGCAAACAGGTTGCGGAAGTGCTTCGAACCTGGGTCTACAGGTCTCTCCAAACCCTTTGCGGAAGGCCTGTTTATTGCCTGCCCGCGCAAAAGGGTACCAGAGCCTGCCATCCTTGACCGCTAGACTAAGGGGCTATTTCTCTTATTCTTCTTACGTGCATTGGGTTATTAAAATTTATCTCTTACGCGCCACCACGACATCAACGGTCGAGAACTGCTGGGACATCCCGTTTTCCCTCAGGAAAGACGGGTCCA
>Ga0315291_10006294_pt1 | contig 14740 bp, 14 predicted proteins | sample YL17G12_20_MG_FD_203070 | JGI IMG/M metagenome (GOLD analysis project Ga0315291, IMG submission 203070) | Sediment microbial communities from Yellowstone Lake, YNP, Wyoming, USA - YL17G12_20 | ecosystem: Environmental > Aquatic > Freshwater > Lake > Sediment | place: USA: Wyoming | collected...
ACGTGGAGGATCTGGGCGAGTGCCGGAAAGAGCCTTGAGTGGCCGAGCGTTCCTCAACCTGGATTGAGAAGGAGCGCAGGTGAGAAACAGTCAGCGAACGCCACCGCAGACTCTGCTTGCCTGCCTTTGGAGGTACAGCTTGACGCTCGAGAGACCACTCGTCTCAAGCGAGATCCTCAAGTGAGGTTAGAGAGAGGAAGCAGATCGGTCTGACCAGAGGTGACGCTATGAGAGTTTACCTGAGAGCATTTGAGCCTGGGGATGAGGAGCTTATCAACAAGTGGAGGGCAGATCCTGACGTCGCGCGAATGACTGGCGGACCGATCCTATACGTCTCCAAGGCCAGGGAACGACACTGGGTAGAAGGAAAGTCGATGGACAGCACAACTAGCCTTCACCTGGCTATATGTTTGGTGACGGCCAACGAGATGATTGGCTACTTAAGCGTCATTAATATCGACTGGCGAAACAGGAAGGCTGAATGGGGTGGTATGCTGATCGGAAGAAAGGATCTCTGGAACAAAGGATATGCCACAGAGGCCGCTCGTTTGATGCTCGACCACGTGTTTCTTGAGATGGGCATGCGCCGCTTCTATGGATGCTGGTTGGAAGAACACGCTGCCTCCATCGCAATGGGAGAGAAGCTCGGGTTCTTCAAGGAAGGACTACTGCGGCAAAGCGTCTACAAGGGAGGCAGGTTTTACGACCAGGTCCTGATGTCTATTCTGAGCGAGGAGTATGCCGCCCAAGAGCCGTCCCAAGAAGAGGGGACCCCCCGAATCCCATGACCGTGTGCAGTGATCAGGCATAGCCGACCTGAGATGGTGTGCTACGGTCAGGCACGTGCACCATGCCCAGTCCATCCATGAAGTTGCCCCGGTTTCGTGGACAGGTTAGGACTTGGAGAAGGAGGAGTTCACGATGCCGAGGACACGACCGCCGTATCCGCTGGAGTTTCGGCGGCAGATGGTGGAACTTGTACGAGCAGGGCGGACGCCGCGAGAGCTGGCGGAGGAGTTTGAGCCCTCGTACGAGACGATCCGGAGTTGGGTGCGGCAGGCGAACCGCGACGAGGGACGTAGCGCCTGCGGGCTGACCATGGAAGAGCGGGAGGACTTGCGCCGGCTGCGCCGTGAGAACCGACAGCTCCGGTTGGAGCGGGAGATCTTGGCAAAAGCCGCGGCCTGGTCCGCTCGGGAGACCGACTCGGTGCCGCCAAGGTCTACGAGTTCGTGAGCGCACACCAGGACTGCTACCCGATCGCCACGATGTGCCGTGTGCTGGAAGTCTCTACCGGCGGGTACTACGCGTGGCGCAAACGTCAACCGTCGAGACGGGCGCAGGAAGACAGCGTGCTGGTCGGACGGATCAAGGCGATCCACATCCGCAGCCGGGAGACCTACGGGTCGCCCCGGATTCACGCGGAGCTGAAGGCGGATGGGGTGAAGGTGGGCCACAACCGTGTAGCTCGACTGATACGTGAGGCCGGAATCGAGGGCGTCAGTCGGCGGCGACGTTGGAACACGACGAAGCGAGATCCGCAGGCGCAACCCGCAGCGGACTTGGCCGAGCGCGAGTTCCGAAGCGAGGCGCCGGACAGGCTGTGGGTGGCCGACAGCACGTATGTACCGACCGAGGCAGGATTCATCTACCTGGCGGTGGTGGTGGACGCGTTCAGCCGCAGAGTGGTGGGATGGGCGATGGCCGGACACTTGAGGACGGAGCTGGTGCTGGGCGCGCTCGAGATGGCGATCTGGCAACGGCGGCCGCACGGGGTGATCCATCACTCCGACCATGGGACGCAGTACACGTCGATCGACTTCGGCAAGCGGTGCGGAGAGGCAGGCGTGCGGCCGTCGATGGGGTCGGTGGGGGACTGCTACGACAACGCGCTGTGCGAGAGCTTCTTTGCTACGCTGGAGTGCGAACTGTTCGACCGCCGGGCGTTCGACAATCGGGGACAGGTGCCGATGGCCGTGTTCGAATTCATTGAGGGCTGGTACAACCCGCACCGTCGACATTCGTCGCTCGGGTACGACACGCCGCTGGGCTACGAAAGGAGGCATGCCGCGGCGCTGACTTCCCTGTGCACGGAGGAGGAGTCTATTCGAACTGGCGCCCCGTCCCACGGGGCCTTCAGAGCACAGATGTTGTACATCGAGTCGACGGCCCTTCAGACACCGGGGCCGTCAAGCGCTACACTGTCTGCCAAACGGGGGTAACTTCAGTACGCCGGGTTCTTCACCCTGGCATGCAGCATGATCTGCTTGGGAAGGCTTTTGAAATGATCTCTAGTGCCAGCGAGGCGTCCAGGAGATCGGTTCCGGACGACTACAGTGGGGGGGTACGTCTCTGGTGTCTCGAGAATTCCGCGGGGAGTTCGCTTTCCAGACGGAGGTGGGCCGTCGGACCAAACCAGTCTTGAGCTGGCGGAGCCGAGCTCAGTTGTGCGGAGCCTGGTGTCCGCGGATAATCCCCTCGGCAAGGACTTGAGGCCCTCGAGAGCTTCTGGCAGAGAGGGATCTCGTGAAATGCAGTGCACCGGGAGTAGAGCGTACGTGGAAGAAGAGGAAGTCGCCTGGATACAGCGGTCTCTTGAGAGCTCTGAAGCCACGTGGGGCCTTGCTGCACGTGGATTGCCAATCTGGTGGTTCTCCCGCATGGGATTCTACGCCTCTCTGCAACAGACAGGAGGTGGGGACTCTGCGCGCCGAGGAAAATACGAGTTTCGCCGTGCTCTCTCTCCCGCTGCAGTAGTCAAAGCGGCATCGGGTCTACTAGTCCTGACGTTGCGTGGCGCACTAGGACACGCGAGGTGCAGTCGCCTTCGCAAGAGCGGACGCTGCGAAGTGCTACTCCTCTCTTCGGCTGCATCGTCTCGTGAACGCATAGGCAACGGCATGCAAGACCCGTTCTTCGCGCCACTTCTTCGCCTACTTGGAAACGAATGTGCGGTTGCAGAGCGCCCGAGCATGAGTTCATGGGATCTAGACTCCCTACTGCGGCGAAGGGATGCATTCTTCCTGGACTTCGCCTTGCTGCAAGCACTTCTTGGTACTGGCTGGTCTCTGTTTGGCCGGGTCTCGCCATCTGGATGGGAATCGTTCTGTTCTCACGTCGAGGGCCAAGGGTTCCCGCAACCTACTGAACAAGCAATCCTCTTGGCGGCACATGAGGCGATCCAGTCTGTTGCGCGGAAAGCCTCTCTTGAGGTTGCGGCTGCACGCCTCATACTGGACTCATGCAGACCCGAAGTCCTCGTTCTGACGGTGAGCTACGACGGCTTTCCCCGAGCGTTTCTGTACGCGGCCAGAGAGCGCAACATACCGGTCATCGAGCTGCAGCACGGAATCATACACCCGTTTCACTGGGGCTACGTTTGCTTCCTTCCCCCGAGCTTCCGCGGGAGATCGCTCCTTCCCGACCGGCTGCTTGTTTGGGGAGAGGCTTTTCGCGACGTGATCGTTCAATCAGGGGGTGCCTTCCCACCAGAAGGAATCCGCGTTGTGGGCTACCCAAGGCTGGCTGAGTACATTGCGCGATCGCGAGATCGGGAAGCTGTCCGTGTACGAGTGCGCCAACTACTCCGAGTCCCAGAGCAGGATTTGCTTGTGACGATTTCGTGTCAGCCGGTGAGTAGCCAATTCCTAGTGACCTTTCTGCTTCCGGCCTTAGTCGCTCTGCCCGAGCGGCGGGTCACGCTCTGTCTGAAGCCTCATCCCATGGAAGTGCCCACAGCCAAGCAGGTCTACAGTCTTCTCTTACGACACCCGAATGTACGAATGGTCACAGATCGTCAGGTCGACCTCTATGATCTACTGGTAGCTTCCGACTTGCATGCGACCGTAGCCTCGACTGTCCTTCTTGAGAGTCTCTGTCTCGGTACCCCAAGCGTCCTCATCGGGGGACCCTTCCATCAAGGCCTTCTCAACCTACTCGGAGACGGAAGGATCCCACTCGTCTCCGACACAGCGGGTTTCCTTGATGCTGTAGACTCCCTGGCCTTCGACAGTCCAGGACGAACCGCTGCCATCGACAACGGACTTGTCCTGGGAAAGCGCCTCTTCTGGACAGATGAAGCAGTAGCCAGGCGAATCCTTGGGGAAGTTGAGGAGTGCCGAACTTGGACAGGGCGTTCCCAGCCGTGATGCTCTTTGCTCTCTGTGCCTTGCTGGCGGCTCCGGGGAAGCTCTTCTCGCTCTCACGATACTCGATCACACCAGCTCACATAGGGCTTGCTCTTTGCTGTTCAATGCTTCCGCTTGCCTTCTTCTCTACAAAGGGTTACTGGTCTTCCCCTGTAACGAAGGGACTCTGGGGCCTGCGTGCACTTGGAGTCATGCTATTCCTTGCTGCATCTTTCAGGCTTAGTATTTCGTGGCAGGATGTACTTGCTCTTGGAGGAACTCTCGGATTGACTCTCTTCTACGAGGTCGGGTTCGTGATAGCGAGACTAGGTCTCCTGAGGAGATTCCTGCGGTACTGGCTATGGATTGCTGCCCCGCTCGCGGCAGCTGTCCTCATTGTCTTACTGCCGCTGATCCTCACTCACGGGAACGTGGGCTCGTTGGTTCTCTACACGAATGACGTGAGGCGAGTTATCCCATCGTGGCCACTCTATTTTGGAATGTACATGGTGGTCACCTTCTGGGTAGCAATGGCATCTTTGAAGAAAGACTGGTGCCGGACTTGTCTTGTGGCCATCGTGTTGCTGACGCTGCTCTTCACACTTGCACGCACGGCAGCTCTAGGTTTGGCAGTGAGCGCAGTTGCCGCACTGATCCTCTTTTGGCGGCGACACCGGAGCGTACTCTCTCTTGTATTTCTTTGCGCGGTAGCAGGCCTTATCTCATTACTTGTCTTCTATATCAAGCCGAGCACAGGTGGTGGAACAGGGCTAGAGTACACCCTGGTTGTGCGCCAAGCAAGGTGGCAGGCGGGCCTGGAGGACTGGGGGGAGGCCCCATTGGTCGGAATCGGGCTGCGAAGCTTCACCGGAGCAATAGAGAGTGTTGAAGTTAGGCCCGGCATCAGTATTCCTACGGGTTCTTCACACAGTGATTTCGTCGACCTTCTGGTGAGGGGTGGTCTCATCTGGAGCGCGGCCTTCTGGCTGTTTGTTGTGGTCGTCGTGGGAATGGGTTTTAAGCGCAATCGTGGCCAACCCATGTTGGGCTTCCTTGCGTGCGGCAGCCTCAGTTTGCTTATTGGATCAGCGTTCCTGAATCCGCTGAAAGACGTGACGCTTGCTGCGTTCTTCTGGATAGCGGTGGCCGCAATTGGCGCAGGAAGTACGACGGGTTGAGCCCGAACGAACTGAAGCAGCTCAAGGATCTGGAGCGGGAGAATGGCCAGCTGAAGAAGCTGGTGGCCGAGCTCAGTCTGGACAAGGAGATCCTGCAAGACGTCCTACGAAAAAAGCTCTGAAGCCTGCACGCAAGCGGGAGCTGCTCTCCGAGGTTCTTGAGGACTACGAGATCTCTGAGCACAGAGCGTGCAGGCTGGTGATGCTGCACCGATCGGTGTTCTACTACCAGTCCCGCAAGAAGGACGACCGGGCGCTGCGGATGCGGCTGAAGGAACTGGCCTACGCCCGTCCCAGGTACGGGTACCGGCGATTGACGATCCTGCTCGAGCGGGAAGGGTGGCCGGTGAACCACAAGCGGGTCTACCGGATCTACCGAGAAGAAGGGCTGATGGTGCGGACGAAACGGCGGAAGAAGCGGGCGGCGGAGTGGCGGGTGAAGCCGCTGCGGGCGACGCGGATCGGGGAGCGGTGGAGCATCGACTTCCTGAGTGACCAGCTGGCGGGTGGACGGCGGTTCCGGGTCCTGACCGTCGTGGACCACGTGAGCCGAGAGTGCGTCGGCGCGGAGGTTGGGCAGAGCCTGCCCTCTCAGGCGGTGACGGAGGCGTTGGATCGAGCGATGAGCACGCACGGCAAGCCCGAGGCGATCACGATGGACAACGGGACGGAGTTCAGCTGCAACCACTTCGACCGCTGGGCGTACCGACGCGGCATTCAGTTGGACTTCATCGCCCCAGGCCGACCGGTGGAGAACAGCCTCATCGAGAGCTTCAACGGGAAGCTGCGGGACGAATGCCTGAACGTGCACTGGTTTGAGAGCCTGGCCGAGGCGAGGAACGAGATCGAGGCGTGGCGGCGGGAGTACAATGAAACGCGACGGCATTCCAGCTTGGGGAATTGGGCTCCGGCACGCTATATCGCAGAGCTGTTGAGCGTTGGAGTCGGCTCATGAGGCCAGTGAGCCAAGGTTTTCACCTTGCGAGTGGTCCGACGACGGGGGCAGGGTCACGAGCAGGGGCAACTAACTCAACAGGTGGACCAAACACCGGGGGCAGGTCAAGTGGTTGGTGTCGTGGGAGACTTGCGAGTGTTTCTGCTCTGTCCTTGGCCGAGTGACCGGTGATGTATCCTACTATCGAGAGTTGAAGGATCTGCAGCTTTGCTGCGGAGGGCAGTCGGGAAGGCTCGACGGACGCTCTGGCGAACGTCTACTCAGGCTGGTCTGGCAGATGAGAGGGAAGGCCGATTGTTGCACACATGCGACAAAGGTGATTAAATGAAAGCTGCGGCCGGAGGTGCGGGACCAATGGGGTAACAATGATGGCCGTTGTGGGTTTGGTGACGGCTCGCGGTGGATCGAAGGAGATCCCGAGGAAGAACCTGGCTCCTGTCGGGGGGAAACCTCTGCTGGCGTGGACGATCGAGGCCGGTCTGGGGAGCCGTCAGCTGGAACGCGTGATTGTCTCCACGGACGATGAGGAGATCGCCCGCGTCGCGCGGGGCTGCGGTGCTGAGGTGCCGTTCATGCGCCCGCAAGAACTCGCTCGAGACGATTCGCCGCACATCGACGTGGTGCGACATGCCATTCAATGGCTGGCCGCTCACGGCCCATCGGAGCCGGAGTATGTGCTGACGCTCCAGCCGACGTCTCCCCTTCGGACGACCGAGGACATTGACGCGGCCATCGCAATCGCTCACAATCGGAACGCGACGGCTGTGGTCAGCGTGTGTCAAGCTGAGCCTCATCCTTTCCTTGCCAAACGAATCCTCGGCGACGGAACGCTGGAGGATCTCTGGCCAACAGATGGCGGATACCTTCGCCGCCAGGTCCTCCCTCCAGTCTACACGCTGAACGGCGCGATCTACCTAAATCGCTCAACATCGCTCCTGGAGGAGGGGACGTTCTTGCCTAAGGGAACGGTCGCCTACGTCATGCCTTCCGAACGGTCCCTAGACATCAACACCGCCTGGGATTTTCGTCTAGCCAATCTGATTCTGAAGGAGAGAGATGGCCGTCCGAGCAGTTGAAATTGGTGGTCGAAGAGTGGGAGACGGCCTGCCGTGCTTCATCGTCGCTGAGGCTGGGGTAAACCACAATGGAAGCCTGGAGAACGCCCTGGCCCTCGTGGACATTGCTCATGCAGCCGGGGCTGATTGCGTGAAGTTCCAGCTCTACCAGCCGATAGAACAGGTATCCCACGTTGCTCAGGTCGTGGACTATCAGCATCGGCAAACCGGCTCGGCCAGCATGCTCAAGATGGCGGAGTCTTACGACCTGCCCTGGGAGGCTCATCATGCCATTGCTCGACGCTGCAGGGAACTCGGCATTCTGTACCTCGCATCGTGCTTCGACGAGCAAGCGGTGGACTTCCTGGTGGCGTTAGGGGGCGAATGCATCAAGGTTGCATCCGGGGAAATCACAAACTACCCGCTTCTGAGACACGTTGCCTCCTCCGGCAAGCCCGTCCTCCTAAGCACAGGAATGAGCACGCTCCAGGATGTTGCTGGTGCGGTCGGGTGTCTCAGAAACTCTGGAAACCGCGAGCTTGTGCTTCTTCAATGCTCTTCCGCGTACCCTGCGGACCCCGCCACAGCTAATCTGCGGGTGATGCAGAGTCTAGCGCAGGCGTTTGGCACACCGACTGGTTTCAGTGATCACACAACTGGAAGCGTCGCGGCCGTTGCCGCTGTGGCTCTGGGTGCCTGTGTTGTCGAGAAACACTTCACCCTCAACAAGGCCCTCCCAGGACCAGATCATGCGATGTCCCTTGACCCAAGCGAGCTTCGCAGCTTCGTGTCTGCGATCCGCACTACCGAGGCGGCGCTGGGAGATGGCATCAAATGTGTTCATCCCAGTGAGATGGCGGTACACGCTGCAGCAAGGCGCAGCATTGTGTCAAGGCGACAGATACCTCGAGGAGTGCCGCTTGACCGTACCAATACGACACTCAAGCGCCCTGCCACAGGGATTGACCCCCGCCTTTTGGACGCAGTCCTGGGTCGCATAGCCGCAGTTGACATTCCCGAAGACGTACCCATCACATGGGAGATGCTCGCATGAGAGACGTGCTGTACGTGAGTGGCTCTCGCGCTGACTACGGACCGGCAAGGGAAGTTCTCCAAAGCATTCAGACTTCCCCTAGACTCCGGCTATCTATTCTCGTCACTGGCATGCACCTCGACCCTCTACACGGCGAGACCTGGCGCGAGATAGCCGCCGATGGGTTCATCATAGCTGCACGCGTCCCCGGAAGACTCGCATGTGACTCACTGGCCGCGATGGCGGGGTCGGTCGGCCTCTACCTCTACGGCATGAGCGAGGCCATTGAGCGCATCCGTCCCGACATAGTTCTGGTCTTGGGGGATCGAGGTGAACAGCTGGCCGCGGCAATGGCTGCTGCCTTTCAGAACACCGTCGTCGTGCATCTCTGTGGCGGTAGTCTCTCAGGCTCCATCGACGACTCAATCCGGCATGCTATCACGAAGTTCGCCCACTATCACCTGCCGGCCTGTGAAGAACACGCTCAGCGGATCATCCAAATGGGAGAGGACCCGGCGACAGTGCGCGTCGTTGGTCTTCCTGGTGGTGACATCCGACCGGACGCAACGCTCTCCCGCAGCGCAGTGTGCGCAGAACTTGGGATCCCTGGGGGACGCCCCTACGTGCTGGTCGTGCAACACTCCGTCAGCCAGTCTCATCACGCTGCAAGAGGCCAAATCATCGAAACACTCGAGGCAGTGGCGGCTTTGGGCCATCACACCCTCCTTGCGGACCCAAACGACGATGCTGGAGGACGTGCTATCCTTGCCGAGATGAGAGCATACTCGGCGCGCTACCCGCACTTGCACATCCTCCCGGCCACGGGTAGTCGAGAGCGCTTTGCCAGCATCATGGCGCACGCGGGCGTGCTCGTTGGCAACTCAAGCTGCTCGATTGCCGAAGCAATGAGCGCGGGATTGCCAGCTGTCAACATCGGCGACCGGCAGCGTGGACGGGAGCATCTGGCGTGCCTGCTGAACGTCGGGTATGATAGAGCAGAGATTGCGCGAGCGATCCAGCTCGCTCTTGAGGATCACGAGTACCGGAAGAGCGTCGCTGAGTTCGTCAGTCCCTTGATCCGAGACACGCCGAGGGCGGTGACGAATGTGCTGGAGAATCTGGACTTGAGCGTTCCCACCCACCCTAAAGCCTTTGTCGACCTCGTCCGGGAGGCAACGCCAGAGCCACGTCCGGGTGGGAAACAGTCCGCTTCCGAATCTGGCTTCTTGAGAACGAGTTCTGGGCCATGAACATCCGAGGCAAGAGGATTCTTCTGCGCGCAATCTCCATCGACGATCTTCCCCTGCTGCACGGCTGGTTCAACGATCCAGAGATTGCGCCGGGGCTGGGCGACGCGCATTTCCCCTCCTCTCTGTTCCACCAAGAAGCTTGGTTCAAACGCGCTCTTGAGGACGAGGCCACAGTGAGATTGGCCGTCGAGCACATGGATGCCACGCTGATTGGCTACACTGGGTTCTGGGAGATCAGCTGGCGTGACGGCCGTGCCGAGCACGCAGTGGTGATCGGCTCTGCGCACAACCGAGGCAAGGGGTACGGTCGCGAGGTCATCGCTACCTGTTGTCGGTATGCTTTCGAGGAGATGGGGCTCTACCGGCTGGATGCACGCGTTCTCGAGACAAACAGAGCTTCGCTCCGTGCATACCAGGCTTGCGGCTTCCAGATCGAAGGCACCCTGCGCCAGCACGCGCTACGCGGCGGGCAGCGCATCAATCTTGTTCTGCTCGGCCTTCTTGCGAGCGAGTATGCCTCCTGGGTGCAGCGGACCCACTACTGGGAGACACCGGCAGACTCCACATGAGTACCCATGCAGACGCGGCGAGTAATTGGCGGCGAGTTTGAGCTTTCTGAGTTCAAACTAGGTTCGCCGGACATGCTGAGCAGACTCACTCGGGGGCTAAGCGGTACTTGGACGCTCAGCGGACGGTCGGCACTGTCATTGATACTGAGGACGCTGCAGGGCGAAGGGATTAGGCACATACACTTGCCCACGTACCTGTGTGAAAGCTTGATCCAACCCGTGAAAGCACTGGGGCTAAGATACTCGTTCTACCCGGTCGAAGCGGATCTGAGAGCGAAGCCGGACCCTCCTTCTGGTGCGGCCGTTTTGATCATTCACTACTTTGGCTGGCCGAACAGCGCAGCATCCGATCTGCGGGCCGAGGCTGGACGATCTTTCCAGTTGATCGAAGATGCGTGCCAAGCACTGCTCAGCGATTGGAGCGCATCTGTCAGCGTACCACGCTTCATCTTTCTGAGTCCGCGCAAGTTCGGCCCGACCCTCTTGGGAGGTTGGTGCAACGTGAGCGTCAACCTGGCCGAGGCGCCGCGCGACACCACAGCGCTAGTTCAGCGTTCTCTCGCGGCTCGCATCGCGCGCGGAGCCTATCTCGCAGAGCCCGATGCTCCGGTCAATGTCTCGGTTGAGAGGGGCTATCTAGAAGTATTCGAGGCGCAGGAGAGATTCCTCGACGACCACCCCACGTATGCATCTGTCCCGCAGCTCGTGCTGGACGTTGCTGCTGGACTTGACTGGGGCGCTATCGCGGCTCGCCGCCGTCAGAACTGGCAGATTCTCAGCGATTGCCTGCGAGGCTACGTTGAGCCTGTGATACCAGTCTTGCCACCAAGTGTTGTCCCGCTTGGGTACGTCGTGCGGCTCAAGGAGCGAGACCGTGTACGGGCCCGTCTAGCCGAGCGTCGAATCTTCTGCCCAGTACATTGGCCGATTCCCTCCGTTTGCCGCGGATATGCCTCACGCGAAGCAATAGCTCTGGCGGAATCTTGCCTAACGCTCCCCGTGGACCAGAGATATGGGACGGAGGATATGCTATACGTCGCCGATACTCTGAAGGCGCTGATGTAGCCAATGCCAGCACAAATCCTGAGCGCCTGCGCAGACGAAGAGAGATGGAATGAGGCCTTGCGCGAGCTGCCCTTTCCCCTCCGGGATGTCTATGCGCTCCCTGAGTACATCCGCCTCCATTGCTTTGAGCCTGGGACTGAGGGGTTGCTGTTCACGTATTCCAAGGGCGCAGAGCTTTGGTGCTACCCGTTTCTTCTGCAGCCTATCCCGACCATCGACGGGTATCCTCTCCCGGACGCCTCGTGCGACATTTCCGCGCCCTACGGCTACGGAGGGCCGCTCGCGACCACGACGGATACGCGTTTCCTACGATGCGCCCACGCTGCCTTCGCCGAGTGGTGCCACGCACGTGGCGTAGTAGCAGAGTTCGCGAGATGTCACCCTCTCCTGGAGACGCATCGCTGGCTGGATCCACAGACGCAACTAGTGTTTGACCGAAAGACGGTGTCGCTGAATCTCTTGGCCTTCGACCCCGACCATTTGCCGTTCGACCCCGACACGCGCTACATGCTGCGCCGAGCTCAGAGAGCGGGAGTGAGCGTGCAGGCACTCTCCGCAAGGGACAACATCTCACGATTCATCGAGCTATACCGAGAGAACATGCAGCGCTTGGAGGCAGACGCTTTCTACTTCTTTGACGATCGCTACTTCGCTGGTTTGGCGAACCTTGTAGAGAAGGCGGGGTGGCTACTTGTCGCCCAAAGGGATGGTGTCTGGTGCGCCGCAGCGATCCTTCTTCGAGGAGCAACATTCCTTCACTACCACCTTTCTGCTTCGGACCGCAGGATTCGGGTGCCCGGAGTGAACAACCTGGTTCTGCTCACCGCTGCGCAGGTTGGCACGCAACATGGCCTGCACACACTGCACTTGGGTGGGGGGCGCTCTCGGATGCCCGAGGACTCCCTCCTAAGGTTCAAGGCGAGAATGGCAACGGATTCTCACGACTTCTATGTCGGAAGGAGAATACACGATACTGCCGCCTACGACGCATTGCGAGCCATCTGGCGGAGGAACTACCCCTCCCTTGCGAGCAGGTATGGGGATCGAGTACTATTCTATCGCTACAGGACGACAGCGAGATGAGAGACTCCGTGCAACGCTTGTTCGTATCGGATGCTCACAACCTACGCGAATGCATCGCCGTTTTGGATAGGACAGGCAAAGGCATAGTGCTGGCAGTCGACGAAGGCGGCCGACTCCTGGGGACAATTACTGACGGCGACATCCGTAGAGCAATACTGGACAGAATAGACCTCTCAGTTGCGGTACGAACCCTTCTTGATGGGAAGGCAAACTCAGCGTATCCGCGACCGATCACCGCACCTGTGGGCGCCGACCACAAGACCCTGGTCACTCTAATGAAGCGACACGCCGTACGCCAACTGCCTCTGCTTGATGACGCAGGTCGAGTTGTCGACCTGGTGACTCTAGATGAGCTGCTCCCAGATCAGCCACTACCGGTTCAAGTAGTCATCATGGCAGGCGGACGTGGGTCTCGGCTGCGGCCGCTGACCGACACATTGCCAAAGCCGATGCTGCCGATCGGCGACCGTCCGGTGATGGAGTTCATCATCGAGCAACTCCGACAAGCCGGGATCCGCCGAGTGCATATCACAACCCACTATCACGCCGAGAAGATCACGGAACACTTCGGAAACGGCCAGGGGTTCGGAGTGGAGATCAACTACGTTGCCGAGGACCGTCCCCTTGGGACCGCAGGCGCTATCAGCCTAATGAAAAAACCTCAAGAACCTTTACTGGTAATCAACGCCGATGTGCTTACTCAAGTCAACTACCGTGCTTTGGTGGCCCACCACCGCAAGCACAAAGCTGATCTTACCGTTGCAGTACGGCGATACGATCTTGAACTGCCCTACGGCATAGTGGAATGCGAAGGCCCACTGGTCCGTGAGTTGCGCGAGAAGCCGTCGCTGGGTTTCCTGGTGAACGCTGGCATCTACTTGCTCGAACCCTCTATCCTCAAGTACCTTCCTGAAGGCCAGCGTTTCGACATGACCGAGCTGATCCAGGTGCTCCTTGCAAATGGGCATCGTGTCGTCGGCTTTCCGATTGTGGAGTACTGGCTCGACATCGGCCGACTTGCAGACTACGAAAAGGCTCAGGAAGACCTGAAGGAACGAGGAGAGTAGCTGTTGGACTGGAAAGGTAAGGCAGTACTCGTGACGGGCGCAGGCGGATTCATCGGAAGTCACCTCACTGAAAAGCTGGCGGGTCTGGGAGCAGATGTACGCGCATTCGTCCACTACAACGCCTTGGGAAGCTGGGGATGGCTAGATGAAAGCCCCGCCCGGGAGAACATTGACGTCCTGATGGGCGATGTGTGTGATCGGGACAGCGTGCGACGAGCCATGGAGGGTCGGGAGGTCGTCTTCCACCTGGCCGCCCTCATAGCGATTCCGTACTCCTACCAGACTCCTGCGTCCTATGTGCGCACCAATGTTGAAGGGACGCTGAACATCCTCCAGGCCGCGCGTGAGTTGCATGTCGAAAGAGTGGTCCACACCTCGACGAGCGAGGTGTACGGAAGTGCGCGATACGTCCCGATCGACGAGGGCCACCCACTTCAGGCTCAGTCTCCCTATGCGGCAAGTAAGACTGCCGCGGACAAGCTTGCTGAAGCGTTCCGCCTTTCCTTCGATCTGCCGGTGGTCACTGTGCGCCCCTTTAACACCTTTGGGCCACGCCAGTCCGTACGAGCCATCATCCCGGCGATCATCACGCAGTGCCTCGTTGGGGACACAGTTCGCCTCGGGAACGTATCGCCAACGCGCGACTTCAACTACGTGGACAACACGGTGGACGGCTTCGTACGCGCAGCTTGTATCCCAGAGGCAGTTGGGCAGACGATTAACCTTGGCTCAGGCAAAGAAATCAGCATCGGCGAGCTAGCGGAGCTCATAGGTAAGATGACACACAGAAAGATCAAGATCGACCGGGATGCCACTCGGGTGCGCCCCGAGAAAAGTGAGGTCGACCGGCTGGTCGCGGACAGTTCACGCGCCCGAAAGCTACTCGAGTGGGAGCCCGCCATCGACTTCAAGAACGGGCTAGGAAAAACCATTGATTGGTTCACGAAGAATCTCGGGACGTACCGTGTCGGTTCATACACGCCTTGAGCCCGGGGCACAAGCCGCGAATGACCTGCCCCCGCTGTTCGGTCCACTTCTTGAGTTAGTTTAGCACACCTCCGCCAACGGCGACCAACGCCTCAGGTGCAGGCGGCAAGTAGCCGAGACTGCTGTGGGGACGGATCGTGTTGTACTCGCTTCGCCAGTTCTCGATCAGCACCTTGGCTTCTTCCAGCGTGTAGAAGATCTCTCGGTTCAACAGCTCGTCGCGAAGCTTGCCGTTGAAGCTCTCGTTGTACCCGTTCTCCCACGGACTCCCTGGCTCGATGAACAAGGTCTCGACGCCGATGTTCTTCAGCCACCCGCGCACAGCTTTGGAACAGAACTCCGGTCCGTTGTCAGATCGAATGTGCTCCGGC
>Ga0315291_10006295_pt1 | contig 14740 bp, 10 predicted proteins | sample YL17G12_20_MG_FD_203070 | JGI IMG/M metagenome (GOLD analysis project Ga0315291, IMG submission 203070) | Sediment microbial communities from Yellowstone Lake, YNP, Wyoming, USA - YL17G12_20 | ecosystem: Environmental > Aquatic > Freshwater > Lake > Sediment | place: USA: Wyoming | collected...
CGACCCTCGCGCGTCAAGGGTCACCCAGAGCGGGTCCTCTGTATCCGGGTTGTAGCTCACGCCGAACTCCGCGCTGGGCGGCTGATTGAGGAGCCCGCACCCAAAGAGGACAAGCGCAAAGACGAGGACAAGCGCCGTGCCGGCGAAACGCGTTCTTCCCATCGACCCACCTCCTAGCGGATCCACCATAGCACAACCGACCCTACGAGTCGAGCGGAACCGGCTAGGCCCGTTGCGGGACGAAGCGCCCCCACCCTTCCTCACCGAGGAACTCCCCGCGGTCGTAGACGACCCGTCCTCGGGCGATGGTCAGCACGGGCCGGCCGCGCAGGCGGCGGCCTTCGTAGGGGCAAAAATCCGTTCGCATGTGGAGGTCGCTTGAGTGCAGGGTCCATTCGTCCTTGGGATCGACGAGCACGAGATCGGCGTCGGAGCCAGGCAGGATGGCGCCCTTCTGGGGGAAGATGCCGAGGGCTCGAGCCGGGCCGGAGCTGGCCAGCGCGGCAAGACGAGCGAGATCGATTCGATTCCGCGCCACTCCTTCACTGTACAAGAGCGGAAACAGAGTTTCCACCCCCGGAAGGCCGTAGGGCAGATCGAGGAACGACCCGGAGAAGACCTTCTCCTCGCGGGTGAACGGGCAGTGGTCGCTCGCCACGAGGTCGATCTGGCCGCCGGAGAGTCCCTGCCACAGGGCGCGGCAGTCGCCCGGGGTACGGAGGGGGGGAGTGACGGCATACTGTGGACCGTCCCGCGTTGAGTAAACCCGCTCGTCAAGCAGAAGGTACTGAGGGCAGGTCTCGATGGTCAACGCGACCCCGGATGCCCGCGCCGCCAGGGCCGAACGCAGTCCAACCTCCGAGGAGACGTGGGCGATGCGCAGGGGCGAACCGGTGTAGAGAGCGATCATTCCGGCACGAGCGACCGCCTCGGCCTCGCAGAAGGGCGGGCGCGATCGGGCGAGAGACTCGATTCCCATTTCCCCCTTCTTCTCCAGTTCCTCGGTCAGCGCGCGAATGATCGCGTCGTTCTCCGCATGCACCACGGCCCGCCCCCCAAGGCGCGCCAAGGTGAGGAAGGCTCGGTAGAGCACGCCGTCGTCGCTCATCCGGCCGGAGCTCGAGTAGGTGAGGTAGAACTTGAACGTGCGTACCCCGAGGTCGATGGCCAGAGCGAACTCGTCCTCGCGGCCGGACTCCCATCCGACGACCTCCCCCTGCAGCGTGAAGTCGATGGCCGATCTTGCGGCCGCGGCGAGACGGGCCTCGATGGACTGCGGCAGGGACGTCTCGTGAGATCCAACCGAGAAGTCGGCGATCGTGGTGACCCCGCCGCATGCCGCGGCAATCGTCCCGGAGAGGAAATCGTCGCTCGAGCGACCTCCGCGCACTGCGAGCTCCATGTGGGTGTGGGCGTCGATCGCGCCCGGGAGCACCTCAAGGCCGCTGGCGTCGATCTCGCGGCCGCCGGAGAGCTCGGGGCCGATCGCCGCGATCCTCTCTCCTTGGATCCCGACGTCGGCTCTCCTTGCCCCGTCCGGGAGAACAACTGTCCCGTTTCGGATCACGAGGTCAAACATGAAGGAACTCCCCGAGAAGGCGAGCCACAAGATCCGCCGTGACCTCGCGCCGGTAGGTTCCGCTTGCGCGGACGTCGTCGATCGGGGAGACCGACTGCGCGGCGAGCGTCCGCGCCTCGTCGATCAGGCCGCTGGTCAACTCCCTCCCCTGCAAGAGTTCCTCGACGCGACGGAGGCGGAGCGGAGTCGGGGCGACGGATCCCGCGGCCAGGCGGGCCTCCTCGACGCGCCCCTTGCGCACCCGGAGCAACGCTCCCAGCGAGGCGATGGCGATCGTGAGCGCCTTGCGTCGTCCGATCTTGTGGAAGTAGGGGGTGAGCCGGGCATCGGGAATGGGGATCCTGACCAAACGGACGAACTCCCCCTGGGCAAGGGCGCTCTTCCCCGGTCCGAGGAGGAATCGCTCCACCGCCAGGGAGCGGTCGCCCTGGCGGCTCGTCAGAGTCAGCTCGGCGTCGAGAAGGAGGAGCGCGATCACGCTGTCCGCGGCCGGGGAGGCGTTGACGAGATTCCCTCCGAGCGTGCCGCGGCTCCGGATCTGGACCGATCCGAGCTTCTCCAGGACGAGCGCCAAGATGGGGAGGCGTTCCCTGATTGCCCGGTCGGCGAGGAGGTCGGCGTAGGGCTCGGCTGCCCCGACCTCTAGCCAGTCCGCGCTCCACCTGAGGCCTCGGAGAGCCGGGAGGTCGGCGACATCGAGGACGCGTGTGGGGCGGACCTGGCCCCCGCGCATCTTGACGAGAAGGTCGGTCCCGCCGCAGAGGATCCGTGCGCCCGGATCGCTCAAGCCGTCGAGCAGCTCGCCGGCCGAGCGGACCCTACTGAACTCAAGATCCATGGCGGCTCACCTCCTCGAAGAAGGTCCCTGGACGACCGAGGTCGCGGGGCACTTCGGGGTCGTTCGCCGGGATGGATGCGACCTGGTTCTCATGCTGCGCTGCGCAGCGCCTTTCGCCCTCATCGCTGGTCCGGGCGCGAAGGAGTGGTCCGACGCGCGAGCGGCGGAAGCAGACGGGAAAGCCGCGCTTTCCATCGATCACGAGGCCTCCCTTTTCAGGGCTGCTGCGTAGCGCACGGCCTCGACGATCTTCGTGTAGCCGGTGCAGCGGCACAGGTTCCCTTCGAGCGCGGTGAGGATCTCCTCGTCGCTGGGGGATGGATTCGCCTCGAGGAGGGCGACGGCGGACAGGATGAACCCCGGCGTGCAGAAGCCGCACTGGACCGCGCCCTTCTCCACAAACGCTTGTTGCACGGGATGAAGCGTTCGGCCGCTCGAAAGCCCCTCCACGGTGAGAACGGTCTTGCCGTCGGCCTGCGCGGCGAGAAGAAGGCAGGAGTTCACGGGCCGGCCGTCGAGAAGGACCGTGCACGCCCCGCACTCGCCCTCGCCGCACCCCTCCTTCGTCCCGGTGAGGTGCAGTTCCTCGCGCAGGAGGTCGAGGAGGCGCATGGAGGGATCGACGTCGTAGGAGACCGCTCGTCGGTTCACTTGCAGCTTGATCTTCACACGTGCTCCTTCACGGCGTCGAGGGTTGGGTCGATCTCGATCGGCTTTCCCGCGATCCGCCGGGCCGAGGCGATGTCCTTGAGACCGCTTCCGGTGATGAAGATCGCCGCGCTCCGGCCGGCGAGGCCTCCCTCCTTGGCCAGCTTCACCAGGCCGGCGAACGTTGCTGCCCCGGCCGGCTCAGCGAAGATGCCGGTTCGCTTGGCGAGCGTGGAGAGGGCACCAAGGATCTCTCCGTCGCTCACGGTGACGAACCGGCCGTGAGTTCGCGCCACGTAGGTGACCGCCTTGACGATGTCCCGTGGCTTGCCCACGCAGATGCTGTCGGCGAGCGTGTGTGCCTCCAGGTCCTCGATAGCGACCTCGTTCCCGTCGTAGCGTGCGAAGGCTCTGGCGATCGGGGCAGACCCTTCTGCTTGAACCCCGATCACCTGAGGGATCGTGTCGATCAGGCCCAGGCGTTCGAGCTCTTCGAACCCCTTGCAGATCCCGCTCACGACCGAGCCGTCACCCACGGACACGAGAACTACGTCGGGGACTTCCCAAGAGAGCTGCTCGGCGAGCTCGAGCGCGCCCGTCTTCTTCCCCTCCACGAGATACGGGTTGATGGCGGCGGAGCGGTTGTACCACCCGAAGGCCTCAGCCGCCTGACAGGCGAGATCGTAGGCGGTGTCGTAGGAGCCGCGGACGAGGAAGACCTTTGCCCCATAGATGAGGAGTTGGGCGACCTTCGCCTCCGGAGCCGTCTGTGGAACGAAGATGACGGTCTCTAGCGGCGTCGCTGCTGCGAATCCGGCGAGCGAGCTAGCGGCGTTGCCGGTGGAGGCGCAGGTCACGACGCGCCGCCTCTTCTCCTGGGCCTTGATCACGACGACCGCGCTCGCTCGATCCTTATACGAGGCGGTCGGGTTCTGTCCGTCGTCCTTGATGTGGAGCGAGGCAAGACCAAGCTCTGAGGCGAGGTGTGGGAAGGAATAGAGCGGAGTGAATCCGACGCGCAGCGGCTGCACGAACTCTAGGCTCTCCACGGGCAGGATGGGAAGGTAGCGCCACATCGAACGCTCACTCTCGGCGTTGAAGTAGGCGAGGGTGAGGGCCTTTCTCAGGACATCGTAGTCGTAAAGGACTTCCAGGGTTCCGCGGCGCGGCCCGCACTCGGGGCAGGTGTAGTCGAGCGCGTCGGGAGAGAACTCCTTCCGGCACGAGATGCAGCGCAGGGCCAGGACTCTGCCCACGGCTAGAGCCTCCCTGGGCGCCGCTCGCAGATTGGCCCCTGTTCCTTCGGGTGCCGCGGCCGATCGGTGATGGTCGTCCCCCCTTCTCCCTCTTCCCCTGCCTCTCTTGGGTCGTGCCACTCTTGCATGCCCCTATCGTAGACGACGGGAGGCCGGCTCGACAATGGGCCTCGCCCAGCGGCTAGACGAGCAGGAACCGGGCCGAGCGCGTGAGGCCGCGGAGAAGGACAGCCATCTCCGCCGTCTCTTTCAGCGAGAAGGTGGCGACGGAGGGTTGTTTCGCTACCCCCTCTCTCAAGGCGAAGTCCGGGCCGAGGCGAAGGGATACGTGCTCATTCTCGAAAGTCATCTCGCCTCGCTTCAGGGAAAGCCGTGATTCCTCGCCCCTCTCGCGGCGATGGATGGAGCCTTGCCGGACGCAGAAAGCGTTGTCCTCTTCCTTGTCGAAGTCGGCCTTCTCCAAGAAGAGTCGAGGCTTTTCCAGGAAGGGCTTGCCCTGATGGACACAGAACGTGGCGCAGTTCCCACACTCGTTGCAGAAGTCATGCACGTGCACGATCTGCCGGGTCTGGCGGACCTCGAAGGGCTCCTCTCCCACCACGATGAGTTCGCCGTGGGAGAAAGAGACCACGGGGAGCGCGAATCTCGCGTGCTCGATACGGTAGGGGACGTTCGCCCGATTCGGACAGACCTCGACGCACTTGTCGCAGAAGGTCGAGCACTGCAGGCACCGCGAGGCCTCATCGCGAGCGGCGGTCTCCGTGAGGCCCTGCTCGACAAGGTCGAAACCCCTTCGCTCGGCGACCGGGAGCGTGTCCGGTCGACGACGCGGGGTTCGCCTGGCCCGGGCCCGCTTCACCCGGAGGACCTCCGCATCGGATAGGCGAGCGGGTGAGGAGCGCGGTGGCGCGAAAGGAATCCCCAGCTGCTCACAGATCGCCTCGGCGGCACGTCGGCCGTCGGCGCAGGCCTCGATGATGATGGCGGGTCCGCGCGCGGCGTCGCCCCCGGCGTAGACCGAGTCCCCGGCTTGTCCCGTGTCGGGATCGGCGGCGATCGTCCCCCGCTTGTCTAGGACAACCGAGCTACCGTCGAGGAAAGTGAGATCTGGCGCTTGACCGATCGCTACGATGAGGGAATCGGCAGGGATCAGGAACTCACTTCCCGCGACGGGAAGGGGCTTCCTCCGGCCGTCTGCGCCGGGGGCGCCGAGCTCGTTTCGCACGCATTCGAGCGCCACGAGACGGCCGTCCTCCCGGATCACCCGCTTGGGGGAGACGAGTTCGAGCAGCCGATTCCCCTCCCCGAGGAGATCCCGGAGTTCCTCTTCCTCGGCGGGCATCTGTGCGCGGGTCCGGCGGTAGACGACGCTGACCGGGTTTCCGGAGAGGCGCTGGGCCGTGCGGGCAGCGTCCATGGCGGTGTTTCCGCCGCCGATCACGAGGGCCGAGGCGCCCAATGCCGGCTTCTCGCCGCGCGCCACCCGGTCCAAGAGATCGAGCGCGCCGTAGACTCCCTTTCCTTCGATCCCCTCGATCGCGAGAGGGGCGTCCCTGGAGAATCCGCAGGCTAGGTAGATCGCGTCGAAGCCTTCCTCGAGCAGTTTCCCCGGACGAGCGACGACACGGCGTCCCAGCTCGATGCGCACACCCATTCGCCGGACGCGCTCGACGTCTGCCTCGACGGCGTCCAGAGGGAGCCGGAAGGCCGGGGCCAGGGCGGCCATGCCGCCCGCCGTGCCCTTGGCCTCGTATACCGTCACTTCGAGGCCGTTTTGGGCGAGGAAGGCGGCCGCCGCAAGGCCGGAGGGGCCGGCGCCGATCACGGCCACCCGACGGCCGCAAGAGACGGTCTTGGGCAGAGGCGCCTTCCCGTGCTCAAACGCGAAGCGCTTGAGGGAGCGGATCCCGACGGACTCGTCGTAGTTGTTGCGTGTGCAACGGGTCTCGCAGCGGTGCGTGCAGACGTGGCCGGTCACGCCCGGGAGCGGGTTTCGGGAAAGGATGACGCCCAGGGCGCGGTCGAAGCGGCCCTGGCCGACGAGCCACGCGTACTCCGGGACGTCCTGGCACACGGCGCACGCCTCGATGCAGGGAGCCTCGACGCAGTCGAAGCGCTCAAGAGCGGAGGCGACCTTGGGGAGGGCGTGGGGATGGTAGTCCTTCTTGTAGCGCGGGTCGGTCCTTGCCTCATCCGCCGCCCGTTCCAGGGTCAGGAGCCTGTCTTCTGCGAGTTCATCGAGGTTTCGCGCGCCACAGGCCAGCATCCCCTCTTCCAGGTTCTCCAAGTACTGCAGGAGCCTTGAGTAGCCACCCGGCTTGAGGAGGTCGGAGGCGGCGGTGACCGGGCGCGCGCCGCAGGCGAGGATCGTCGTCACGTTGAGGGCGTCCGCCCCGGCGGAGTAGGAGACGGCGAGGTCGCCATCGAACTCGTGCATGAGCTTACTGAAGAGGGCCATCGTGATCGGGTAGAGGGCGCGGCCCGACATGTACATCTCGCTCCCCGGGAGCGTGCCCTTGTGGTTGGACATGGCGAGGGTGTTGGAGAGCTTCACCGCGAACACGAGACCCCGCGCCGCGGCGGTCTTCTTGAGCGTTCGAATCAGCTCGACGGCTCGGCCGTATTCCAGGTCGTGCGCGAAGACCTCGTCGGGGATGGCGATTTCCCGGAAGCCCAAGTCGTCGTGGAGGATGCGCATCACGGCGTCTTTCCCGAGCAAAGTGGGATTGAGTTTGACGGTCGTATGCAGGCCCCTCTCCTCAAGAAGGTAGCGGGCGATCCGCTCGACCTCGTCCGGTGGACAACCGTGCATGGTGGAGAGGGTGACGCTATTCGCGAGTCTTGATGGGATGTCGATATCGGCGAGCGCGCGGAACTCCGCGGCCAGCACGTCCCGGATCTCGAAGAGCTCCTCCGAGGCGTCCACCAGGCGGTCCATGAAGCGCGTCATGGGCGGGCTCGTGATCCCCTCCAGGTTGTAGCCCACGCTCATGTTGAACACGGTGCCCAGGGGTGCCTTCCTCTCGAAGCCCAAGAGACGATACAGGATGTGGATCAGGCCCCACGCCTTGACGTACTCGAGAAGCGACTCGTCAAGCTTGAGCTCCTGGGACCACTCGACGTTGTAGCCCTCGTCCTCCATGTCGATGCAAGGACGGGGGATCTCGAGGGTGTCCATGATCTGCACGGTCTTGAGCTCGATGAATCGACCACCGGAGAGCCAGGCACAGACGATGTTCTGAGCCAACTGGGTGTGGGGCCCGGCCGCCGGGCCGATCGGCGTGGCGAGGAGCTGCCCAAGGAAGTCCTCCGTGGCGTAGGCGCACTTGCGCTTGGGCACATAGAAGAGCGATTGGGGAATCCCGAAGATCGATCGGTTGTGCCCGTGCTCCGCGAGGATCAAGCGCAGGAGCCGATCGAAGGGTTGTGCCTTCATTCCGCTGGGCATGCCCGCACCTCCCAGGGGGGAGCATCCTTCGAGTGGGCCTTGGCAGACGGTGCGGCGTCCTCTGGGCATGGTCGTCGCGCTCTAAGCAAGGCGCCTCCAGAGCTTTTGTGCCGCGTCGCGCGCGTGGGCATAGATGGCCTCCTGGTCCAGGTCGACGAAACGGCCGCCCCGCAGGATCGGACGGCCGCCGACGAAGAGGTGTGAGACGTGGAGATCGTGGACAGCGATTCCGAAGAGAAGGTGGCCCAAGACGTTCTCTGCAAGAAGTGGCGTCGGCGGTGTGTAGTCGAGGAGCGCAACGTCCGCTGGCGCTCCCGCCGCGATTGCACCGACGCGGATGCCGAGCAGGCGCTCGACGATCGTTGGGTTGTTCTGGAAGAGGATGGCGTAGAGCGCGTCGAACCCGCCGGCGCGCGGGTCGCTCCTTTCATGTTTCTCTAGGATGCTCGCCGTGAAAAGCTCCGTCAGGAGGTTTGAGCCGAGGCCGTCGGTGCCCAGGCCCGTCAGGACCTTGCGTCCGAGGAACCCGGGAAGGTCGAAGGCGCCCACGGCGTTGTTCATGTTCGAGCGTGGGTTCGTGACGACGATCGCCCCTCTCTTGGCGACGAGGTCCTTCTCCGCCGCATCGAGGTGGAGGCAGTGGGCGAGGATCGAGTTGTGTCGCAGGAGCCCGTAGCGGTCGAGCCTCTCCACGACGCGAAGCTGGTGATGTTTCGTGCAGTCGTCCTCGTCCTCCGGCCCCTCGGCGACATGGATGTGGACGCCAGCTCCGCCCGGGAGACGCTCTGCGACCTGGGCGAGCGTCTGGTCGGACAGGGTGAACGAGGCGTGCAGGCCGAAGAGCCCCCCGCAGTGACCGTCGGGTCCGCCGTGGAGGGCGAGGAAGTCGAGGTTCTCCTCTATCCCTTGGGAGGCGGCTTTCGCTCCGTCGCGGTCGGAGACCTCGTACGCAAGCGAGGCACGCAGGCCGACCTCGCGGCAGACGGCGTCCTCGAGGAGGGCGAGGGACCCCGGGATGGAGTAGGCGCTCGCGTGATGATCGATCAGGGTCGTGACCCCGCAGCGGGCCGCCTCCATCGCCCCCACCAAGGCGCTGGCGCGGATCGAGTTGGCGTCGAGGGCCCGGTCGAGCTTCCACCACAATCCCTCCAGGATCTCCCCAAAGGACCTGGGAGAGAAGCCCGGAAGGGCCATGCCGCGCGCAAGGCTGCTGTAGAGGTGAGTGTGGGCGTTCACCAGGCCGGGAATGGCGAGCGTGCCGGAGGCGTCGATCCGGTCAACATCCCGGAGGATCTCAAGCTGTGACCGCTCATGGCGGTCGAGCACGGCCTCGATCGTCGCGCCATCGATCAGGATCGCTCCGTCTTCCACCAGACGCCCCGCCCCGTCCCAGATCAGCGCGCCCTCGATGAGTCGTTTCATCGGTTCACCTCAGAGAGGACTATAGCGGAGGAGCGGAGCGCGCGGCAAGGCTCCTGGTCGATGCCTTGCCGTGGGGACGAGGCAGCAAGGTGTCGCCGGCCGGCGCGGGCCTCAGGCAGTCTGTCTTCGGTCCGGGCCGCGAGGGTCCTGGCTGTGCAGACGGTGCGTCGACGGTCTAGAATCCTCTTGTGGGAAAGTGTCGCCGGCGACGAGGGAATACGCTGGCAAAGAGGGGAGGTGAGGCGGATGGTTGCGGTTCGAAGCTTCAGGGTGGTCGGTCTTCTCCTGCTCGCGCTTCTCGCGGCGAGCCTTGTGGGTTGTAGTTGGCTTTGGCCGGGGACCCCGAGCGATGGCTCGGTTGCCCAGTCGGGCCTCTCCCGGGATCTGGAGCCCAACGTCAGTCCGGCAGACCTTGCCACCCTCACTTCCGGGAACGCCGCGTTTGCGCTCGCGCTCTATCACGAAGTGGCCGTAGGCGCCACGAACCTCTTCTTCTCGCCGCACAGCATCTCGTCGGCCTTGGCGATGGCGTACGCGGGCGCGCGGGGGGTGACCGAGACGGAGATGGCGGAGGCCCTTCACTTTGGGCTGGGGCAGGCGGCGCTCCATCCGGCGTTCAACGCGCTCGACCTCGAACTGAACCGGCGCGACGAGGTCGGCCCTCCCTACGAGGGCGAAGGCTTCGAACTCAACGTCGTGAACGCCGTGTGGGGGCAGCGAGGCTTCCCGTTCCGGTCGGCGTATCTCGATACCCTGGCTCTGAACTACGGCGCCGGATTGCGGCTTGAGGACTTCGAGAGCGATCCCGAAGGCTCGCGTCTCTCGATCAACGACTGGGTGAGTGACCAGACGAACGACCGGGTGAAGGATCTTCTGCCCTCGGGGAGCGTGACCGACAGCACACGATTCGTCCTGACAAACGCCATCTACTTCAAGGCCCCGTGGCTCTTCCCGTTTGAGGCGAAGAACACGTCGACCGAGTCCTTCACGCCCCTCTCTGGAAGTCCCGTCTCTGTGCCGATGATGCACGAGGCGGCGATGCTCTCTTACGCGAGGGTGGGCGACCTCCAAGCCGTGGACCTTCCCTACAACGGGGCACAGCTCGCGATGCTCCTCGTCGTCCCGGACGCCGGCCGGTTCACGGCGTTCGAGGCAAGGCTCGAGGTCGAGATCTACCGCGAGATCTTGGCTGCTCTCGAGACGCACGACGTCCGCCTAGGACTTCCGAAGTTCCGGTTTGACTCTACCCTCTCTCTCTTTGAGCCGCTGCGCGCGCTGGGGATGAAGGACGCGTTTGATCCCGACGCCGCGGACTTCTCCGGGATCGACGGAGCGCAGGACCTCTTTGTCTCGGATGTCCTCCACAAGGCGTTTGTCTCGGTGGACGAGAAAGGAACCGAGGCCGCGGCCGCGACCGCCGTGGTCATGGCAGGGACAGGGATGCCCGGATCGCCGGTGACGCTCACCATCGATCGGCCGTTCTTCTTCGTTATCCGCGACATCCCGACGGGTGCCATCCTCTTCGTCGGACGCGTGGTCACGCTCTAGGGCCCGCCCGGCCGGGATCAAACCGGAGAGCCGAAGCGGAATTGCCGCCGACCAACGGGCAAGGGCAGGATGAGCAACCAGGCGTCGCGAGGGAAACGCCGCGGAACGCCGTCCGTCTGGGGATGGCGAGTGGGCGCTGCGAAGGTCGTTCTCGTCGTGTCTGGAGGGATCAGCCTCCTCTTGGCCCTTGGCCTGGTTATCGCCGGCGGCCTCGCCAGCGGGATTGAACGCGCGTCCCCGGATGAGCACGGCTTCCTCACCCTTCGCTCGGCTGGCCTCCGACCCGTGGCTCGAAAGCGGTACACCTCGAGGAGGAGGGGCTGGAGGCCAGTCGACGACACCAGTGCTTCCAGAAGCGAGACAAGGTCTGTCACGCCTGTCTCGCGCTCGATCCCCCCAGGATATTGTCCATTCCCATTCTCTCCGCTGTGGTCTCCAGTCATCTCGTTCACTCTACGCGAACGCTCGGCCACGATCTGTTGGGTTCCGCCCAACGCAGGGTCCGAGAGTATTGCGATGCAGGACCCCACCTGGATCCGCCCAAGCATCACCGGGAAGAGCAGCGGCAGACCCAGCGCAACTCGACTGTGGCCTCACTGGGCAACCAGGGCTGACTTTCGCAACCGTCGTGGACACTAAGCTGAGAGACCTGGCCCCGTAGTCACCGCAGTCCCGCCGTTCCCGGCGGCCAGATTGGGCGGGTCAGGCTAGTTACCAGACTGGCTTGCCAACATCCCCTTGAGAGCAGCGAGCGCAGTCTCGGCTCGGCTCCGCGATGGCTCCGAGAGAGGCAGCGTCTCGTTGCGGGCGACCAACTCCTGCAGTGATCGGTGGAAGTGCTTCTTCTCATAGCACGCGTCGTCTGGGAAGGCAACACGTTGGATCTCGAAACGATCCGCTTCTTCCAGGAGTGCCTCACTGCGAGTACCCGCCAAGTCTGGGACGAGATCTCGGATTCCTGTGATGCGGTTGTCCACGGCCGCACCGAAAGTCTCCCTATACCGCGCCTTCTGCTTCCCGCCTTCGGCATCACTGTCCAGCAGAACTACGAAAGCCCGGCACCAGGCAAGGTACAACTGAATTGCGGTCTCCAGGGAGCCAGCACCTGACCCGGGCAGCAGACGCAGTTCAGTCCCTATCGCGGCTGCTAGGTACTTGAACAGGTAGAAGTCCGTCTTGCCCTCGGCCATCACTACCGCCGGGACATCCTCCAGCACGCTCGGAGCGTAATCGAGGACATCGAGGATAGGCTGGAAGTAGCTAGTCTGGCTAGGGTGCGCAGCGACGAACTCCCGGTACCTGCTGACTGTGATATCCGTCTTCTTCGCACTGTAGTCCACGGCGTCGGTTGCGTAGTCGAGCCCCTCATTCCTTACGACGAAGGTGGTCTCGAGCCACCGTGGGTTGATCAGGTGGTGACTGTGGGTGGTGTAGATGATGCCGCACCTCTCTGGCAGCTTCGAGAAACTCTGGAGCAGGCGAGCCTGCGCAGTTGAGTGAAGGTTCGAAGCAGGCTCATCGAGAAGGAATAGGACACCCGCGGAGCTTCGCTCCCGGAAACCGCGGTAGTGAGTGAGAAGTAGGAAAGTGAAGAACCACCGGAAACCAAGGGAACGCTCCCGTATCTGGTAGAAGCCGTCGTGGTCTTCAAGCCGGAGACTGATGAAATGGCGCCCCTCCTCATCGGCGTCGCAGGTGAGGGTCACCCTTTTCTGCGCGATCTGCTGCTGCTGGAACATCTGATCCCACGTCGAGAAGACGGTCTGAGTGACATGCCGGGACATCTCGAGCAGCAGCCCGTCGAGGCTAGTCTTGTCATTGGTGTTTCCCGACTTGGCGCGTTGGTGTATGTGGGTCTCTACGGTTGTTGCGTTGCCAAGGGCGTCCAGTATATCTTGCAGAACTAGGTTGTAGAACTTCCCGACTTCATCGCCCGCTCGGGGTGCGAGGTAGATGCGCTCCGGGAACTCGAACAGGAAGTTGGGGAAGAAGAGAATGTCGGGGACCCGTTTGATGATTGGCTTGAGCGCTGCGAGCCATGCCTCTCGGGGCAGGGGGCGAGCCTTGCGCTGACGGGGTGCCTTGCCCTCGAGCGTTATCCACCAATAGACACTGGTGTCTCCCGGGACGTGGCGCGAGTTGGCGAAGACGAGCTGTCTTGCGACTCTGAACTGGCCGATCGGCTTTGCGAGGAGGAAGCCCGTTTCCCGCTGCACGTCCTGCCTTATCCCCAGCTCATCTTCGTCGTCCAGCTCGATCGTGGCGGCGATTTCGATAGTCTCGTTGAAGTTGGCCCGCTTCGAGATGGGAATCAGAGAATGCAGGTCTGTGGTGGAGTATCCCTGCGGCTTGAGGGCTGCTAATTCCCCGGTCTTGTAGGCAGAGTGGTTGATCGCTTCCAGCACCGTCGTCTTGCCCGATTCGTTCAGGCCGACCAGCGTGTACACCCGACTCGTCGGGTGTCCTTCCAAGGACACCGATGCATCGATAATCCCTCGGAAGTTCTTGATGTCAAACCGCACGTATCGCATTCATCGTCATTCTGCCACGAGTACCTGCCCTTTGGCAAGAGGACGTACTGGACCGACACCAGGCCGGGAGCTGACGCGACGCAGTCGGCAGGCTGCGTCGGCAGGGGCGTCCCGTCGCGCTCCAGCAGTCCCGAAGCACTTGTCGTCTGGCAACTCAACGCAGATAATGGCCCACAAGGAGGGCAGATGGGGCTTCCAGGCGTCAAGGAGTTCGTGCGTCCGGAGACCCTCGATCAGGCGCTTGAGCTCCTGCGCCAGCACGGAGAGCGGGCGTGGCTGATCGGGGGCGGGATCGACCTCGTCCTGTTTGCACCGCAAGACGCTGAGGTCGTCGTGGACCTCGGGCGCCTCCCGCTCTGCTACGTCAAAGAAGAGGCGGGTAGGTTCGCCATCGGCGCAACAACGCCCCTGCGCGAGGTCCTCGAGGATCGGTCCCTCGAGGGCTACATGGTGGGCGTGGTCCCACAGATGCTCCATCAGGTCGCCTCACCACTCCTTCGGAACCTCGCCACGATGGGCGGGACGCTCGTCAGTGCGAACCCCTGGTCGGACGTGATCACGCTCTTTCTTGCCCTGGGGGCACAGGTCGTCCTCTCTGACGGGAAGGCTCAGACGATCCCGCTTGAGAACCTCTACCCGGCGCGGGCGCACCGGGGGACGATCCTCACCGAGGTGTACCTCCCGGCCCCTGCCGCGGGAAGCGCGGCCGGGTTCTGGAAATTCGGGCGCACGGCGTTCGACGTCGCCCTTCTCAACGCCGCGTGTCTGGTGCGCATGGCCGGCGGCCGCTGCGTCGAGGCGCGCCTGGTTCTGGGGGGACGGCCGGGCCTTGGGACGCGCGTCCCTCTAGCGGAGAAGGTCCTCGTGGGCTCCGATCTTGGCGACGCCACGATCGACCGCGCGGCCGAGGTGGCGCGCGAGTCGGCGGACGTGCGCGACGACCGGCGCGCGAGCGGAGACTGGCGTCGCGAACTCGCGCGGGTGGGAGTGAAGAAGGTCCTTCACGAGGCAAGGGGTCGGCTTCCAGGAGGCGAGCGATGAGGATCACGCTCGCCGTGAACGGGACCCGGCGCACGTTCGACGCGCATCCGGGCGAGACGCTCCTCGAGCTTCTTCGCCGCGAGGGCTACGTGGGCGTGAAGAAGGGCTGCGGCTCCGGGGACTGCGGCGCGTGTACGGTCCTCCTCGACGGGCGGGCGGTCAACTCCTGCCTTGTCCTCGCTGGAAAGGCGGACGGAAGCGATGTTCTGACGATCGAGGGGCTGAGTCAGGGTGGGGCGCTTCACCCGCTGCAGGAGGCGTTCCTCGACGAAGGGGCCGTGCAGTGCGGGTACTGCACGCCGGGCATGATCCTCGCCGCTTTGGACCTCCTCACGCACCATCCCGACCCGAGCGAGGAAGAGGTCCGCGAGGGGATCTCCGGAAACCTGTGCCGCTGCACGGGATACACGAAGGAGCTCCGCGCGATCC
>Ga0315291_10006296_pt1 | contig 14739 bp, 12 predicted proteins | sample YL17G12_20_MG_FD_203070 | JGI IMG/M metagenome (GOLD analysis project Ga0315291, IMG submission 203070) | Sediment microbial communities from Yellowstone Lake, YNP, Wyoming, USA - YL17G12_20 | ecosystem: Environmental > Aquatic > Freshwater > Lake > Sediment | place: USA: Wyoming | collected...
TTGGCCCGCCGGAGGCCGGGTTCTCCCAGGTCTTGTTCGCGATTGATGGAGGGTAAATGCGGCCAACTCTTCTCGCAGAACTGCTGATTGATCATCGTATAAAGCCCGGGAATTTCCGGGTTGGCCTTACAAATAATGACTAACCAGTCCTTGTAGATCGACCACTGAAAGCCGTAGCGGGACCGCCAGATGAAAAGATTGGTGAAGGTGCATTCCGAGGTCTGCGGCTGGTATCGCCACGTAATCTCCCGAATCATATCACGGTCTGTCAAGGCAATCGGCTTGAACTGTGGAAAATCGGGAGCCATAGCGTCATCAACAATATATCAACTGCCTTCCTCCCGGGCAATGAAAAACTACTGTTGTGTCTCGGAAGCTGGTGTCATAATTCATAGGTGCTCAGAGGGCTCGGGGGCCAGGGCGCTGAGATTGGCATCCTGAGGCGCTGGGATCTCCGCAGATGGGGCGGGAAGAAGCACCCCGCCTCCTGGCGGCGGAAAATATTTGTATCTTCTTGATTGCCTCCGCCCAGCCGAGGCTGCCGGCTCTCATCGCCCTGGCCCCCGAGCCACGTTACGGAATTGTGGAACAAAAACCTTTCCCATTTTTATTAAGGTTATAGTAATATTTCGACGATTGTCTGAATCAGGAGGGGCGGAGTATTCGCAAATCATTTTATGGCAAAATTTTCATGAGCGCAGCCATGTGGCTGGGGATTTTGATCTTTCCCCGCGCTCTTCCGGCCGTTGACATTACCCCGTTTTATACTCAGAATCAAAGTCCTCTGGTGCAGATCTTTGGTCTGCCCTCAATAGGGGAAGCGTCTCTTCTACCCCAGCGGCAGATTGGGACGAGGCTCATTGTTGACCTGGCGAACAATTACGTCAGTGACTCCAATACGAGGGAAAGCATCCTGCTCGACGGGGAGAGTACGCGGATTGCCCTGGATGTTCGTTACGGCATCGCCCGGGGATTCGAGTGCGGGGTCGAGATTCCCTATATCATTTTGGGCGGCGGCTTCCTCGATAGTTTTATCGAGGGGTATCACTCGACGTTCGGCTTCCCGCAGGGAGGAAGGGATCAGGCCCCGAGGAACCGCTTGCTCTATGTTTATCAGCGCGATGGCAACCAACGCCTCAAAATTGACAGCTCCAGCGCAGGACTGGGAGACATTCGTCTAACCGGCGGCTGGCAGTTATATCAGGGGGGAAATAAGCCCCAACGGGCGGTAGCTCTACGCACGAGCCTGAAGCTCCCGACGGGAGATAGCGGTCAGCTCCACGGAAGCGGCAGTACAGATCTCTCCGTATGGATTACGGCCAGGGATGATTGGAAACTTTCGGTCGGTCATTTCACTCTATTTGGGGCCGCCGGGATGATGGGCATGACGGACGGGGACATCTTGCAGAACCAGCAGCGCAATTGGGTGGGGTTTGGAGGCCTCGGGGTCGGATGGAGTCCATGGCGCTGGATCGCTTTCAAGATCCAAACCAACGCCCATACTTCCTTTTACCGCGATAGTGAGCTCCGGGAGGTGAACGCCGCCTCCGCGCAACTGATCATCGGGGGGACCATCGCCTTCTCCGACAAAACCACTTTGGATATCGGAGTGGTCGAAGATATCATCGTGAAGACCGCGCCGGATGTCGTCTTCCACTTTGCCCTGAGCAGACGGTTCTGATTATGGGTGAAAGCTAAAATGACCAGATTTCCCAATCTACAATTCGCCATCCGCAATTGAGAAACTTGGTTAGCCCTTCCCCCGGGCTTTCTTCACTTCCGCCAGAAACTTCTGGGCATTTTCCGTTACCACGGAGTATTTCTTCTCGGCAACCGCCTTTTTGTCGACCAGCTCTCCACCGGCAGCGATGGCCGCAGCCCCTGCTTTAATGAATTCCCCCGCATTCTGCAAATTGACCCCGCCCGTTGGGACCAGCGGAATCTGCGGAAGCGGGGCCTTGATGGCTCTGATGTAGGCCGGACCGCCGACCTGTGCGATCGGGAAAACTTTGACCAGGTCGGCCCCAGCCTCCCAGGCCGTGAGGATTTCCGTGGGAGTGAGGGCTCCTGGAATGACCACCGCGCCGTAGCGATTGGACATCTTGATTACATCCAGGTTCAAAGAAGGGCTCACCAGGAACTGAGCCCCGTTGATCAATGCTGCCCGGGCCGTTTCCGGGTCGAGGACCGTTCCGGCCCCGAGAAGGACCTTTTTACCGAATTTCTGGCTGACCTCCTTGATCACGTCCATGGCACCGGGGACCGTCATCGTCACCTCGATGACCGAAATTCCCCCATCATGAATGGCCTTGGCCACCTCGAACGCTTCCTGTGCCGAGGCCACCCGGATGACCGGAACCACTCCCTCTTCCAATATTTTCGCAAGTGCTTCTTTCATAAAAACCTCCACTCAATTGAGGAATTTAGGAATTGAGGGATTTAGGAATTAAAGAATTGACCATTTCCCGAATTCGCAATCCCTCAATTCCTAAATTGTTCTATCTCGATATTCTCAGCCCCGCCCCTTTGATCTGTGCTTCCACTTCTTCCAACGTGGACCAGTTGAAATCACCCGGCATCGTGTGTTTCAAGGCAGCCAGGGCATTGCCGTACTCTACCCCTTTTTGCGCATCGCCGGTAAGGTAGCCATAAATGAACCCGGCGGTGAAAGAGTCCCCGGCGCCGACCCGGTCCACGATCTCGACGGTGTACGTGCGATCCGAATAAATTTTCCCGTCCGCGTAGGCGATGGCCGTCCAGTTATTCTTCCAGACTGAAAGATCTTCCCGCAGCGTAATCGCCACCGCCTTGAACCCGAAAGCCTTGGCCAGGCTTTCGGCAACTTTCTGGTAGGTATCTTCCCGGATCCCGAAAACGACCCCGGTGTCTTCTTCGGTGGTGGTGAGGATGTCCACCCGCTTCATCAAAGGTTCCTGGCAGCCCTTCGCCTCGGCGGGCGACCAGAGTTTCTTCCGGTAATTGAGGTCATAACTCACCAGGCACCCGGCGTCTTTGGCGGCCTTCATCGCCACGGCCGTGGTCTCTGCGGCCGAAGGGCTGAGCGCGGGAGTGATCCCGCTGACATGGAGGAGTTTGGCCCTGGAAAGAACCTTTTTCCAATCCACTTCGCCAGGCTGGATCAAACTGATGGACGAATTTCCCCGGTCATACAGAACGGAACTGGCCCGCGGCGCGGCGCCATATTCCACGAAGTACAGGCCCTGCCGCCCTTTATCACTGAAGATAACATGAGCCACATCCACGCCCAGCTCCCGGGCCCGATTGCGCACCATCCTACCCAGGGCATTATGGGGAAGTTTGGAGATCCACGCTGCGGACATTCCCAGCCTGGACAGCCCCACGGCCACATTCAGCTCGCTGCCGCCGATTTCCACATCCAGGGAATGGGTTTGTTCCAACCGGCCGAAGTGCGGCGGAGACAGCCGGAGCATCGCCTCACCAAAAGTAACCACGTCGTACATCATAATGTCGCTCTCCTTATCGTATGGTTTTACGTTACGAGTTTCGGGTTGCGGGGTACGGGTTCAAAAAAAGCGTAACTGTTTAGCCATATGAAAAATAAAGTTCAAAGATTCCAAAGAAGCCCCAAAAATCCTCCTTTATCACCCTTTTTCAAAGGGGGAAATTTTAATCTCCTCCCTTTATTAAAGGGAGGGTGGGAGGGATTTTAAGTGGGTAAACAGTTACAAAAAAATCTGATGCTCTATGCGCAACTCGATTGTATAGGAATTTCCTTTTTTATCCTTCCCCCCTCACCCCCGCCCTCTCCCCCGTTTGCGGGGGAGAGGGGAAGGGTGAGGGGGTTTAACTTGAAACGAGTGTTACAGGTCCACCCCATCGATGGGGGAGCCGCAGTTGTAACACTTTTTTTCCTTGACCTGGTATTTGAGGATTTGAAAGCCCAGGCGGTCCACCAGGAGTTTGCCGCAATGGTGACAATACGTATCCTCCCCGTCATCGCCCGGTACATTTCCCGTGTAGACGTAGCGCAGACCCGATTCGACTCCGATTTTCCTGGCCTGTTCCAGAATCCGTACCGAGGTGGGGGAGCGGTCGAGCATTTTGTACATGGGATGGAAACGGCTGATGTGCCAGGGAGTCTCCGGCCCCAGGGAAACCAGGAACTCCGCGAGGCTCCGGAGTTCTTCGGCGCCATCGTTGAGGCCGGGGATGATCAGGGTGGTAACTTCCACCCAGACGCCCAGTTCCTTCATCACCCGCAGGGAGTGGAGGACCCCTTCGAGCCTGGCCCCGCATCGTTTCTGATAAAACTCCTCGGTAAAGGCCTTCAGGTCTACGTTCGCCCCGTGCAGGTGGGGATGGATGGTCCGCAGGGCCTCTTCGGTCATGTAGCCATTGGTCACAAAAATGTTCTTCAGTCCCTCCTGGGTGGCCCGCCGGGCAATGTCATAGGCGTACTCAAAATAGATGGTCGGCTCGGTATAGGTGTAGGCGATCGTCTTGCAGCCCGCCCTTTTGGCCAGGGCCACGATTTCCTCCGGGCTGACATCTTCACCCAGAATGCGCTTCTGATCGCGAGGCATCTGGGAGATTTCGTAGTTCTGGCAAAAGTCACAGTGGAAGTTACAGCCCACCGTGGCGATGGAGAAGGACCGGGACCCCGGAGCGAAATGAAACATGGGCTTCTTCTCGATGGGGTCCACGTTGCGGGAGATGAGCTGGCGGTACACCAGGGTGTAGAGAGTTCCCCCTCGATTCTCCCGCACACCGCAGATTCCCCGTTGGTCTTCCCCGATTTGGCAGCGATGGTTACAAAGCTGACAATGGACTTTCTGGCCGCTCAATTTCTGGTAGAGCATCGCTTCTTTCATGGGCGGACCTTTCAAGTCGGTTCGGTTGCCGGCGCCTTCTTCTTCCCGAAGATCTTCACGATCCATACCGAGAGCTCATAGAGGATTTGGATGGGGACCATCATCAGCAGCATCGTGTAGGCGTCCGGCGTGGGGGTCAGAATCGCCGAAAGAATCGAGTTGATCAGCAGGGCATATTTTCGATTTTTCGCCAACGTCTGGTACCCGATCAACCCCACCCGGCCCAGAATCAGCATGATCAGGGGAAGCTCAAAGACCACCCCGAAGGCGAAGATCAGGCCGACGGAAAAGGACAGGTACTTGGACAGCGCGATCATGGGCTTGAGGTTCTCGCTCCCGTAGTTTACCAGGAAGTTAATGCCCACGGGCAAGACGAAATAATAACAGAAGAAGGACCCGCCATAGAAAAGGGCGGTCGCGGAAAGAACGATGGGCAAGGAGTAGCGCCGGTTCTCGGAGGAAAAAAGCGGGGCGAAAGCCCCCCAGAGGCCGCTGAAGATAAAGGGGGCTGCCAAAAAGATGCCCATGAACAGGGCCACGCGGAGGGAGGCCAGAAAGCCCTCAGGAAGGCTGAACATAATCAGCGGCAGGCCGAGAGGCTTCTGGAGAAAGTGCAAGGCGTCTTTCCAGAAAAAATAAGAGACCGCCGAGAGCGCCACGATGATGATAAACATGCGGATCAGGGCGCCCCGCAGGCCTTCGAGCTTATCGAAGACCGCGTTCCGGTCCCACTCCCGAATTTTATCCCTCCATCCCATACGAAAGAATTATACGCCCGGGGATATTGATTGCAAAGACAAATCTGAGGAAGGCAGATAAAAGGCAGAAGCAGCAGAAACTTATTTGCCACAGAGTTCACCGAGGCCACAGAGGGATTCAATTTCAAAAAACAGAAGGAAAAGGCGAGCGCCCGGGGAATCTGTTTTGAGGGTGGAGGGTTAAATTCTTTTCCGTTTTCTGTTTGCATACCTCTGTGTTCTCTGTGATCTCTGTGGCTAAGCCGTTTTAATTATTTGCCACAGAGGGATTCACCTTCAACAAACAAGAGGCGATCGGCCAGGGGGTTTTCGGCTGGGGGATCAACAACTCCGGTTAGAATAGCGTACCTTTGGGAATTACCACGATGCCCGACTCGGTGGCGGTGAATTTTTTCGTGTCCTCTTTCAGGTCGAATCCGACCTGGTGTCCTTCGGGAATCCGGACCCTTTTATCCACAATCACCCGGTTCAGGCGGGCGTGTCTGCCCACATCCACATCATCCATCAAGATCGAGTCCCGCACCTCAGAATTGCTGTGGATGCGCACCCGCGGGGATAGAATGGAGCGGAATACTTTTCCCCCGCTGATGATGCAACCGCTGGAGAGGACGGAATTGTAAGCGACTCCGACGCGGCCCCCTTCATGCTCCTCGAAGAAGACCGTCTTCGCCGGGGGAACGGCGGGCTGGTACGTGCGGATCGGCCAGTCCTGGTCGTAGAGGTTGAAGAGGGGATCGATGGCCACCAGGTCCATGCTGGCTTCATAATACGCATCGACCGTGCCCACATCCCTCCAGTACTTGGCCACTTTTTTGTTTTCATCCCGGAAGCTGTACGCATATACGCGATCCTGGCCCACCATAGCGGGAATGACATTCCTGCCGAAATCATGCTGCGAGTTAGGGTCTTTGGCGTCTTCAATGACCCGGCGGACCAGAACCTCGGTATTGAAAACGTAAACCCCCATATTGCCCAGAATGAGATCGGGATGCCCGGGTATGGTTTTGGGGGTCTCCGGCTTTTCTTCAAACCCGATGATCCGGTAGTCTTCATCGACCTGGAGCACCCCCAGTTCCCGGGAAAGATTTTTATTCATCTCGATGACCGCTACGGTGAGGTCGGCCTGGTGCTCCTGGTGGTAGGTGATCATCTCCATGTAATTCATCTTGTAAATATGGTCTCCGGATAGAATGAGGACCAGATCGGGGCGGTCCATCTGCAGCACGTAAATGTTCTGGTAAATGGCATCGGCGGTCCCCAGATACCAGTCCTGGCTGACCCGCTGCTGGGCGGGAATGAGGTTGATATATTCGTCCAGTTCCGGGTTGAAGATGTTCCAGGCGATCATGATGTGCCGGTTGAGGGAGAGCGATTTGTACTGGGTGAGAACGCTCAGCCGCCGGATGCCGGAGTTCAGGCAGTTGCTCAGAGTAAAGTCGATGATCCGGTAAATTCCCCCGAAGGGAACGGCGGGCTTGGCCCGATCTTGGGTCAGGGGGTATAGCCGTTCCCCCTTGCCACCGGCCAGAACCATCCCGAGGATTTTGGCGGGCAAAGCAGGCCTCCTTGCCGATTAAAATTTCTCAGCCTTTTTCCGCCTGTCCAGGACCTCCCGGATCTTTTGCTTGAGCTCTGTAAGATCGGAAGATTTGATCACGTAGGCCTCAGCACCCCAGGTCATGAAGTTTTCCCGGTACTGGGGATAGGCCGTGTTCAAGATCACCGGGACCTGGCGATCTTTCCCCAGCATGGCCGTCAGCGTCTCGATCCCATCCATCACCGGCATGCGGATGTCCATGACCACCACGTTGGGTGATTCCTTCTCAAATTTCTTCAGCGCCTCTTTCCCGTCCTTAGCCAGAATGACTTTATACCCATCCTCCGTCAGTTCTTCCTGGTAGAGACGAAGAAGGCTGAGGTCATCGTCTACGCAAAGAACCTTTTCCATGGCTGGCTCCTTTCAGAAAAGAGGAAAGAAAAACAACGAATCCATCCATTTTCCCCTGCATTCTAGCACAATTCGGGTTCTTTGGGACTTACAAATTTGGAGAAATCCCGCAATTTCAAATTCCTTCTTGCCGCAGATGAACGGTTCTCTGGGGGAAGGGAATTTCGATCCCCTCCTTCTTAAATCGTTCGAATAGGCGATGGCGCAGCTCGTGCTGGACATAATATTGGTCCACAAATTCGCGCACGTGACAGATGAGCGTAAAATTTAGAGACGACTCCCCAAAGCCGGGAATAAACCGCACGATCGGGGCGGGGTCTCCCAGGAGACCTTCCACCTCCGAGGCCGCGCGAGTCGCTTCTTCGACGAGAACCGCCTCCACCTTACGAGGATCGCTTCGGTAGCTGACGTTGATGTTCAGGAGCAGGGACATGCGCCGTTCCGGAAGGAAATAGTTGGTGATGATGCTTTCGGAGACTTTAGAATTCGGGATCACCACAATGTTATTGGGGAGGGTTCGCATGCGCGTGGAGCGCCAGCCGATGCTTTCCACGTACCCTTCCGGTCCTCCCTCCAATTTGATGTAGTCGCCCACGCGGATGAGCCGGTCGGCCAGAATATAGAGGCCGGCGAAGAAGTTCGCCAGCGTATCCTTGAAAGCAAGAGCCACCGCCAATCCTCCGATTCCCATGGTCGTCAGCAGCGGGGTGATGGAAATTTTCAGGCTGTCCAGAGCAATCAGGAGCCCGATGAGGATGATCAGGGATTTGCCCAGCCAATTCAGAATACCCAAAGAGGGTTTGATTGGCTCGTAGCGCCGGCCATATTCCTTGAGGAGCGCATGGTAAAGCTTTACCGCGGCGAAGATCAGCACGAAGGCGGTGGCCAGAGAAACGCCCTGGGTGGCAAACCCGGCCATCTTGGGGGTTAACTCCATCGCTCCCAGAGAAATCTGCCCGCCGATGAGCAACAATAAGATGAGGATCGGTCCATGCAGGGCTTCCACCAGGATGAGGTCGAAACGGGTCTTGGTCTTTTCCGCCCAACGTCTGACATATCTGCCAAAAAGATGGGAGACCAGAAAACTCAGAACCACCCAGGCGGCGAAGAAGGTCGAAAAAGTCAGCCACGGTGGAATCGGGATGGAATATCCAAAAATATGGGTCATGGGATACGCTTCCCTTCCTTAAACCTAAAAAAGGCGATTTACCACGGAGGGCACAGAGGAAATTTGAGATAAAACAAGAACATAAACTCCTTTTCTCCGCTTTGCTCTGTGCCCTCGTTAAGTGAAAACAATACGATATTATAGCTGCCGAATTTATTACCTGAGGACACAGAGAAAAGATTGTGCTTATTTTGTTCTTTAACTATGAAATTATTCTCCGTGTTCTCTGTGGTTTAGAAAAATCGCTGAATTTAGGTTAAATCAAATTCAAAAATTTCGCGCCAGCCGGAGAGAACCCATCCGATGGCTGGCTAGCCCCGGCCGTAGATTTCGGTCATCTCCCGGAGTTTTTCCGCCACCTGGGGCGTCAAAAGTTCTGGCGGAAGACGCCACTCCCAGTTGCCCTTCCGGGTGGAAGGATAGTTCATCCGCGCTTCCGCTCCGAGTCCCAAAACATCCTGCATGGGGAAGATCACCGTATCGGCCACCGACATCATGACCAGCCGGATGAGTTCCTGGGGCAGCTCACCCAGCGGGACTTTGCGGCCCAGGTAACGGAAAAGTCTCTTTTGATCATCGGGGGAGGCCTCTGTTTCGAACCATCCTTTTACCGGGTTATTGTCATGAGTCCCGGTATAGGCCACACAGTGATTGGAAAAATTATGCGGGATGTATGGATTGGTGGCCAGACCGGGGCCGAAAGCAAAAAGCAGGACCTTCATGCCCGGGAAGTGAAAATGGTCCATTATCTCCCGCACATCGGGGGTAATAATTCCGAGGTCTTCGGCAATGACCGGCAAGCCGGGAAACTCTTTCCGCAAATGGCTGAAGAAGTCCAAGGCCGGAGCTTCGACCCACTTACCGACGACCGCGGTTTTTTCTGCCGCCGGGATCTCCCAATAGCCCACCAATCCCCGAAAATGATCCATTCTTACCAAATCGAAGAGAGTCAAGTTATGGGAGATTCGCTGGGTCCACCACGGGTATCCCCTTTCCTTCAGGATGTCCCACCGGTAGATGGGGTTGCCCCAGCGCTGTCCGGTTTGGCTGAAATAATCAGGGGGAACGCCGGCGACCACGTACGGCTTCTTGTGCTCGTCCAGCTTGAATAGTTCGGGGTGAACCCATACATCTGCGCTGTCATAATCGACGTAAATGGAAATATCCCCGATGATTTGAATCCCTCTCTCATGGCAATAATTTTTGAGGGAACCCCATTGCCGGAAGAAGACGTACTGGATGAACTTTTCCCTGCCGATCTGCGAGGCGATCTCCCGGTGCGCCGCCCGCACGTCTTCGGACCTTCGCTCGCTCAGTCCCTGAGGCCAGTCCATCCATCCTTTTCCAGAAAATCTTAATTTTAGAGCCCTGAAGAGAGCGAAATCGTCCAACCAGCCGGATTGCTCGGCGCAGAATTGGTCATATTCCGGGTGCGGGCTTTTTCCCTGGAATCGTTCGTAGGCACGCTCCCAAAGGACCGCCTTATAATGATGTACGGGCCGATAATCGACTTTGCCTTCGGGGAAAGGCGGCGCGGATTCCAGGTCGGATTTGAGGAGTAAGTCATCCTGGACCAGTAGTTCAGGGCTGATGAGCAACGGATTCCCCGCAAAGGCAGAGATGCTGCTGTACGGAGAGTCATTATGGATCGGATCGGTTGGGTTCAAGGGAAGAATTTGCCAGAACGTTTGCTTCCCATCGGCCAGAAAATCCACGAATTGGTAGGCCCGGGGTCCCATGTCCCCGATGCCAAACGGGGAAGGAAGGGAAGTCAGGTGCAGAAGAAGGCCGCTTCTTCGTCTGGACATCATAAGCTTCCTCGCGCAAGAGCAATTGGCCGGGAAAATGCCGCCTAAGCATGGCCGGCGAAAAACGATAACGCTCTTCTTTTTATAAGATGGAATTCACCTGCCGCTCGATTTCCCCTTTCGGTTGAGCGCCCGCGAGTCGGTTAACCGGTTGTCCCCCTTTGAAGAAGAGCATGGTGGGAACCCCCTTCACGGCGTACTGGGAAGGGGTCAAAGAGTTCTCGTCGATGTTCAACTTGGCGACCTTGAGGCGTCCGGCATATTCGGAAGCCAGTTGATCCAGGACGGGAGACAACTTCTGGCAGTGCCCGCACCAGGGGGCAAAAAACTCCAATAAGACCGGGCCGGAAAAATCCAGAACCTCATTCCGGAAAGTCCGGTCGGAGACTTCAACGGTTTGATCCGGAAAAGGGGTGGAAAAGGGAATGGGATCCCGGCATTTGCCGCAGACTGCCCGGTCTCCCTGCCGATCCTTAGGGATACGATTTTTTGCACCGCATCGGGGACAGAGGACAATCCAGCTTTCAGAGTTCATTTCCTTTTTTCCTTAATTCTACAGTCCATCCCAAATACATCTTCTTAAGAATATATATCCCTTGTTTATGATGTCAACGGGAATATTTCATACATTTATTCACCGCAGAGAGCGCCGAGACCGCCGAGAGCGGATAAAAATGGAAAAGATTCATTCTCCACATGACGACATTGATAGGCCCAGGGCACGTCATTCCTGCGAAAGCGGGAATCCAGAAATCCCGGCACGGGCGGGATGGATTCCCCCGTATCAATTACGGGGCAGGCTTAGTCAAGGCCGGAATGACCAACAACAGAAAATTTATGTCGTTGTGTATAATTATTCAATGAGTCAATCCGTCACTGATGGATGAAGTGAATGGCCTTTTCTCTGCGTCCTCAGCGTGCTCTGCGGTGAATGGCGCCTTAATCTTGCGATTCCAGGATCAGGCAGGAGAGCGGAGGAAGCGTGAGGGAAACGGATTGGGGATAGGAGTGAAAGGGGAGGGGATCGACCTTCACCAGGCCGCTATTGCCGATATTGGCTCCCCCGTAGAACGCCGAATCGCTGTTGAGCCTCTCCCCGTATGCCTTCCGCCCCGGGACGCCAATGCGATAGCCGGCTCGAGTCATGGGCGTCAGGTTGAGAACGCAGAGGAGATGCTGGCTTTTCGCCTGGCGCAAATAGGAAACGACGCTTTGCTGATAATCCTGGCAATCGATCCAGGAAAACCCCTGGGGAGAATGGTCCCATTCCCAGAGCGCCGGCTGCTGCCGGTAAAGCCGGGCGAGATCCTCGAAGAACCTCTGGAAACCCTGGCGCATGGGGTCCGCCTGCAAATTCCAATCCAGGCTTTGGGTGTGATCCCATTCGGTATCCGGGGCCAACTCGGTACCCATGAAGAGAAGCTTTTTCCCCGGATGGGTGTAGAGGTAGGCCAGCAGCAGACGCAGGTTGGCAAACTTCTCCCACTGGTTGCCGGGCATTTTGGACAAAAGCGAGCCCTTTCCGTGAACGACCTCATCGTGGGATAGAGGCATGATGAAGTTCTCGGTGTATTCGTAGAGCATGGAAAAAGTAAGGGTGTTGTGATGGAAGCTGCGGTGGATGGGGTTTTTGCTGAAATACAGGAGAGTGTCATGCATCCACCCCATATTCCACTTAAACCCGAAGCCCAGCCCTCCGAGATAAGTGGGCAGCGTCACTCCCCCCCAATCGGTGGATTCCTCGGCGATGGTGAAACATCCCGGGTAGAGACCGTAAACGAACTCATTCAGCCGGCGGATAAAATCGACGGCCTCCAGGTTCTCCCGCCCCCCGTATGGATTCGGAATCCACTCCCCGTTGGGTCGGCTGTAATCCAGGTAAAGCATGGAGGCCACGGCATCCACCCGCAGCCCGTCCACATGATACTTGTCCAGCCAGAATAAGGCATTGGCCAGAAGGAAGTTGCGCACTTCGTTCCGCCCATAGTTGAAAATTAAAGTGTCCCAATCGCGGTGTTCTCCTTGGCGCGGGTCCTCATGCTCGTAGAGAGCTGTCCCGTCGAACCGACGCAGGCTGTAATCGTCTTTGGGGAAGTGAGCGGGCACCCAGTCCAGAATCACCCCGATCCCATTCCGGTGGCAGGTATCCACGAAGAATCTGAAATCATCGGGGGTTCCATACCGGCTGGTGGGCGCATAGTAGCCAGTGACCTGGTAGCCCCAGGAGGCGTCCAAAGGATGTTCGGCCACGGGCAGTAGCTCGATATAGGTGAAGCCGAATTTTTTGACATGCTCGACAAGCAGGGGAGCGATTTCCCGGTAGGTGAGCCACCGGTTACCTTCTTCGGGGACGCGCTTCCATGATCCGAGGTGAACTTCATAAATGGTCATGGGTTCGTGGCGAGGATTCCGGGAGGCCCGTGCCCGCATCCACTCTTCGTCCCCCCAGGAGTAATGCCCGGTGTTCCGGACGATGGAAGCGGTGTGGGGACGCAATTCCGCGGCAAAGGCGTAAGGGTCGGATTTTACCCGCAAGCTGCCGTCGGCCCCCCGGATCTCATATTTATACCGGACTCCCTCCTCGACCCCCGGCAGGAAGATTTCCCAAATCCCGGAAGCTCCCAGGGACCGCATCGGATACAGGCGGCCGTTCCAGAAATTGAAATCTCCGACCACACTCAGGCCCCTGGCGTTGGGGGCCCAGACCGCAAATGATACTCCGGAGATTCCCTCGACTTCTCTGGCATGACCCCCGAGCCTCTCGTAGAGGCGGTGATGGGTCCCCTCTCCGGAAAGATAAAGGTCCATCTCCCCTAAAGTCGGGGGAAACCGGTAGGGGTCAAATTCCTCCCAGGTCGTCCCATCGGGAAAGCGGAAACGAAGACGGTAGAAGAACGGCCAGCGTTGGCCGGTGATCTGAGCAACAAAAATCCCTCGGGGCTGGATCGGCTCCATCGGGAATGCCTGCCCGTTTTCCAGGCAGACCTCCACGCCGACCGCATCGGGATGGAGCGCCCGGATGGTTACGGTCCGGCGGTCCGGTTCATCCAGCGGGTGGGCACCCAGGATGCTGTGGGGATCATGGTGTTCCCCCCGGAGCAGGCGCTCCCATTCTTTCCGGGCTGGTTCCTTCAGGTTTTCCCTTTTCGGCATGCCACCTTTTCCCGTTCCGCACTTCCGCCCGGCCGGATGAGTCAGGCTGGCAGGTTGCGAATGAAAGCCGCCGTCTCCTCGGGGATGGCGGTGTTGATAAAAATTCCCGTCCCCAGCTCAAAGCCCGCGGGGGTGACCAGACGGGGCAGGATTTGGAGGTGCCAGTGAAAGTATTCTTCATGCTCATCCTTGGTCGGGGCGGTGTGGATGATATAGTTGTAATCCGGGTTGTTCAGCCCCTTGTATAATTGAAAGAGCGTCGTCCTGAGGACCCCGGCAAACTCTTTCGCATCTCTCATGGATATGGAACCAAATGAAGCCTGGTGCTCCTTCGGGAGGATCCAGGTCTCAAAGGGCGCGCGCGAAGCAAAGGGATGGAAGGCAACGAATCGTTCGGTTTCCTGGAGCATGCGGGTGGGCGCGCGCAGGCCCTCCCGAATAATGTCGCAGTAGACACAGGTCCCGTCATCATCGAAATGACTCGCCGCTTTCTCGAAGCGGTGGCGGATGTTGAGGGGCACGATCGGTGTGGCCACCAGTTGGGAATGGGGATGATCGAGAGAGGTCCCGGCCCCCCGGCCATGATTCTTGAAGATGATGATGAGTTTAAAGCGAGGGTCCTCCCGCAGAGCCAAGTACCGTTCACGGTAGGCCAGCAGAATCTCTTCCACCTGCCCGTTTTCCATGAGGGCGATGCATCGATTATGCAGGGGGGATTCGATAATCACTTCATGCTGGCCTACGCCATCCATTTTTCGGAAGAGGCCTTCTTCTTCTCTGCGGGAGATACTTCCGTCAGGGACCAGGGCGGAAAACTTGTTCGGAATGGCCCGGACCCACCAGCCGGGACCGTTGGGGGGGCCCCCCTTGCGGTAGGCCATGGTCTCGGGTGGGGTCATGCGTTCGTTGCCCGGGCAGAAGGGGCAGTCCTCCTTATATGATGGAAGGGGAGGCGGGGGAACGGGCTTTATGAAATCGTGCGGCCTTTTTGCCCGTTCGCGCGCGATGATTACCCACTGTTTCGTCGCCGGGTCCTGTCGCAACTCGGGCA
>Ga0315291_10006298_pt1 | contig 14737 bp, 11 predicted proteins | sample YL17G12_20_MG_FD_203070 | JGI IMG/M metagenome (GOLD analysis project Ga0315291, IMG submission 203070) | Sediment microbial communities from Yellowstone Lake, YNP, Wyoming, USA - YL17G12_20 | ecosystem: Environmental > Aquatic > Freshwater > Lake > Sediment | place: USA: Wyoming | collected...
TGGGTGGCGGCGTTGGCGACAGCTACCAGCCCCTCGAAAACAAGTACCAACTGAGCCGCAAGGCGCTCCACCTGCTCTACGAACATAATTTCCCGGTTCACGTGCTCACTAAATCGACGCTGGTGGAAAGAGACCTCGACATCCTCAAGAAGATTAACTCTCAGACCAGAGCCATCGTAAGCTTCAGCCTTTCCTCGGCGGACGATGCCATCAGCGCCATCTTCGAGCCAGGAGTCCCCCCGCCCACCGAGAGATTGAAGACACTCCAATTGTTCAAGAAAGCGGGCATCAGTTGCGGCATCTTCCTGCTCCCTGTCATCCCTTTCATCACAGATACCCCCGATAAGATTGATGAGACCGTGAGAAAGGCTAGCGAAGCGGGGGTGGACTTCATCATCTTCGGCGGCATGACATTGAAAGACGGGCGCCAGAAAGACTACTTCCTCGATGCGCTGGGGAAACACTACCCGCAGCACATCGCAGAGTACCAGAAACTATACAGAGGGCAGAAGTGGGGCGAAGCGACAGGAGACTACTACAGCATCATAAACAAAACTTTCGATATCGCTGCTAAAAAGTACAACATGCCGCAACGTGTCCCGCCCGCACTTTTCAAGGACATTTTAGACGAAAACGACTTAGTGGTCGTCATGCTGGAGCACATAGACTACCTTCTGAAAATGGAAGGGCAGAAGTCCTCGTTTGGCTTCGCTGCCTACTCCATATCGCAAGTGCCACAGCCGCTTTCCTGCATGAAAGGGGAATTGCGCCGAATCAAAGGTGTAAACAAAGCAGCCGAAGACATCATCCTCGAGATCCTCGAAACCAGAACCTCCTCCTATCTTGACCACCTGCTCAAAGCTCATGCGACGTAAGCGAGAAAGCATTATAATATAACCGCCAGAGAGCAGGTTAGTGGTGCTTGCCCATGGCAGCCAAGGGGGAAATTGTGAGTGACGATGCACAGGTTCAGATGCCTCTCAATGGAGTGAAGGTCGTAGATTTTAGCCATGCCATGGCAGGACCGACATGTACCATGCTTCTGGGCGATGCTGGGGCGGATATCATCAAGGTTGAACCTGTCACCGGCGACTTCTACCGCACGGCGATGGATGGAGCTATTTCTATTACTGTGGGTCGGAACAAACGAAGCGTCGCGCTGGACCTCAAGACAGATGATGGACATCGCATAGCTTTGAAACTGCTGGAAAATGCCGATGTTCTCGTGGAGAACTTTGCACCTGGCGTGATGCACAAACTGGGACTTGGTTCCGAAACTATCTCCCAGATGAACCAAAGGATAATCTACTGCTCGATATCCGGGTTCGGACAAAAAGGACCTTACCACAAACGCCCGAGCTTCGACCCGGTAGCTCAGGCAGTGTCAGGTATCATGCTGGCTACTGGCGAGGCTGATAGACCACCAGTGCGGATACTTCCCCCTATGATCGACTACAGTGCCGGGATACATGCGGCATACGGAATCGTCATCGCATTAATGAACCGACAGAGGACAGGCAAGGGGGAGAGAATAGACATATCGCTCATGGATATCGGTATTGCGCATATGGGTGCATTTGTAACTCATTACACTATGACAGGTGAACTGCCGGAGAGAATGGGTTCTGCTCACAAGGCATGGGCTCCCTATCAAGCTTTCGAGACCAGCGATGGATGGGTGCTGATTGCAGTGGCGACCGATGAGATGTGGAGGAATCTGTGCAAGGTGTTGAAGCTGAAAGATTTGGACAACGATTCTCGCTACGCGACGTTGGAGTCGAGGCGGAAGCACCGCAAGGAACTTGCGGAGTCGCTGACAAAGGTTACGCTGCAATACAAAGGGAGAGAGCTCGAGTCCCTGCTGTCAGAAGCTGGTGTCCCAAGTGGTCAACTGAGGAATATAGGTGAAGTTGTGGACGACCCGCACGTGAAAGCACGACACCTGATAGATGATATCGAGTATCCTGGTCTGGGAAAGATCAAGATAGTCAAAACGCCTATATTCGTCTCCGGCTCCGCACCCACCTCGCGTTTACAGGCTCCACAGTTTGGCGAACACACGACTGAAGTGCTGACAGAACTAGGATACAGCGAAGCCGACATACAAAGACTCGAAGACAGTGGCATAGTGAGGCGAAAAAAAGGTTAATAAATAAATTTTGATTTCAGATTCGTCACAGAATTACATGCGTAGATTGTGAGAACCTGACGTGAAGCTGATTTTCGTTCATGGCTCGGGAGGCTGCCCGGAGGTGTGGCACTACCAGACGAAGCACTTCCCCGATGCTGACGCCATCGCCCTGCCAGGTCACCCCCATGGAGAGCCATGCACCAGCATTGACTCCTATGCCGAGTGGCTGCGGGGTTACATTCATGACAGGGGCTATTTAGATGTGGTGCTAGCTGGTCACTCTCTGGGCGGCGCTATCGCTCAACTCTACACGCTGAAATATCCTGAAGCTTTGAAGGGGCTCATTATCATCGGCAGCGGCGCAAGGCTCCGCGTAGGTGCTATGTACCTCGACACGCTGGAGCAAGCAGTAAGCAACCCCAAGCTGCTCGAGGATTATCTGGATAAATCATGGGAGTTCATCGCCCCCGAGCTCAGAGAAATCCTCCGCAGCAGGGCTGCTGAGAATGGGGCTGCCGTTTTACTCAACGATATGCTTTGCTGCGATAGGTTCGACATTATGCAGCGGGTTCACGAAATCCGTCTGCCCACCCTGGTTCTATGTGGCAGCGATGACATCATGACCCCGCCGAAATACACAAAATACCTCGCCAGTAAAATAGAGAGAGCCCGGGAAATAGTAATCGAGGGCGGCACTCATATGGTCTTCGCCGAGAAGCCCGCGGCGGTCAATCAGGCTATATCGGACTTCGTCAACAGCCTTTGAGATGGACAGCGAGGCAGTTTACCAGTTCGCGACGTGGTCCTCAGCTATGCCGAAGGCTTTCTCCACTGTGTGTTTCCTGCCCTTGGAATCCACCAGCACGCCGGAGTACAAGCCATACGGCTGGTTGTAGGCTGAGCCGGCGAGGATGAGATTCACCCGCTCGTGGCGCAATCCCTGCGGGGTGAGTTCCAGGTTTACAGCCCCGTCGGTAGTGCGAATCTTCCAGGGCTGCATGGGGTCGTTGGGGACATCGAAGCGGGCAGCCCCTACCAGCGAGAGCGAGTTCCCGTGCCAGATGCAGTTCTCATTGAATCGCTCGTCGTCCTCAATCACATTGTGCGTGAGGTTGACGCCCAGCAGGTTCCCGCTTGAGTCTATGGTGGCGAAGGTAGCCCACTTCCAGAAGGTGTTATGGGGGTAATATGCCTTGTGGTAATCCAGCAAACCCACGTCCCGGTCAGGGATGAACTCCACCCTCTGTCCCCCTATCTCAAGCGCTCCGCTGACGGGACAGGCTGACTTCTGCGTGAACATGGGACGGTTGGTTCCCAGGGGGAGTAGCGCCACCAGCAGCTGCGTACGGGCAGAGTCCTCGTGAAGCAGCACGGCGCCTGCCACTGCGGGCAGAGACTGCTTTTCGCGCACCTCGATGCGGAGGCTGTATGCCTGGCGCTCCAGGTGGTTGTGCATGAATACATGGTATCCACGTGCCTTGAACTCTGCGGAATGATCCCAGACGTTCGCCGGGGCGCGGAACATCCACGGGGGCAGCTTCCGCACGTGCTCGAAGGCTTTGTGGTTCCGCCGGTCGAACAGGTGCAGCCAGGAGGTCACCAGGAATCCTACGTCAACGACCGCCAGGCTGATATACCAGTCGGGATGTATCAGTGCAAAGTGTTCCCACTCTTTGAGCCGGAAGCGTCGCAGTCCGCCTAGTCGGGGTATCCCGCACCGTGCGTCCAGCAGATTCAGTTCCCGAAAGGGACGAGCGTAGCGACCGAACTGCACCTGCCCATCCACTACCGCCATGTCTGGGGCCTCCAGCAGTCTGGCCATAATGCACCTCCTCCTCTTGCGTAACGGTCCGCCCAGGCGGAGAAAAACCCGCCCTTCCCCTTAGCCCACCACCTCAGCATCGCGCAGCTTCGCTATGCGCGCCTTCTTGTAGCCGAGCTCGCGCAGTATCTCGTCGGTGTGCTGTCCGAACTTCTGCGCCCAGTTCCTGGCTCTGAACGGCGACTTGGAGAGCTTGATTATAGGTCCTATCTGTTTGGCTTGCCCCAGCGTGGGATGAGGCACTCTGGTAATCATCCCGCGGGCTATCAGATGGGGGTCATGGATTACTTCCTCAGGGGAGTAAACAGGCGCCACACAGGTGTCCTTCTGGCGCAGTATCTTCAGCCATTCATCCCTGGTCTTGGTCAGGAACGTCTTCTTGAAATAGTCCAGTATCTCTTCGCGCTTCTCGCCCTCCGCATACTGATGCTCGATGAAATCATCACGACCCAGCAGCCTGCACAGGTTGGCGTAGAACCAGGGCTCGACGCTGCCCACGCTGATATACTTTCCGTCCTTCGTCTTATACACATTGTACCAGGGACGATGCTCCTCTCCAGTGGCAATATTCTCGCCCTGCTCGGAAATCGTCTCCCCAATGAGGCTGGGCAACAGCACTGGCATCATCAATCCTACTATAGCGTCAGTCATGGACACATCCACGTACTGTCCCTTGCCCGACCTTTCCCGCGCTGCAACCGCAGCCAGTATGCCGATGACGGCAGCCATGCCGCCCGCAGCGAAGTCAGCCAGCACAGTGCGGGGGATCACCGGAGTCCCATCGTCAGCCTTCGTGGTGCCCAGGAGACCGCCGATGGCGATGTAGTTTATGTCATGCCCCACGATATCTCGATAGGGTCCGTCCTGCCCGTAGCCCGATAGAGAGCAATAGATTATGCGCGGGTTTACCCTCTTCATAGCATCGTAGTCAACCTTCAGGCGTTTGGTAGTCCCGGGTCTGAAGCCTTCCATGATAATGTCGGCGGTATTAGCCAGCTTACGGAATATGCTGAGCCCCTCTCGGGATTTCAGATTCAGCCCCATGGTCTTACAGTTGCGCCAGCCGGGGAATATGGGCGTATCGGGATACATGAACGCAAGAGGCCCACCCCGGCGTTCAGGGTGAGCCTCGTAAACTTTTATCACCTCAGCGCCCAGGTCGCCCAGAATAGTGGAGCAGAATGTGCCGGGACCCTGCCATGCCATATCTAAAACCCTAATACCATCAAGCGCTGCAGCCATCTATAGCCCCCTGTATCTAGCTTTATTCCAGCACGCCTTCCATGATAAGCTGGTTTACTTCGTCTTCGGAGAGACCCAGAACTTCCCTATAAACATATTCGTTATGCTCTCCCAGAAGCGGCGCCCTGCGCACCTCGCCGGGAGTTCTAGAAAGCGCAAAGGTCAAGCCATCGTGGGCAATCCTGCCCGTCTCGGGATGGTCGAGATAGACATAGTAACCGCGCTCCTTCAACTGCGGGTCGCGCGTCTGCAGGTCTTCGCCGTCCTGAACCACGCCTGCGGCTACACCTGCTTTTTGCAGACGTACCATGACATCTTCGGGCGATTTATCTTTAGTCCATTCCCCCACCAGCCTGTCGAGCTCGTCCTCATTCTCCTTCCTGCCCAAAAAGGTGGCGAACTTCTTGTCCTTCGTCCAGGACGGGTTGCCGATTACGTTGCAGAAGGACTGCCACTCCTTTTCATTGAAAACAGCGATAGCGACCCATCTATCATCCTTCTTCCTGTGGTCGGGCTCGGACTCCGGCATGGCGCAGTAATCTACCTCGCTCTCCTCACCATGGCAGCGATATACACCGTGCGGAGCAGCGTAGGGCAGACGGTTGTTGATAGCAATCTGGATGTGATTATTAACTGTGTAATCCAGAATGGTTGTTTCAGTCCAGCAGGCAGTAGACTCGAATTGAGCCAGCTCGATGAACTGCCCCTTGCCGGTCCTGTTTCGATAATGGAGCGCAGAAAGAATAGCCGTGATTGAATGATATGGATTGCATGTGAAATCAGGAAAGGCAAGCATCCCCGTGCCGATAGGAGGACGGTCAGGGTTCCCTGTGATGTAGTCAATGCCCGCCAGAGTTCTAATGGTGGTGCCAAAACCCCGCCATAACTTGTACGAGCCGGTTATCCCCATTACTGGCATCGTACAGACGATAATATCGGGCTTTATCTTGACCAGCTCCTCATAGGTCAGCCCCCAGCTCTCCATCATGCCGGGATTGAAGTTGTCCAGAACTACATCGCTGATGGAGATTAGTTTCTTGGCGATTTCAATGCCTTTGGGAACATTAAGTTTCAGAGTTATCCCTAGCTTACCCGGGTTGAAGTTATTGAACATGCCGCTAATGTTATAGGTTTGAGTAACGTCAGGCTTTCGTGGCGCCTGCCACCTCATGCCATCTATCTTGGCATTGCTTTCTATCCTTATCACCTCAGCCCCGTATATGGCGAACAACCTGGTAACATAGGGCCCCGCCCCAAACCAGGAGAAATCGGCAACCCTTATACCCTGCATCGGTAATCTCTTATTCATCTTCGTCTCCACTCTAGATCACCCCCTGCCCTTTAAGCAGAGCCATCTGCTCCGGGGTCAGCCCCAGCTCTTTGCCATATACCTCGCTGTTATGTTCCCCGATTAGAGGAGCGCGGCGCCTTATCCTCCAGGGTGTCTCGGCGAACCGGTACGGCGCACCGGGGTATTTCAGGGTATCGCGCAGCTCGGGATGCTTCACTTCGACAAAGAAGTCACGCTCTAAAAGCTGAGGGTTCTCTAACACATCCTTGGCGTTGCTGCACGGTATGGCTATGATGCCTCTCTTTTGACCCTCTTCGCAAACCCATTTTTTATCATGCGACTTAGTGAAGGCATCCGTGACCTCGGTAATGTGTTCCCTCACCTCGGGTCTGATCTGGTAGTCCATGTCCTTAAACTTTTCATCATCAAGGTCGGCAGCTCCTCCACCACTCTTCAGCCAGTCGACAAGTAGGTCCCAATCAAAAAGTGCTATGAAGTTCGCCCAGCCATCCTTGCACTCCTGAAGGGGCACTCCGAGACGTCCCGACCTTACCATGATTCGCTTCTGCAGGTCATACATCTGCGTCACCCACTGCAAACTATGTGCGATGCACTGCTGCATGGATACGTCTACATGCTGCCCCTCTCCAGTGATATCCCGGTTATACAGAGCGATTAGTGTGCCAGCGGTGGAATGTATCGAGGCTATGTTATAAGCCTGGGAAGCGCCAGCTCGCGAGGGAGGCTCATCCTCCCAGCCACAGATGAACAGGAAACCGCCCATGGCAAGGCCAACAAGGTCGGAGCCTTTGAAGTCCTTATAAGGACCAGTTTGCCCGAAGGCAGTTATGGAGGTCATAATCAATCCCGGGTTGATCTCCTTAAGCACCTCATACCCTATGCCCAGCGAGTCCAGATAGCCGGGCTGGTAGGTTTCCACCACGATATCGGCATCCTTAACCAGCTTCTTGAACAGTTCCCTTCCATCTGGGGTTTCCAGATTCAAAGTGATGCTTTTCTTGCTGGTGTTGAAATGGAACCAGTAGAGGCTTTTCTCAGGGTCGACCTCATTGTGATAGAAAGGACCGAGCTTCCTGGCGGGGTCGCCACCCGGCGACTCGATTTTAATTACGTCAGCCCCGAGGTCAGCGAGCTGCTTGGTGCAGTAGAGCCCTATAGGTCCCGCAAGGTCGAGGACTCGCAGGTCCCCCAGAGCTGCATCGGTTCTCTTTCGCGCTGCCATGCCATGCCTCCTAACGTTCAACTGAAATCACCGGTTACGACCGAATCTGTGCTGTAGTATACACTCACGTACATGCTTTAGAAAGAAGGATTAAACAAACAGGCTGCCGACCACCTGCCCCACGACACCCTGTTTCTTCAGCTTGAAAGCTGCGAAGTTAATCGGCTTACTTGTTGTCCGCCTTGCCGTGCTGGTCTCGCAGCACCCTCTTCAGTATCTTGCCGGTGGAGGTACGTGGCAGCTCATTGATAAACACCACATAGCGGGGTCTCTTGAAGCTGGAAAGTTTCTGGCGGCAGAACTCGATTAACTCCTCCACCGTGGCCTTCTCACCCTTCTTGAGCACCACCACTGCCTTCGGTTCCTGCCCCCACTCCAGACTGGAAACAGCGATCACCGCAGCCTCCTCGACCTTGGGATGGGCGTACAGCACGTTCTCTACCTCTTCAGGCGAGATGTTCTCACCGCCTCGTATAATCATGTCATCGCCGCGACCTGCCAGATAGATATAGCCCTCGTCGTCCAGATATCCCTTATCGCCGGTGTGCAGCCAGCCATCCCTGATTGCCTTGGCTGTCTTCTCGGGGTCTTTCCAGTACCCGCTCATCACCCTCGATCCCTTGGCCACAATCTCGCCTACCTCGCCCAATGGCAACTCTTTGCCACTCTCGTCCACTATCTTGATCTGCACATCATCCATAGGCCTGCCAATGGAGGACTGCAGTCTCTTCAGTTTCTTCTGCTTTTGCTCCTCGGTTCCGGTGATAACATGGTCTTCAGGCCCCAGGGTGGTTATAGTGGAGGCAGTCTCCGTCTGCCCGAAAGCGTTAATGAACATCACCTTGGGGAATACTTCTATCGCCTTCTTTATCACCTCGAACGGCATCGAGGCAGCCCCGTAGGTTATCACCTTGAGACTGGAAAGGTCATGTTTACTGAACTCAGGGTCATCGATGACACGCTTGAGCATAGTGGGCACCAGCATGGCGCGGTTGGCCTTAGTCCGCTCCACCGTCTTCATCCACTCTTTTACCTCAAACTGCCTCATCATCGCCAGTGTCCTGCCGCCATAGGTCGCAGCCAGCACAGCCTGGGCTCCGGCGACATGGTACAGCGGCACGGTCAGCAGGTTGGTCTCCTCTATCTCAGGGTCAACCGGGCTTACATTGCCCAGCATGTATGTTGCAAAACTGTTATGCGTTAAGGGCACCCCCTTCGGCCTTCCGGTAGTCCCCGCGGTGTACATCAGCATGGCGACATCGTTATCATCGATCTCAGTGAATACATCCTCCGCGGAGGCCTTAGCCAGCAGGTCTTCATAATAGAGCATGCCATCGACCTTATTGTCTATGCTGATATAGTGCTGCACCTTGGGCAGATTGGGGCGCATAGTCCCCACCAACTCAAGGTAGCGCTCGCCGACAAATAAAATCTTGGCCTCACAGTTGTTGAGCATATAGGTAAGCTCTTCGGCCTTGGCTCTGAAATTCAGCGGTGCGAAGATAGCGCCGAGTTTCACCACTGCGAAGTATGCTTCCAGGTACTGATTGCAGTTTACCTGCAATATAGATACAATGTCGCCCTTCTTTATGCCGAGCTCGGTAAGGACATGAGCCAGCCTGTTCGATCTCTCATTAAGCTGGTCGAAGGTGAACTTCTTGCCCTCGAAGATTATCGCCGGCCGGTCAGGTACGATAGCGCTGGCTATGGTGAGGAAGTCCGTAGTATTCATCTCGCCTCCTAATTTAATATTGCCTGGTTGTTTATAGGGCAAGGGCACATAATTATGTGCCCCTACCTGTGGGGGCACACCCACACCCCCATCATCCGCCTAAGGGGGATTGCCTCTCTCCACTTCCGGTTTACTGCTAGCTTTAGCTCGCTTACTCCTCAGCTTTTTCTTTACCTTCTTTACCACCTGCGACATCACCTTGCCCGCCTTGTCATCGATGCGGATATCGGCGGCATGGTCGAGGCTGGTTTCACCTTCGTTTATTATAACCAACTTTGCCCCAGATTGCACCGCATACTGCGGCATCAGCGCCGCCGGATAGACCACGAGAGACGAGCCTATTACAATGCAGAGGTCACAGCTTGTGGAGCGCCGCTCCGCCTCCATGGTCTCCCGCACCGGCATCGCCTCTCCGAAAAACACGCCCTCGGGCTTGATGATTCCGCCGCACTTGACGCATTCCGGGTCCTCGGCCCCAGCCTCCACCCACCTCATTACCTCCTCATTGCGCCAGCGCTCGCCGCAGCTGAGGCACTTCGCCCACTGCATATTGCCATGAAGCTGGATGACCTTATCCTCAGAGTTGCCAGCCTTCTGATGCAGCCCATCCACGTTCTGAGTGATGACGCAGTCCAGCTTGCCCAGCTTCTCCAATTGAGCGACAGCGTAATGGGCGGCGTTTGGTTTCATATCGCCCCAGTTCAACCCCACGGTCTTGCTCATGCCCCAGAGCCTCTTCCTGGCCTCGCGGCTGGTGACAAACCTCTGGTATGTGAAGTCCTCGGGGTCGAACCTAGTCCATAGCCCGTCCGGCCCCCTGAAATCAGGTATCCCCGACTCCGTGCTGATGCCAGCGCCGGTGAACACCACCACACGCTTCGCATTCACGATGAGGTCAGCAACCTCCTCAATAAGTTCATCCTGCGTCTTCCCGCCGCTTCCCTGCGTCATCTATTCATCACCATCGCAAATAGCTCCCTCTCCACCTCCAGCCCCTGCTCCAGCGGCAAATCGAGACCCCTGTTTATCGCCTCCTTAGCATATCTCACGGCGAATTTATTTCGAGACATTATCACCCTCGCCATGCCCTCAGCAGCAGTCAGCAGTTCGGCGCGAGTCACAATCTTGTTTATCAACCCTATCCGCAACGCCTCAGCAGCGCTTATCATTTCACCAGTTATGATAGGCGCAGTGCACATGCCCCGCCATACCAGCCTAGGCATGGTCTGGCTGCCCCCCGCTGTGGGCACCATGCCTATCCCCACCTCAGGCAAGCCGAACCTGGCATCATCCGAAGCTATCCTGATATCACAGCACATAGACATCTCCACCCCAGCACCAAGCGCAAAACCGTGTATAGCTACGATAAGAGGCTTGGAGACGCTGAGGAACTGCCCCCACAAGTCCCGCTCCCATCTTATCTGGCGGGCGATGGTCTGAGAAGGCGTTGTGCCGAACTCGGTGATATCAGCCCCCGCGGAGAACCCCCTGTCCCCAGCCCCTTTGATGATACCCACCATCACCTCGGGGTCATCGTCAATTGCAGGCAGCACCTCATATAATTCATCGCGCATCTTTATGTTAACTGCATTCAGCGCCTGGGGACGGTTCAGCGTGATATAGCCGATGCCGTCCTTCTTCTCGTAGATTATAGTATCAAAGGCACTCATAAGACGTGTCTGTTATTCCCCCTCGAAGGTAGCCTTCTTCTTCTCCAGGAAAGCCTTGATGCCCTCAGCGCGGTCTTTGGTAGATTGCAACAGGAAGGAGAGGTCTGCCTCCAGCCTCAGCCCCTGCGCCAACGTCATGTCCATGCCCTTGTTCACCGCCTCCTTGGCGTATCTCACGGCGATGGGCGCCCTTGCGCTGAGCTTCCTGGCTATCTCCTCAGCCTCAGCAGCAAGCGCCTGACGGGGCACCACCTTGCTGACCAGCCCCACGCGGTAAGCCTCCGCAGCGTCTATTGGCTCAGCGGTAATGACCATCTCCGTAGCCTTCCCCCTGCCTATGATGCGGGGCAGACGCTGCGTGCCGCCGCCGCCGGGGATCATACCGTAAGAGGTCTCGGGGAAGCCGAAGCGAGCGTTCTCCGAACAGACCCTGATATCGCAGCTCAGCACCAGCTCCAGTCCAGCGCCCAGAGCATCGCCGTTTATAGCAGCAATAACAGGGCAGTTCAGGCTTGCCACTGCGCTGGAACTGAGGCTCGTCAGACTGATTCGCTTGGTATTGCCGGTCGAGATAGAGCGAGTCTCGTCGAGGTCGCATCCGGAGCAAAAAACATCCCCAGCACCTGAGACGATGACCGCCCTCACGCTGTCGTCCTGGTTTATAGCGAGGCAGGCGGCAACGATTTCGTTCACCAGCTCGAGGTTTATAATGTTGCCGACCCTGGGGCGGTTGAGGGTGAGCCAGACAGCCTGCTCTCTCCTCTCGAAAATCAAAGATTTATAGGGCATGAGGTTTCCTTGGCTTGAGAGTCCAAGAGCAAATCTTACCCGACCCGCCCGAATGTGTCAAGGAAAACAGAGACAGAGGCTTCCGCGAAACTAGTTCCTGTGCGATCATGCTCGAAGCTAGCCGTGTGGGTTTAACGGAGATCGCTGTAGCTTGAGTCGAAGCTGTAACTGAAGAAAGTTAGCGTTTCGCGGAAGCCTCGAGACAAGACCTCATATGTTTTTTGCCTTTTCCCAGACATTTTGTTAAGATAGTGCCCTACTTAAGGTATATTCAATACCTTCAGTACTATTCTATTAATAAAGAGGAGGAAAGATGTCCTGGAAAGCAGAATACAAAAAGAGGTTGTGCAGCCATGAGGAAGCGGCGAAGGTTGTGAAATCGAGAGACCGGTTACTAACTCCCCTGGGGCTAGGTGAGCCTACCACGGCTATGATGGACGCAATCGCAGACCGAAAAGATGAGCTCAAGGATGTTCAGTATATATCGGCGCTGGTTTTCCATCCATACAAGATATTTGCACCTGAATACAAGAAAACCTTTGATATGAAGTGTGGCTTTTATAACCAGCTTACCATGTGGCAGCATGAAGAGGGCATTTCATACTTCATGCCCATCCAAAGCTCCAGTGTAGGCGTTGTGTGCAAGAAGCGGCAGGAAGTCGACCCGCGCAGGATGGTCATCCTCACCCAGGTCAGCCCTCCGGACGACCACGGTTACGTATCACTGGGACTCGATCTGTTCTTCACACCGGATGTCATTGACCAGGGCGCTGTGGTCATCGGCGAGGTCAACCCCAAGGTGCCGCACACCTACGGCAATTCGCACTACCACGTCAGCCGGTTCGAGAAGCTGGTTGAGATAGACGAACCTCTGTTTTGTCCTCCGCTGCCCGAGCCGTCAGAAGTGCATAAGAAGATTGCAGCGAATGTGGTAAGCTTGCTCAGGGACAGGGATTGTCTTCAGGTAGGCATAGGCGCAGTTCCCGGACAGATATCCAAGCTTATTGCTCACAGCGGACTTAAAGACCTGGGCATTCACACTGAGATGGCTCCCATGGGCACGCGCCAGCTTGTGGAGAAGGGCGTTGTCACGGGTAAATATAAGACGACTCATACCAACAAGATGACCATGGCTTTCGCTTTTGGCGACCAGGAGCTCTACGACTTCCTGGGCAACAATCCCATGGTCGAGTTCTATTGTGCTTCCTATTCTAACTCTATTCCCTTGCTCTGCCAGGAGAAAAACCTGGTGGCAATAAACGGCTCTGTCGAGGTTGACCTTGTGGGAACCATCGCTTCTGAGTCTTTCGGTGATTCAATGCGCTCTGGACCAGGCGGACAGCTCGACTTCGTCATTGGCTCTTACTGGTCCGAAGGAGGGAGGGGAATCAATATCCTGCCCAGCACCGCCCATGGCGGAACGATATCGCGCATCGTGCCTTACCTGAAGGAAGGAGCCAGGGTAACCGTGCCCAGGCACTACGCACAATATGTGGTCACTGAGTGGGGAATTGCCAACCTAGCACCACTGGACGAAAAAGAGCGCGCCCTAGAGCTTATCAAGATAGCTCATCCCAAGTTCAGAGACGAACTTCTACAAGCAGCCAAAAAGCGGCTTAGATTTTAAGGGGAAGGCAGATGGAGCGACCTTTAGACGGTGTTGTTGCGCTCGACCTGTCGCAGTTCCTCTCGGGACCAAGGTGCACCCAGATACTCGCCCTTTTGGGCGCTCGGGTTATCAAGGTTCAGTCCCCCATGGGGGAGTTTTGCTGACTACATACACTTGCTATCATGATATGCACAACAGCAGAAACCATGAACATCTGGTCGCACGACTGTCCGCACCTAAATGGCCAACGCATGCCTGTAGTGTAGTGCTTCCCAAATAACGTTATCGTCATGCCAATAACGCTGGGCCCAAACCCATCGTCCAGACGGCTCCGGCGTAAATAATCCTTCCTACTGTGGCGAGCTAACGAACTGTTAGAGCCACTACACTAGGTAGGCAAATCAAGGACAATGACTATCGGGTTTATTCAATCGTGCTATTGCGTCAAGTAGGTTACCGGATCCTAGAAGGAGGTATTATCCGAACATGAACTTCGAATTAAATGAGGAACAGAGAATGTTTAAGCACGCGATAAGGAGTTTCGCAGAAAAAGAGATAGCTCCCTTGGTCAATGAGGCTGAGGAAAAAGAGACCTTTCCCGTCCAGCTATTCCCGAAAATGGGTGCCATGGGTTACCTATGTGTTGGGTATCACCCCGAGTACGGCGGTGGTGGTATGGGAAAGATCGGCGAATGCATCGCCATGGAGGAACTGGGACGAATCTGCCTAGGAATAGCCAGCGGAATCATGGTACAGTCAGGGATAGCGACTTCTGCCATTTACCGCCATGGCAATGAGGACCAGAGGCAGAAGTACTTGGTGCTAGCGATAAAGGGGCAGAAGATCGGGGCCTTTGCGCTGACTGAGCCCAACGCGGGCTCTGACGCCTCTGCCATTGAGACCAGCGCAACCAAAAATGGGAATGGCTACATCATCAGCGGCACCAAGATCTTTATCACAAATGGTCCCATAGCCGATTTCGTCCTGACGGCAGCCTATACTGACAAGGCGAAGGGATCTCGGGGCGGCGTGAGCCTGTTCATCGTGGAAAAGGGGGCTGCCGGCTTCAGCGTCAACAAAATGCACAAGTTCTGCATGCGCTCTTCCTCGACGGGCGAACTGACCTACGACAGCGTAGCAGTTTCGCAGGAGGATCTGGTGGGTGAAGAAGGTCGTGGCTTTCCCTATCTGATGGAAGCGCTTACCGC
>Ga0315291_10006299_pt1 | contig 14737 bp, 17 predicted proteins | sample YL17G12_20_MG_FD_203070 | JGI IMG/M metagenome (GOLD analysis project Ga0315291, IMG submission 203070) | Sediment microbial communities from Yellowstone Lake, YNP, Wyoming, USA - YL17G12_20 | ecosystem: Environmental > Aquatic > Freshwater > Lake > Sediment | place: USA: Wyoming | collected...
CTCTTCTTCTCCTACCGAAAAGAAGGCCAAACCGGAAGACAACTGTCCTTTATTGGAATAATGGAATGATGGAATATTGGGTTTGTATCCATTCTTCCATTCTTCCATCATTCCATCGTTCCATGTGGTTGGCACAAAAATCCAAGCTGACGTAGATCGAGTCGGTCGTAGAAATGGGAAGCATTCTCTTGAAGGTCTATCTCCAGCCTAAATCCTCTAAAAACGAAATCGTCGGTTCCTTCCGAGATGGGATCAAGATAAAGGTAACCGCTTCACCTGTTGAGGGAAAGGCAAACGAGGCCTTCATCCGATTCTTGGCCAAAGAATTAGGAATTTCCATATCCCGTATCGAAATTCTCAAAGGCCATCGTTCCCGAGAGAAGACTGTAAGAATTTCAGAAATTTTAGATCAAGGGTTGATGAAGAAATTAAAAATGAGTTAGAGTTTCGAGGAAGTCATCACCCTATAAATTCTTATTGACCCCTTTATCTCAATTTATTAAATTCCTAATGGTACTCAGACTCTCAACCAAGATCTTTTAACTTTTGGAGAAGTGTCTGTTTTTTGAGACAAGGATTAAAGACAGGTCTAAAAAATGGGAAAGGCTTCACGGGGGAAAAAGAAATATTCCTCCAGATTAGAATTCAAAAACGAAAGCCAAAGGGGAGAATTATCAACAGCTCTGAAGAAAAGCCGATTCAATAAACCCATCTTTCATTACTTTTTGATCATCGGAATCGGACTCCTTATATACTCCAACTCACTCTATAGTCCCTTCCAGTGGGATGAAAATGATTTCATTGTTCAAAATCCGATCGTTAAAAACCTCGACTATTTTCTGAACCCTTCAAAGGCAAAGGGAATTGATCCAGACTTCTATATCTTCTTTAAGACGAGAGTCATCAGCTACCTTACTTTTGCACTTAATTATAGGGTCCATGGGTTTGATGTCCTTGGCTATCATCTTGTCAATTTGTCGATTCATCTCTTGAACGCTGTCCTTGTTTATATCTTTACCTTGCTGACCTTCAGAACTCCTCTCTTAAGTAAATCATCACTGAAAAAGAATTCAAGGTTGATCGTCCTGTTTTCTGCTCTCCTCTTTATTTCCCATCCAATCCAGACAGAGGCAGTCACTTATATATTTCAGAGACATGCATCCTTCGTAACCTTTTTTTATCTTCTCTCGATGGTCTTTTATATTCAATGGAGGTTAAAAAGGGAAGAACAAGGAGCTTCCCATCTTCATTCAATCCTATTCTATGCTTTATCCTTTATCTCTGCCATCTTTGCGATGAAGACCAAGGAGAATGCCTTCACCCTTCCACTCAGCATCATGATCTACGAATTTTTCTTCTTTACAGGGTCAATAAAAATTAGGATGTTCCGTCTTATACCATTCCTTCTGACCTCGGCTATTATCCCTCTCACACTGTTCGGAATTGATAAACCCATCGGTCAAATAATAAGCCAAGTATCCGATCCATCGCTATTATTAATAAAGGAAGTGTCAAAGGAGGTATATCTATTTACACAGTTGAGAGTTATCTTAACATATATCAGGTTGCTTTTTTTCCCAATCTATCAGAACCTCGATTACAATTATCCGATTTACTCTTCTTTTTTTATATGGCCGGTATTTTTGCCTTTCCTTTTTTATCTCATCCTATTGGGCCTTGCCGTTTATTTCTTTTACCGATCAAAACAGGCTGTTCCTGAATTGCGGTTAATTTCCTTCGGAATCCTCTGGTTTTTTATCACTCTTTCTGTTGAGTCGAGCATCATCCCCTTACAGATGATCATTTGTGAATATCGGGTTTATCTCCCCTCTGTTGGAGTCTTTATGGCAGGTGCGACCTCTATCTTTATCATTACAGGAAAATTCAGTACTAAATTCCAGAATTTAGAGAAAACAGTGATGATGTTTTTTGTTTTCATCATTATTCTCCTTTCGGTCTTGACTTATGCAAGGAATGTTGTATGGATGGATGAAGTCCGTATGTGGGAGGATGTGACAAAAAAAAGTTCCGAAAATGCAAGGGGACACTACAACCTTGGTCTTGCTTATGGGAAAAAAGACAGATTGGAAGATGCCCAAAAGGAATTTGAAACAACCTTGAAACTCAATCCCCATCACACCAAAGCCCGTAACAATCTCGGAATCATTTATAATCAACAGGGCCGACCAGACGATGCCATAAGAGAATTTCAGACGGCTCTTCAACTCAATCCCAACGATACGAATGCCCACTATAATCTCGGATTAGTTTTTGTTCGGTTGGATAGATTGGACAATGCTATAAGAGAATTTCAGACGGTTCTTCAACTCAACCCTAACGATGCGGATGGACACAATAATCTTGGAGTGCTTTTTGCCAAACAAGGTCGATGGGATGATGCGATCAGGGAGTTTCAGGCTGCCTTAAAAATAAACCCTAATCATGTGAATGCCCAAAATAATCTCAGAAAGGCTCAAATTAAATTATGGTAACGATACACAAAGATGAGAGGGCTCTCCATCTAAAAAATAGATCTATGAGAGGAAGGAGAGAGAAGCATGACAGTGCTGACCGGGGCTAAATTCATATTGATTTCCATGCGGCCCAGACAATGGGTTAAAAACACCTTCCTGTTTTCAGGTCTTGTTTTTTCAAAGAATCTTTTCCAGGCTGAGCTCTTAATGAAAGTCAGTATGGGCTTCATTCTATTCTGCTTAGCAGCCAGTAGTATTTATATTTTTAATGATATTCAGGATAGACAGAATGACAGTAAACACTCGGAGAAAGGTCGAAGACCCATAGCCCTGGGAAACCTCCCGGTGACGCAAGCCTATTTCGTTTCCGTCCTTCTGGGAGGTATCGCCTTGGTTTTTGCCTCCGTATTAGACCTGACTTTTTTTGCCCTCCTGGTGACGTACATCCTTTTAAACCTATCCTATTCCCTTAAACTCAAACAAGTGGTTATTTTAGATATTATGTGTATCACCTTCGGTTTTGTTTTAAGAATCCTTGCCGGGACAACTCTTGCAGGGATTATACCTTCCGATTGGTTGATCGTATGTACAATGACTATTTCACTATTTTTGGGATTTAGTAAGAGGCGCAATGAGTTGGTGTTCATGGTGAATCATACAGATAATCAAAGGAAAGTTCTTGCAGATTACAGCATTCCCTTTCTCGATCAGATGATTGCAATGGTGACTGCTTGTACAGTGATGTCCTATATTCTTTATACTGTCTCGAGTGAAACAGTCGCCCGATTTGGGACAAGAAATCTGATATTCACTATCCCTTTTGTTTTATTTGGGATTTTTCGTTATCTTTATTTAATTTATCATAAAAGAATAATTGAGGAACCAACCGATTTGATTCTGATGGATTTCTCCTCCCTTTTTAACATTCTTCTCTGGTTGGGGACGATTATTCTCATTATCTATTAAGAAGAGAATAACCCCAACTACCTTGACCCTTCGACTGCGCCCAAGCCCTGCTCTTCAGAGCAGGGACAAAGGTTTGCTCAGGGCTTGCCCTGAGCGAAGTCGAAGGGGTCAATCCTGAGCGTTCGACGGAGTTCACGCCCGAAGTCAAGTTTCAGCCTTTAACCTGGAGAGAACCGAGAGAACCGAAGGGTTGACTTTAAAAAGAAAATCGATTACTCTAAAAAATGGAAGTGGATAGGTCCTGGCGGGCCTCCTGGACTTCAAATTCAGTGGCGGGCAGAAGATGTCCGCGGTGGGTTCGACTCCCATGCACTTCCGCCAATTTAAGAAATGAAAAGCGTAGAGAGCATAATACATGGGGTTAATCATTACATACTTTGCGCTTAACCCCTGGCGGCTTTAAGGTAAGTTTGAAAGTTACATGTCTACAGTACAATGATCGAAAATTCAGGATCATTGTCTAAAAGGAGGAAAGGATGTTTGGGATAGGAATGCCGGAGTTGATTGTCATCCTGGTCATTGTCCTGATCATTTTCGGTGCTGGGAAACTCCCTCAGATCGGTGAAGGTATTGGAAAAGGGATCCGAAACTTTAGAAAAGCAACGACCAAAGACGAAGAGATCGATGTCACTCCAAAAAAAAACGAAGAGATTTCTGAAAAAAAGTAAACCCTGCACCATCTTGAATGACGTGACCCTAAAAGAAGTACTCTCAACAAATTGCACATCATTCACATCTTAAAAAAGACGCTGATGTAAAAGGTGCGGGGTGAAAAGCCGAAGGCCTTTCTTCTCCAATCAGAATGGGACACATTGTCTATATTGGGATCGGTTCAAACGTTGGCAACAAAACACACCAATGTGAACGAGCAATCTCTGAAATCCTAAAATTCGATAGTCACAAACTCTTAACAAAATCTTCTTTCTTTAAAACCAAACCCATCGGCTACACATCTCAGGACTGGTTTGTCAACGGCGTGATAAAAATCGAGACGGATCTAGAACCCATGAATCTTCTACGTGTTTTAAAGACCATTGAGTCTCAGTTGGGCCGCACCGAAACCTTTCAATGGGGACCACGGACGATCGATCTTGATATCCTCATCTTCGACGATAGGGAAATGAAAACAGAAGAACTTCAGATCCCACATCCTCTCCTTCATGAGCGTCAATTTGTCCTGATCCCCCTTGCTGAGATCGATCGAGATCTCATCCACCCTGTTTTGAAAAAGACCGTCGGGGAACTTTTAGAAAACCTAAAAGAGGATCAGGGTGTAGAAAAAATTTCAGATTTCAAATTTTAGATTTCACCTGCCTGCCCTGCCTACCGCAGGCAGGCGCAGGCAGGGATTTTTCAATCTACAATCTGCGATCTGCAATCTTCAACCAGAGAAAGCTAATGATGTTTCGATTCATTTTATTCATTCTTCTCCTCATCATTCTTTACTATATTCTTCACTTCCTCATTCAAAATATGCCTTTTATCAGAAGGACGATGGACAGAAAGTCTGAACCGGAAGAACTCGTTCAGGACCCTTCTTGTCAGACATATATTCCAAAGCGATTTGCTTTAAAAAAGAGAATAGCGGGAAGGGACTATTATTTTTGCAATCGGGAGTGCCTGAAAAGGTATCTCAACAAGGAGGCATCGTAAATCAAAAAATCTACGTAGTAAAAAACTTGACAAATCATGAGGCTTTCGATATGAGATGAAGGCAGAAAGTTTTTCACCACCTATTTTTCTACCTGCTAAGGAGGATCGTGATGAAGTTCTTTATCGATACTGCGAATCTTGGTGAGATCAAAAAAGCCTATGAGATGGGAGTGATCGATGGGGTCACAACGAATCCTACATTGATCTCCAAGGAGAATAAAGATTTCGACTCTCTCATTAAAGAGATTTGTGAGATTATTCAAGGACTACCGATCAGCCTGGAAGTTTTAAGTCTGAATTCGGAGGGGATGATCGAGGAAGCCAAAAAACTTTCCGAAATGGGTCAGAATATTGTGGTCAAAATTCCAATGACCGGAGAAGGGCTGAAGGCAATCAAGGTCTTGGTCTCAGAAGGAATTAAGACGAACACGACCCTCGTTTTCTCCCCTACTCAAGCACTCTTAGCTGCCAAGGCCGGAACAACGTATGTCAGCCCTTTTATTGGAAGGCTGGATGATGTTTCACAGACGGGAATGGATCTGGTAAAACAGATTGTGGCAATTTTTAAAAACTACAATTTTAAATCAGAGGTGATCGTCTCCAGTATCCGTCATCCCATTCATGTCCTGGAAGCCGCCCTCATCGGAGCCCATGTGGCCACCATTCCTTATAAAGTGATCGAACAGCTGGCCAAACATCCATTGACAGATATCGGCATCGAACGGTTTTTAGCGGACTGGGAAAAGGTTCCTAAGAAATAAAAAGGGGCCCTTTTCAAAGGGCCCCTTTCATGCCCTGATCAGTCTTCTTCCACCATGATCTGTTTGGGATGAACCTCCTCCTTTTTAGGTAGGACAATTCGAAGAACACCATCTTTAGAGGCTGCTTTGATCCTCTCCAGGTCGATCATTCTTGGAATAGCAAAAGTTCGTTGAAAGGTTCCATAAGGCCTTTCGATTTGTAGGTAATTCCCGTGGGGTCCCTCTTTAATAAATTTCCTCTCTCCTTGAATAATCAGCGTGTTCTCTTCAACCTTAATCTCGATGTCACTTTGATTCACTTCAGGGAGGTCCACCTTCAGAATGACCTCATTCTCTCTCTCTAAAATGTCAACAGGAGGCGACCACATTCTCCGAGGAACCTCCTCCTTCCAAATGCGAGAGAGTGTCTCATCGAAGAGGCGGCTCATCCGATCTTGCATCGCCATCAGGTCACGAAAGGGTTCCCACTTCACATGAACCATCGCCATTCCCTCCCAAAAAACCTAATAAAACTATACTCCAATTCTTCAGCGATGTCAACCCTGTGGAGTATACGAAGTAGACCTCGCACAGACCCTATGTCTGGTGATAAAAAAGACTCAACAATACTGAGTAGGTTTCCGCTACTCCACAGGGTCAACTCCGACAGGTGTAGCAGACATCATAAAAGTCCTTCGGAAGTTTTGCCTTCTCTCTAAACTTTTCCAACTGAAACCAGGGAGCGAAATAGTTTCCGCAGACCTTACATTGTTTCATCTTCAGCGTTCGCTTCCATCGGAGGATCGTCCGTTCGTCCCCTTCCTCTTTCATCTTAATCACGTCCACCGGACAGGCGATCACACAGGCACCGCAGGCAATGCAGTTCATAGCCTCTCCTTGAAAAGGAGGAATCATCTCTCTTCGATCTCCTCGGAAAGCGAATTGTATTGCATTTGCTCCGACGACTTCATCACAAACTCTTGCACAAAGGCCACAGAGAATACAATCTTTCTCATCTTTCTTGAAACGGACCTCTTCCACACCCATCTCCTTGGCCATATCTTGAATGAGTTTATCTCCAGGGCACATGGCTAAGATAAGTTCGATCATCATGCGACGCGCCCGCAAAACCTTTTCCGATTGGGTGAACACCTCAATCCCTTCCATAACGGGATAGGTGCAGGCCGTGGTCATCCTTGACCTTCCTTTACTCACTATCTCCACCAGACAGAGACGACAGGCACCGTAGGGTTTAACCGATTCGTTGTAGCAAAGATGGGGAATCTCAATCCCTACATCCAGAGCTGCCTCTAAAATACTCCCCCCCTCTCTTCCTTCAACAAGTTGACCATCAATGGTAAAAGGAATCATCTATTTTCCTCCCAAACTCAAAACGTTAGGATTGCTCAGAACTTTTAATCGTTCAACGAGATTAACTAACGAAACGAACTTAACGTTCCAAACGATATTCATCTTTTATTGAATTTCGACCGCTTCAAATTTACAGGACTCGAAACACATCCCACACCGAGTACATTTTTGCTCGTCAATCTTGAAGGGGATTCCTTTCTCTTTCTTGGTCTTTGTTTTACCACTGATCGCCTCAACCGGACAGGCCTTGGCACACCTTCCACACATGGTGCACACATCGGAAAGGATCCGATATTTCAGAAGAGCCCGGCAGACCTTCGCCGGACATCGTTTGTTAATGATGTGTTCTTTATATTCATCCCGAAAATACCGGAGGGTGGAGAGGACTGGATTGGGAGCTGTTCCTCCCAGGGCACAGAGAGAAGCTTCCGCCGTAACCCATCCCAGCTCTTCGAGGAGATCGATGTGCTCCATTGTTCCTCGACCTTCTGTAATCTCGGTAAGGATTTCATGCATCCGTTTTGTACCCTCTCGGCAAGAGGTGCACTTTCCACACGATTCGTCCTTTAGAAAGTTCATAAAATATTTGGCAATATCGACCATGCAGGTGGATTCATCCATGACGATCATCCCACCAGAACCCATCATGGACCCTACTTCTGTTAACCGATCGAAATCGACAGGCAGATCGATCAGTGATTCTGGAATGCATCCACCCGAGGGTCCTCCGGTCTGAACAGCCTTGAATTTCTTCCCCCCGGGAATTCCACCCCCTATATCATAAACAATCTCTCGAAGGGTAATTCCCATAGGAACCTCAACCAGTCCAGTATTATTGACCTTACCAACAAGAGAAAAGATTTTGGTTCCTTTGCTACCCTCGGTACCAATTTGAGTATACCAATCAGCACCCCGATCAATGATGACTGGTACATTTGCCCAGGTCTCCACATTGTTCAGATTGGTCGGCCTATCCCAGAGACCGCTTATGACGGTATGAATGTGCTTTGCTCTGGGTTCTCCGACATTCCCCTCAATCGTGGCCATAAGAGCTGTTGATTCTCCCGCCACAAAGGCCCCCCCTCCTCTACTGATCTGCACATCAAACTCAAACCCTGACCCAAGAATATCTTTTCCAAGAAGCCCCAATTCCCGAGCCTGCTGGATGGCAATCCCGATATTCACAACAGCGAGTGGATATTCGTGCCGGACGAATACATACCCTTCATGGACTCCAATGGCATAAGCCCCGATGATCATGCCTTCCAATACACTATGGGGATTCCCCTCTAAGAGGCTCCGATCCATATAGGCACCGGGATCTCCTTCATCTGCATTGCAGATGACATATTTGATCTCGCCCGGCGCATTCCGGCACTGCTCCCACTTCAGGCCAGCGGGGAATCCTCCACCTCCCCGCCCTCTCAAGTTGGCTTTCTTTACCTCCTTGATGATCTCTTCGGGTTTCATGATAAAGAGCGCCTTAGGTAACGCACGATATCCTCCCACGGCGATGTAGTCTTCAATTTGAGTGGGATCGACACTTCCGTTATTTCCAAAAACGATCCGCCTCTGCTTCTTATAGAAAGGAACATCCTCTTCAGTGCTAATCTTCTCTCCTGTCGTCGGATGCTCGTAGAGGAGATTCTCAATAACCTTTCCTTTCAAAACCGTTTCCTCAAAGATCGTCGAAGCATCCTCAGGCTTCACCCGTTGATACAAGACCTTTCTCGGATGAAGGACCACTAAGGGCCCCCTTTCACAGAAGCCATGACATCCTGTCACTCGAAGGCCAACTCCATTGCCTTTGGCCTTCTCTCGAATGACCTTTTTGAAGGCATCCACCACAGCATGACATCCTGAAGCATGACATCCCGTACCACCACAAACCGTGATGAAGGCTTGGTTAGGGTCTCTCACGCTGAGGATTTCATTCCTGTATTTTTCCAACTCTTGAGGAGAACTAAGCCTTACCATTCGCCCCCTCCTTCTTCTTATCAGAACGAAACTTCTTTAAGGTTCCATCGACCTTCGTTGAACTCATCTTGCCAAAGTACTGACCGTCGATCGCTACGACCGGTCCAGCGGCGCAGACGCCCAAGCAGTTGACCGTTTCAAGGGTGAAGTTTAAATCCTTTGTGGTCTCTCCAGGCCTGATGCCTAATTCCAATTTGATCTGATCAAGAACTCGCTGGACCCCACGGACATGGCAAGCGGTCCCCAAACAAACACAGACCTCATGCCTTCCCCGAGGCATCAGGCTAAGGGCCCGGTAAAATGTTGCAATTCTGTAGATCTTATTTAAAGGGATGTGAAGCCGCATTCCAAGATGTTCTAGTGCCTCTTGGGGAAGATACTTCTCCTTAGTCTGTACGTCCTGAAGGATGGCAAGAATCGCCGATCCCTTACTGTCATATCGTTCAATGATGGCATCGATCTCTTCGTGGGTCATCTCACACTCCTTTTTTTGCCTTCTCTTTCAATTCTTCGTACTCCTTATGAACCCGTTTCTCGATCTCCTCAATCATGCTATCGGTGAGGTGACGAAATCGTCCCTGGAGTTTCATATATTCCTTAATAGGCTTCAATTTAGGGAAATCCATGTTCAGATGATATTTCCCATTCTCAACTTCGTAGAGTGGAAAAACCCCTGTCTCCACTGACAACCGACCCAGTTTGATCGAAAGTTCGGGGGCTGATCTCCAACCGGTGGGGCAGACAGAGAGGATGTGGATGTAGGCAGGGCCTTCAATATTAGCAGCTTTCTTTACCTTCTGGATAAGATCAATTGGATAACTCGGGCACGCCGTGGCCACATAAGGAATATTATGGGCGGCTGCAATGGCGGGCATATTCTTCTTCCAGGTGATCTGCCCCATCTTAACCTTTCCAGCCGGAGAGGTAGTGGTCGAGGCACCAAAAGGGGTTGCAGAGGATCGCTGGATTCCCGTATTCATGTAGGCCTCGTTGTCGGTGCAAATATAAGTGAAGTTGTGACCTCTCTCGAGAGCCCCTGAGAGGGCCTGAAGTCCAATGTCTGCAGTCCCACCATCGCCTGCCATAGCAATGGTCACAATCTTCTTAGAGGGAATTCTACCCTTCCGCATGAGCACCTTTAGGGCCGACTCGATACCTGAAGCCACTGCTGCCGCATTCTCAAAGGCCACATGAAGCCAAGGAACTCTCCATGCGGTGAAGGGAATGGGGGATGACACCACCTCCATACAGCCTGTCGCAGAGGCGACGATCACATTCCTTCCCAGGGCTTTGCCAACCATTCGCACGGCTAACGCTTCGGCACACCCTTGGCATGCCCGATGGCCAGGGGAAAAATACTCCTTTTGAGTCAATGTTCTAACGGCGTAGACATTTAGATTCTCTGTCATTCTCTCACCCCATAAATTTCATAACCCTCTTTATTCCCCTCTTCGATTTCGATCTCAGCCTTGTCCACCATCTTGATGAAATCCTGAGGGGCGACATCCCTTCCACCTAATCCTGCAACGAAGTTGTAGACCGATGGCCTCTGATCTTCCCCATACAGCGCTGCCTTCACTTCGGATGCGACAGGACCCCTAGCTCCCACAGAGACCGCCCGGTCGATCACGACCAGCTGTTTTACACCAAGGGTTGCCTTCTTAAATTCTTCAAAAGGAAAGGGCCGCCAGAGCCTGAGCTTTATCAGTCCAACCGACCTTCCTTCCTCTCTCATCATGTCAACGGCAACGGAAGCTGTCTCTCCATAGCTGCCCATGATAACGAACACGGTTTCTGCATCCTCTGTCTTGTATGTTTCGACAGGGTTATAATATCTTCCGGTCATATCTCCAAAGGCCTTCCATGTTTCTAAAATCTTAGGCATTGAAGATTGAATCGCCACCTCTTGTGCCTTCTTCGTTTCGGTAAAAATGCCGGGTAAGGCAATTCCACCCATCGTCACGGGTCGATCCGGGTGGAGGCTTAAAACGGGCTTGTAAGCAGGCAAGAACTGGTCGATCTTCTCCTGATCAATCAGTTCAATCGGTTCGATCACATGGCTCAGGGTAAACCCATCCATATTGATGATGACGGGGAGAAGCACTTCCTTATCTTCAGCCAATCGATAGGCGCAAAAAACCTGATCATATACATCCTGGCCATTCTCCGCAAAGAATTGAATCCATCCACAGTCCCGGATCGACATCACGTCACTGTGGTCATTCCATATACTAATGGGGCCCGAAAGTGCACGGTTTGCAATGATCATGACGATGGGTAACCTCAGTGCAGAGGCAATATAGGTGATCTCACTCATCAGGGCCAATCCTTGAGAACTTGTACATGTGAAGGACCTCGCCCCCGTAGCCTCGCTGCCCACACAGACGCTCAATGCGGAGTGCTCAGATTCAACACAAAAGAATTCCGCATCCATTTCTCCATTCGCTACCAATTCAGAAAGGTGTTCAACGACATGGGTCTGTGGAGTAATGGGGTATGCTGAGATGACATCCACATTACACTGCTTGACAGCTTCGGCTGCAGCAATGGACACCTCCATTCCAATCCTTTTTCCCATTATTTTTCCTCCTCTTTTTCCAACACCATGGTGATCGCCCCGGTGGGACACTCCTTCGCGCAGATCCCACAACCTTTGCAGTAGAAGAGATCCACTATAAAATAACCCTCCGGATTCAACGCATAGGACATATCCGGACAGAAGATATAACACAATCCACAATGGATACAGAGTTCCTTATTCAGAACCGGTTTAAGAGTCTTCCAGTCTCCTGTCCTATACTGGCAGGCATTTCCAGGTTCTAAGATGGTGGTTCCCGGTGGCAATTCTTTCCATGTCCACTCTGATTCGGGTTTTGTCATACCTTTCTCCTCTTTATATTAAGAATCTTTTATTGAACGAGAATGGTTTCCTGATAGGCCCGTTCAAAGGCAGAAATGTTCTTTTCGGCAATTCGACCAAACCTCTCCTTCAAGGGAGGAAGAAAGGACTCTTTCTTGACCACCCCTGATGCCCTGATCAAAGATCCCAGCATTGTCGTATTGGTAATAGGAATGCCAAGAATCTCCATGGCAATCTTTGCGGCATCCACCACTGCAAGTCGATTTTTAATCTTTAAATCTTCTTTCACTTTTTCAGGAGAATCTTTGCTCGTAGTGATCAATATACCATTTGGTTTTAATCCGGAAGCAACATTTACGATCTTTAAAAGAGAGGCATCCAACACCACCACAAGGTCAGGCTCATAGATATTGGCCCTGATCCTGATACGTTCATCGTCAATTCGACAGAAGGCCACAACCGGTGCCCCTCTTCGTTCCGGGCCAAAGCTTGGAAAAGCTTGGGCATACTTCCCTTCTCCAATAGCTGCCAGGGCTAATAGTTCCGCTGAAGTCACTGCTCCTTGTCCACCTCTCCCATGAAATCGAATCTCAATCATCTAATTCTCCTCAAAACAAAATATAAATGATTTCACGTATTTTTGCAATTAAAGAATTAAAAACCCTTTAATTACAAACAATTGCCTCAATTTAATTTAAATTGCGTTAACGTTAAAATTTTTAAAAGAAAATGTCAAGCACATTTTTAAATCTCCCTTCGACCCTCCAAAGCCTTCGATAGTGTCATCCCGTCTGAATATTCGATCTCACCTCCCATCGGAATTCCATAGGCGATTCGTGTCACTTTCACGCCAAGAGGCTTGATCAGTTCAGTCAGGTAAAGGGCTGTCGCTCCTCCTTCTACCGTAGGATTGGTCGCCAGAATCACCTCCTCCACTTCTTTCGTTTGAAGTCGTCCCATCAGTTCTTTAATCTTGATATCGTCCGGACCAACGCCTTCTAAAGGGGATATTGTCCCATGTAGAACATGGTATCTTCCGGTAAATGTCCCTGTGTTCTCGATGGCGATGAGGTCATTGGGTCCCTCCACCACACAAAGGATTTCTCGGTTTCGGTTTTCATCTCGACATATTCGACAGGGATCTTCATCTGTTAGATTGAAACAGATGGAGCAGAGGTGAATTTTTTCCTTCACATCCAAAATCGCTCTTGCCAATTCCTGAGCCTCGGTAAGATTACTCCGTAAAATATGGAAGGCTAACCGCGAGGCTGTCTTCCGACCCATTCCCGGAAGTTTTGTCAAGGCCTCTATCAGTTGATCAATGGGCTTCGCATGGAGAGCCATCGCTAAAAAACCTCAGTGCAAAATGCAAATTGCAAAGTTAACAATGCAATGTGTTCGGAAAAAACCTTACCCACTTCGACTTTTGCACTTTAATCTTGCCTTCTTTTCTGCTTTGCATTTCGCACTCTTTATTTTGTAGTGTTCCCTTAAAATTGCTAATTTTACATTGCTAATTTCGCAATTTGCATTGATCTTTAGAAGAGCCCGGGGATGCTCAGTCCACCGGTGATCTTCTTCATCTCCTCTTGCATCATCTCATGAGACTTCCGGATGGCTTCATTCACAGCTGCCGTCATTAAATCTTGTAGCATTTCAATGTCCTCTCGATTGACGACTTCTGGATCGATTCTGACGGAGAGGATTTCCTGTTTTCCATTCATCAGGATGTTCACCATTCCTCCTCCAGAGCTACCTTCCACTGTTTTTGCTGCCATTTCCTCTTGGAGTTGAGCGATCTTCGTATGCATCTGTTGAGCTTGTTTCAGAATGTTTCCCAAACCTTTGGTCATAAATTTCTCCCTTTCAGTCCTCTATGATCCTTCCATTAAAGAGACGGAGAGCTTCCTGGACAATTGAATTTTGAACCGTCTCTCTCGCTTCTGAGGCAATCCTTCCCTTTAATCCGACCCCCTGATTTAAATGCGAGATGATCACCTTTATCCTTCTACGAAAATATTCCTGGCAGATCGACTCTAACTGGCTTCGATTCTCCTTCTCTATCATTCGCTCATAATGGAAAGAGTCCTTCTCAAAACCAATTTCGATTTTCTCATTATTCACGTCAATGAGATTTCCCAAAGCTATAAACGAACCCAATACTGGATTCTTGGATCGAATAAAATCCACCAATCCCTTCCATGTCTCTTCCCGTCCGTTTTGTGATGCTTCCCCACCCACTTTCTCCTTTTGGGAATCGATTGGATCCATCGTTCTTTCCAAAGGAGGGGACTCCATCTCTTCCATCATCTCTGTGGGGTGTTCAACTTCTTCCAAATTCTCTAACTTCTCATGGATCACTTTTACTGTTGGATATTCGGTTTTTCCAAGGTTCTCCAGCTTCTTCAAGATCTCATCGATGGGAAGGACGGTTCGGAGCGTGGCCATTCGAATCAATGTCATCTCCAGCATGATTCGAGGGAAGGTGGACTGAGCAATTTCCTCCTCGCCTTTTAAGAGAAGACTGAAGAGATGGTTCAATTGGTCGAATTGGAATCTCTCGGACTGTTTTTTTAATATCTCGCACTCCTCCTCTGGCAATTCGATTAACCCTGCGGGTTGCTGACTTACTTTCATGAGAATCAGGTTGCGAAAATATTGAAGAAGTTCTCGACAGAAATGTTGGAGGTCGTATC
>Ga0315291_10006300_pt1 | contig 14737 bp, 7 predicted proteins | sample YL17G12_20_MG_FD_203070 | JGI IMG/M metagenome (GOLD analysis project Ga0315291, IMG submission 203070) | Sediment microbial communities from Yellowstone Lake, YNP, Wyoming, USA - YL17G12_20 | ecosystem: Environmental > Aquatic > Freshwater > Lake > Sediment | place: USA: Wyoming | collected...
ACAGGAAAAAGTTAACGTCTTTCTTACTTACTACCACTATGACCGGCCCCACATGGGCTTGGAAATGCTAACACCCCATCAGTTCGCTATGTCGCATTTGACATGAAACAGAACGGGATATTGATTTTTTGCTGAAAATTTGGTATAATAATCAGATAAATTCACATAGATGGCAGCTCAAACAAACACAAAAAAACAAATCGGAGAGGAAGGCGTTGTGATTGAAGAAACTTCATCGCATCCGATTATTCAGGAACTTGTTAAAATTGAAGACCTAATAAGCCAAGGTTCTGACGAAGAAACTATTATGAAGGCGGTAAAAGGGTATTCGGAAAACCTGACAAGCCCTGGTTTTTTGAATGAAGCAGAAAAAGGTGTGGTTGCTCTGGCCAGAAAAAGAATAGAAGAAATTCTGACAAAACATGAAAAGGTTTTATTGCTTGAGGCAAAAGGAAGGCCAATAAGGGGTGAACTTGTTAAGGCAAAAGCAAAACTTACTGAACATATCGGCCATAAAGAAGAAATTATAGACCTTGGCGAATATCAGGAAGGGGCAAAAAAGCTTAAAGAATTGGATTATAAATTTGATCATGCAATGACTGAAGATAATGTCTTTGCCGCTGATATATTTTGGCAGGATATCTACAAACTGGACCCAAAACATGCTGAAGATCTAAAGCCACTTCTTGACGATTTAAAAAAAGAAGTCGTGCAAGTGCCAGAAGTAACTCCAAGTACTCCGGCTCCTGAATCAGTTTCCCTGGCGCCATCTGCGCCAGAGGCTCAGCCTGGCCCAAAAGGAACAACGACTGTATCTACTACAGTTTCTCCAAGTGCGTCATTTGCCACTACAACTTCGCCGAGTGGTATGCCAGTAGTAGCGCCTCCTTCCGCTCCTCCTATAGCCCCCGTTGTAGCCCCCGTACCCACCCCAACGACACCACCAGCGCCATCAGGTGCACCATCCACACAATCAGGCGCGCCACCAAGGCCTCGAGAACCTGAAACTGCTGAAGGAGAAGAAGCTGAAACAAACCTTAAACTCTCAAAAAAAGCTAGGGAATTGTTGGAAACACTTCTAGAAAAAAAAGAACTGATTCGAGATGATGACGCTGTTTGTCTGGCAATAAATGCCCTTATACAACAAAGTGATGTCGACCTTGATCAGCTGAAACAATTTTTGCAGAACACTGAGCTTCTTAACAAAACCATTTCACCGGAAGTCAGGAATAGAGTTAAAGCAGAAATGGATCTTGCAAAGGTAACAACTTACGAAAATTTTAAGAAAGCGCTTAACGATGAATTAAAAACGGTTGAATATACTCTTGATTCATTATCAAAACAACAAAGGCCAAGTGATGCGGACAAAGCGGAACGTAAGCAAAATTTAACCAGGAGAATTGAAATCGAAAGATTGTTAGAACATGCAGATAATCTTAATAAATTGGAAAAACGCACCATGACTTATGAATCTCCAAGAGAAATTCTTAATCTAATCAATTTTTATCTGCATAAAGATGAACCAGAGTTAAAGATGGAAGATTTGATGTCACAAACTGAAGAATTAGTGGAAGAACAAAAGGAAAATCTTTATAAAGGACCTCGCGCCGTCTTAAACAAATTCTGCTCTTTCCTCAGGCCTACACTTAAATCAACATTAAAGGCTTTGGCTGAAGACAAAAAGTTCTCCAAGCTTGGTGAAAATGCAGGAGAAGAATTGGCAAAATTATCTCAATTGAAAGTAGTTAATGATCAATTTAAAGTGAAAGAATGGATAGAAGGTTTGCCAGGCGATTACAAAGAGCATATGGAAACCACTGTTCCCAGGCTCATCGCATATCTGGAGCTTGCGATACGGGATGGGAAAGTAAGCTCTTTATTACAAACTGGCCCTGCCAGAAAATTAGTCGAAAATTTAAGAAAACTTCAGCGTGAACATATACGATTGTCAATAAAAGATCAACCTATAGATAATCAGCAAAAAATGCTTCTTTATGTAAGCGAAATAAATAAAGCCAGCCGTAAAAATACTGATATAACCGGTGAAGTATTGCGAAAACGTCTTCATTTAGGCAGAAATGAAGCTTTGAAAATACTTGGCGGAACCGGTGCTTTGGCTGGTGCTTTAACAATGGCGGCAATTTCACCATTTGCATTATTTGGGGGGTTATCAACAGCATTATATGCAACAGTAAGACGTTCAAAGAAAATACCAGAAAAATGGAAACCATTGGCGCGTGCAGCAACAGGTCGTTTAGCTGTAGCAAATGGTTTAGTAGTAGGTGGTTCATTGATTGGAATAACTTCTCTATATTTGCCGTTAGCAGCTGCAATTGGTGTGGTGGCTGTGCCATGGTTATGGAAACGCAGAAAAGCCAAAAAAGGCGCTAAAAAAGAATAAGTTAGTTACAGGAAAAATGATGTCTGTATGATTTTTAAAACTACAAAATAAAAATAATATTACAAATTTTCAAAATATAACTAAAAAATATGAAAAACCAAACAAATCTGTCAGTTAATTATTTTGATCCAGATGCTTATATTGATTCATTAATGGAAGATATTGGCTTTGGCGACGCAACTGAAGCGGAAAAAGACCAAATGTATAAAGGGTTAAGCGATCAGATTACCGATTTAGTACTTAACTCAATTTCACTTTATGTTGAACCCGAACAGATAGACGAAGCTCTTATACGAAATGCCGATTTAAAAGAGCTTGGAAAATTTGTTGAAAAACTGGTCGAAATAAGCCCCGAAGCCCAATTTGCCATAATCGAAGCATTGGACAGGTTTTATCAGGAAACCGTGGACACGTACGAGGAATTCAGCAAAATGTAAAGACCTGCAAAATTGGTAATTTTTGGACATTTTAACCATTGTGCTTTTTTGAAATATATTTTTCTTGACAAATATACTTTTTAATGTATAATAAACACCTATTATAATAATATTGATATGGCAAAATCTGAAAATATCGAAAATCAGCGATCTTTTGAAAAAGAAGGCAGAAATCCTTTTGTTTCTGCTGTGCGTTGGATACGGGATAAGATTGGAAGTCTCAGTCAGGATTCAAGTCCAAAATCTGATGAAGATGATTCTGCTAAACCGCAAACTGCTGACAGCAGAAAGGAGTCGGAAGAAGAAATGGATAGAAGGGCTTGGTTGCGCAAAGTCGGCCAACTGAGTAAGGGTGCGGTTGCGTTAGTAGCATTTACCGCTATAGGATTAGGCGATGCAAAAGATGCTCATGCTGACTATGAAGATCCGCCTTACCAAGGCATGAGAGATACTGAGAAGAAAAATTTAGAGGGTTCTTCGCATCCGGAAAAATTAACCGACACAGAGATCGGGATAATGGATACTGCTATGAATTCCATTTTCAGGCATTACTTACAAACGTCATTCCTTTCGTTCTCTCTGCCTATCGGCGCAAGCAAAGAAGTTAAAGAAGTTTTAGAAATTGCAATAAAGTATTACGATGAATTGCATTATAAAATTAATAAAGATGGGGAATACGAAATTACAAAAAGAAAAAGCAATAAGCCTTCTTCGCATATACCTGAAAATTTTATGATAATCATCAGAAGGGTTGGAAAGGATTATATAATTACTAAAGTAAACAGGCATAAAGTAAATTTGAGAGCGCTTACCAAGTGGCAGGCTGAACGGAATGAAGTTCAGGAAGAAATTGAAGTTACTACTAGAAAAATATTTAAACCCGGCTCCAGAATAACTGAAACTGACTTGTTAAAGTATGAAAACTATTCCATGGTACTTCCTCGAAAATTTAGGGATCTGTTGGTTCTTAAACAGACGGCTTTTGGGCTTAACGCAGAAGAAACAAGGGTGTTAAATGAATTGAATACTTTACTTACCAACCATCCACAAACTAAAGAAGAAATGTCGGGTGGAAAGCAGATTAATTTTTTTGTAATACGTTGGCCAAAAGCTGCGCCAAACCCTACGCCTGCTAATATGGTAGAATTTATTTATCCTCAGAGAGATCTTGATAGGCAGTATCAGACTTTTGCCGCTTTTTCTTTTGACGGTTTTGTTATGGAAGATACAAACCGACCGCCACAAGGCAGGCGTAATCTTCCGGAAAGGCATGCGCGTGCAACGGGTCAGCGAGCAGTCCGACCTGTAGTCTGGAAAAAAAGTTCAGGATCTTTTGCTGATTTACATCGTGAAAAAATTAGGAGATCTACTACTGTCATTCCGCCAGCAGGCGGAACATCTATTTAGCCAGTAAGTGGTCTAACGTAAAGGCTATCCGGCGAAATGAACAAGGGCTTTGATCAAGCCTTCATTTGACTTGTCATTTACCTCTCAAACGAACCCATTATTGGGCTAAGGGAATATTTTAAGTGTATATTAAACAAACTATATATAAAATATGTCAACTATACTCTCTAGTAAAATCTACAAATTTTTGGTATAATATATAGATAAATTTATTGAAGCCTTAAAAGAAAAATGTATTTAAATTTATTTTCAAACAACAACATAAAAAACAATATCCTCGGTGCGCGGGAAAACCGTTTAATTTATCAGATTCCGAATCAGCCAGGCCCGGAAGTCCAGACCCGTATTATGGATTTTACCCAAAAAAGGCCTTCCCCGGAAGAGCTGGAAAAAGGAGTTGCTGATGCTGAAAAAAAGCTGGCTGAAAACGGAGCGGCATTAGAAAAAAGGGTTGCGGAATATAACAAAAGATATGGTGAAACACCTTGGTTCCGCAAAAAATTTGGCAAATCCGAATTTTATGAACAAAAACTTATTTTAAACTTCAAAGATCCTGATATAACCATATCCCAAATTGATTCAATATTAACCACCCCTTACACTTACAACGGCATTTCATATAAAATCACTGAAATGGCGCCTTCGGCAAAACGGGCTGATCAGGCAAATCAATTAAAAAAACTTAAACAATTATTTGAGGAAAGAAAAAAATTGATCGGGGCATATAACAAAGTTCGCGAGGTAAGGTTCGAAGGCTATTCCACAGCATTAGTCTCAGAAAATTATCGCGTGGAAGCAATGCGCGAACTTGAGGCAAAATTTGAAAAAAATCCAAATTATAAAAGATTAGAAGCTGAATATGAAAAAGCTTTCGGAAGATTTCTGGAAAATCCAGAACTTTCAAAATTTTACAAAAGGGCGGACGGAACTATCGACCCGTATAAACAGCGGGAAAGCAAACAGTTATTTTTCGCAATTCTCGCCAGGGAAACCAATAATTTTTCATCCGATTTTGTTCTCAGCAATTTTACAGAAAACGATCCTGAGGCCAATAAAAAAAATTACCCTCATATCTATACAGAATGGGTAAAAACAAGATTTGACGTAAGAAAAATAGACAGCGCCAAAGCTGAAGTCGAAAATAAGACGAGAGAGGCCGGATTAAAAACACCTGATGAACACGAGACGAAAATAACTGATATGGTAAAAGAGCTTAATGCAGGTGCCCGCGCGGCACATCTTCCATCTGTTTTTAAAGACCCATCAGAAGGGCTGGAAAAACCTAAAACTGGGACCTCTAATGAAAATTATAAAGATTATTACGATAGATTAGGAAAAAGATTAAATGATCTTAAAACCGATTTAAGATTAGCTATCGGCAAATACGAAGATGATCCTGGCAAAAAAGCTTTTGTTGAAAAATTAAAAAAAACTAAAGATGAAACTCTTCCTAAATTTATCGCGTTAGCTGAAGCTCAGTATACACTTGCACTTCATGAGGCGAAATTGGAAAAAATAGATTCAGAATTTGTTAAGCCCAGGTTAAATCTTGATAGGCAGATCTTAATGGAACTGGCTATGATGCAATTCCAGAAAGCCATGTCGATTGTTGACACTCCTTTTGAGGGTCAGGAAAGCTGGCACAGGAACCTGCACCCTGCCGTGCGCCGCATGCTTATCGCGATGATTTATAAAGAAGGCGTGGCGCGGTTTACGCCAACAGGTGAATATAAAGATGATGTAAGGCAACAGTATAAATGGATGTTCGGTAAATTGGTCCAGTCCAAATATTTTAACCCTGAAACAAAGGACAGGTTTCTTGATCCTGAGCAAAGGGAATTTTTAATTGTGGCAAGATACGCGAACCTGGCGTTTTATCGCATAAAATACATGGAAACTGAAGCCATTCCTAACATTCAAAAAATACATAATGAACTGCAAAGAGATATTACTGAAAAAAATGCCCCTGGGGCGACTCCTGCCAGAAGGGATGAATTAAATAAAAAGATTCAAGACAATATAGGCAGGATGGGGCAATTTACTTTGGAAAAGCCTTTGACCGAGGCTAATGTTCTTACGATTTTGGCAAGAACACAAGAAATGCTTAAGCATTGGAAAACGTTTTATAATGAGGCCGATAAATTACTGACAAATCCTGACAGAGTACAAATACGGGCATTTATTGAAAAAATGAAAAAATCCCCAACCCTTAAATTCGATGAAAAGGAAAATGAGGAGTTTATAACAAACTTTGGAAAATATCTGGAGGATGTGGATTTGATTTACAATACTTTTGACCTTAAAGAAAGGGGGTCGGGCCAGTATTTGGAAAGAATGGGTATTAATCCTGAAGGGGTTTATCGGGCGTACCTGTTATATTTCAAAAAACACCCGGAAATGAAAACCGATCAGTGGGATAACCATCTTCGCACTGCGGAAGGCACAAAAAAGCTGTTTGAAATGTTCAAATCCATACTTCCTGCAAGTTCGGTTTTTAAAGGCAGGGAATATTTTTTACAGGTTTTTGCCACTTTAAACGGAGTATCGATCGGAACAAAGCCGGCAATGCGCGATAGCCAAGCGGTTGCCATGAATATCTACCAAATACTAAAAAATGAAATGCGGCGTCGCGAACAAATTGCCGCGGCAACAGCTGCCGGCAATGACGCGGCAGTCTCAAAACTGCAAGGTATGACATTTGGAGACAGGATCACTGAAACTGCCAAGGGCGTATATGATATGCTGATGGGCCCTGGCCAAAGCATTGCAAACAGGGTTGCCGGTGGGGTTCTGATAATATTGGCATATAAAGCAGCTAAATCCGCCTATAAAGGCGACACTAATATAGGTAAATTATTGCGGGTTGCTTTTGTCGCGGGCTCAGTGGAGCTTGTCTTGAAAAATTTATATGGCGAAGGGCTTACTGACAAGCTTAAACTTGATGGCCTTGCGGATGCTCTTGGCGGAACGTATGAATCTGTTTTATTGGACAGGGCTAAACAAAAGAAAACAGATATAACTGAAACCGAACATTCGGCAGCCTTAATGGAACTTAGGAATGTCCCTTTCGATAAATTGGTTGAATGGTATGAAGCAACTGATATAGATGGAAATCCTCCTGAAAATCCGGACAAGCCTCCAAAAGGTAAGGAAAAATTACCTTCACAAATAAATATAATTAATATCGCGCGTGGAAGTATAAAGGGTTCTAAAGAAAAACATGCCAAAAGAATAATTAAAAGAACCCTTGAAAATTTCTTCGGTTATGTTGGCAATAAGGAAGATAAAGACGCTGATGCGGGTAAAGACATCCTGAAAGAAATTTGGATAAAAGCTATAAGGAATCCGAAGTACAAGTTAGAAGATGCGCGTTTTGCTACAAGAAACCTACCCCCTGAACTTATTGCTAGTTGGCGCAAAGATCCAAGGCCAATTACCTGGCAAATGGTCATGCAGGTGGAGATCAGGCCTGAAGATGTGGAAAGGGTTAAGAAAAAGGGTGTTCTTGAGGCGGCAAAAGACAAAATGGCTGAAGCAGGAGCTGCGATTGAACGTTGGACAAGAAGGGATCTTGAAGAACCGCTTGGCGCCAGGGCATCAAAATTCAAGGAAAATGTGGGGACGAGATATTGGCCATCAATCAAAAATTTCCTTGGCGAGATGGGCGAGGCCGGCGCTACAAAATTGAGTTACGGAGCCAGACATGTGGAATTATGGTATGAGGGCAACAAATACGAGATAAAACGGTTCGCAAAAGACCATTGGGATCTTGTGGTGGAAGGCGTGAAACTGCCTTTATTAGTTTTGTACGGCGCTGACAAATTAGTTGTTCCTACACTTACGACAAAATTAAAACAAATGCGTGAAATTTTGTCTTCGAAAAAATTGCACGCAATCCCGACTGGGCGTGAAATGCGAACGTCAGACATAATGAAGCCTGATTTGCTGGATAAGTACCGTGCTTATTTGGCTGATATGAAACCTGAAAAAAGGGTTGATATAATGGATGAGAAAAAAAATCCTCAGGCACATTATTTTGGGCTCTATCAAATTCCTTTCTATAAAGCATGGAATAGTATATTTGGTAGAAACGGAAGAAGAATCTCAGGCCGTGAAGCATATTATGTTTCATCAAAAGATAGGCTTATGGAAGATGGGCCAGCGAATATCGGTTATTACATTTCGGAAACAACAGAAGAAGACGCTAAGGATAAAATAAAGTCAACTGACCCACCGGAAAACAAATTACTTGCCATGACGGCGAAATCTTATGAACAGGCTCAGAAATTTTATGAAAATCAGGGTGTTCCTGTTGAAATGATACATAAATATATGTCGCCAATTCATTCGATTACAGCCATGGGCCCGGATAATAGTCCTCCATATAAACTGTACACATTCTGGAGAATGCCTCTGCCTGGAAGTGAAGAATATCTAATGAAAGAACTTGGTCGCTGGACAGATTATCCTGATGCGAACGAACATAAATTCAGGCCGCCGTTTATGGTTGATCCGAGCAAAGGGGTTCTTGAAAATCTTAAAATTGCCTTTGGGGCGCGAAGCCCGGCCGTTCGCGAAGGATTTAGTTATGTAACGATCGGAGTATCTGAATGGCTGCGTTTGATGATAGGGACATTGGAAGCATCTGGTACTATAGTGGGCGGTGCCGGAAGATTATTCATGAAAGATAAATCGAAGTTAAATTGGTTAGCTGATCTTACAAATCGCGATGAAAAAACATTACAGGCGATAGATGAATATCTGGGAAGCGCTGCGTTTCCTAAGTTTGCTATGTCGGATTTTTATAAAAATGAAAAAAATGCGAAAATCTACAACCAAGCCGCTGAATTTGCCCGTACGTATCGCAAACCAGAAATCAATCTTAAAACAACACCTGATGGGAAAAATATCGTTTGGACGCCAGTTAAAGTTGATACTGGCAAAAAAACCCCAACTGGTAAACCTGTTTATAAAAAAGTTCCAGTTAAAGAAGGAAGCAATGTCCTAACTGAAAAAATAGGCCGCCTAAATCCTGATGATTACATAAATCCTACTGAATCACCTGAATAAGTCTTAATAAGAAAGTCCGCCTTAAGACCCTTGACACCTGATATTTTTTGTGCATATAATTAAGGGTTATGGGTTTTTTGTTATACCTAAGCCATTTTCTGCGTATCCTCAAAATCGGATTGTAAATTGCGGTTTAAGCTTTTTTCTCTCTGAAATACTATTGACTTTTATATTATTTTATGGTTAAATGTTACTCCTACCAAAATAAATCGAGAATCTATATCAAATCCATCTTTTAATTTGTTACTTCGTTACGTCGTTATTTCGTTACCTCGTTGAAAGATATAAAGTTGCTCCTTAACAATTCAAAAATTAATTAGCAGAGAAGAACTTGCTTTTCGTCCCCTGCGTAGCCTTGTGCGAAGCATGGGGTGCGGACGGCAGGTAAATTCTCTGCTATCTGTCAGTAGAGGCGAATCATGATTCGCCTCATTGAAAAAAATATAATCCAATTTGTAGAGACGCGATATTTCGCGTCTCAGATTATAGATTATGTTTATTGCGTTTCTGTGTACTGCATTTATCCGGTTAAACAGCCGCATCTGTCCGTTAAAGGCGGGTAGATATGGCTGTTTAACCGACAACTCGACCCCCCGGCTGACGCCGGACAAAACCGTCGGCGTTAAGCCGAAAGGAGGAAACTCATGGGCGATCTCGCGAGGAATCTTGAGCAGGCATACAACATGCTCAAGCAGATCATCGGTCTCGCCATCACTGCCTTCGGTTTCACTAGGTGGGCAAGTGCCAAGTTGTGGTACCTCATCACCAACGTTTTCAACTTCCCACCCTTCGGCAAGTGGTACTTGTGGGTCTGGCTCTGGCTCCTGTGGTACACCTTCCTGACCCGTCCCAAGACGTTCGAGGTGTACACCGAGAAGATCGTGTCGACGATCTCAATGGTCGCCGGCAAGGTCGACATGGGCATTAGCTTGCTCACTGCTTTCCCGATAGCCGGACCGCTCATCAAGCTCGGGTTGTGGCTCTTCGCCACGCCCGTGATGGTGATGCTCTGGATCATGAAGCAAGGGCCTGCAGTCAAGTACGTTTTCTTGATTGCAATCGTCAACCTCATCCTGAAGTGGATTCCGTGGGTCGCTTCCTACCCCCTGGTGCTCATCCTGCTGTGCGCCTGGGCCTTCTGGCTCCGTTCCAAGGAAGAGCGCGACAAAACTGTCGACATTTTCCGCAAGTACGGACCGTGGAAGGGAATCTTCGTCCTTATCTCTAAGGACTTCCTTCCGCATATGCCCAGGACCACCTGGACCTGCTCTTTCTGTGGATACAAGAAGAATCCCATCGACGACAAGGGCCCGAGCAACTACTGCGAAAACAGGAGTTGCAGGGCGCGAAACCCGGATGTGGACTGGAAGTGCCCACAATGCAAACACATCGTGAACAAGGGCAACCGGCAATTCTGCCGGCAATGCGGAGCGCAGAATCCTTTCCGTGACGAAAGGGGCAGGCCCATTCTCGTCAGACCGGAAGGTCTGCCTCCCGCGCCCGAGCAGCCCCAGCTCCCGCCTCACGCGGAGCCGGAGGAGAACGCGATCGACATGGTCGAATGCCCCCGCTGCCACGTGTCAGCGCCACGCGCTGACTTCTGCGGAGAGTGCGGGTTTCGCTTCGCTCCCCCGACTCCCCCTCCCAGTGTCGGCTCGTCAGATTCCATAAACGAGTATGACATCCCCACCAACTGACAGATAGCGCTCTGCAACCTGCTCGCGCAAGCGAAGCATGGCGCAGAGTCCCACCTCTTGGGGCGGCCTGACATCCTGTCGGACCGCCCCAAATTCCAAAAAATTATGATTTGTTTCAAATTTCGGATTTTTAGTTTCAGATTTAAGTAATAAGAGAATTGGATATTCAGTAATTGGGTATTGGGAATTGGGTATTGGGTAATTGGTAAATTTGCTCTTTAACATCATTAAAAATTAGCAGAGAAGAACTTGCTATTCGTCCCCTTCGTAGCTTTAGCGAAGCATGGGGTGCGGACGGCAGGTAAATTCTCTGCTATCTGTCAGTTAAAAAGTTCACCTGAGCGATTTATTTGCGATGAATGAAAGAGACCACCCCGTTCCGCCTCCATCGGAATATCCCCTCCTTAATTAAGGAGGGGTGCCTGTAAGGCGGGGTGGTCCCTCAATCGTAAATAAGCCACTCAGGTGAACACCCGCGTATACGGGGCAAACAAACGACAACTCCCGGCTGGCGCCGGGTAATCGGCGCTGAGCCGAAAGGAGACGAACGATGGAAAAGCTCTTGAGGTATTTCGGCCTTGGAGATCTCGTGGATCTGGTCAAGCTTGGCCTGGAGATCCTCTTCATCAACGTGTGGTGCGCCAAGCAGTTGTACTGGCTGGTCAAGAAGTCAGTCCTGCAACTGCCCCTGTCGTCCCCCTGGTATCAGTGGGTCCCCCTGTGGATACTAATGGTAACCATAGGGTACGAGCTGTTCATGAAGAACAAGAGAAGCAACCTACTGCTGACGAAGGTGTCAGAATACGGGCAAGGACTGCACAGGTTGATCTGGAAGATCAGGCCGATAGGCTGGATCCTGTCAATCTTCATCACAGCCCTGCCCCTAATGGCCTACCTTGTCGGCTTCAAGACCGACATCTTCCTCATCCTCATCTTCGCGGCAATCGCGAATGTCATCCTGGCCAAGATCCCATGGGGCCTGGCCTACGTCATCGTGGGCATCCTGCTCCTTGGCTTGGTGCTTTGGCGGCGCTTCAAGGAAGATCCGGACAAGTTTTCCGCCATCTACCAAGACGAAGGGTTGTGGAAGTGCGTCTTGGCACTGCTTGCCAGGGCTGTCATTCCACAGCTTCCCAAGACCCACCAGGTCTGCATCTTCTGCGGCCACCAGAACCCCATCGACGAGAAGGAGGGTGCGGCCAACTACTGCGACGACTGCAGAGCCCGTAACCCGGAAGCAGACTGGGTGTGCAAAGCTCGCGATCCGGAAGGTCAGCTCTGCAACACCATAAATAAGGGGAGTAGGCAATTCTGCCGAAAATGCGGAGCGCAGAACCCATTCCGTGACGGAGAGGGCAACCCCCTACCCATCAGGCCGGAGGGTCTGCCTCCCGCACCCGATCAGCCCCAGCTCCCGCCACACGCGGAGCCGGAGGAGAACACGATCGACATGGTCGAATGCCCGCTCTGCCACGTGTCAGCGCCACGCGCTGACTTCTGCGGAGAGTGCGGGTTTCGCTTCGCTTCCCCGACTCCTCCTCCCAATGTCGGCTCGTCAGATTCCATAGACGAGTACGACATCCCCACCAACTGACTGATAGCGCTCTGCAACCTCTTCGCGCAAGCGAAGTATGGCGCAGAGTCCCACCTAGGGGCGGCCTGACAGGATGTCAGGCCGCCCCAAATTCCAAAAATATTAAACATTGCTCTTTAACATCATTAAAAATTAGCAGAGAAGAACTTGCTTTTCGTCCCCTGCGTAGCCTTGTGCGAAGCATGGGGTACGGACGGCAGGTAAATTCTCTGCTATCTGATAGGTAGAGACGATTCACGAATCGTCTCATTGAAAAAAATATAATCCAATTTGTAGAGACGCGATTTTTCGCGTCTCAAATTCGCGTCTCAGATTATAGATTATGTTTATTGCGTTTCTGTGTACTGCATTTATCCGGTTAAACAGCCGCATCTGTCCGTTAAAGGTGGATAGATATGGCTGTTTAACCGCAACGTCCGACCAAAATCGGACATAACGAAAGGTACGGAACATGAAAACGATCTTCGCCGTCATCCTCGCTGCCCTGTTCGCGCTCACCTCAACTACCGCCATGGCGGACAAGCCGGCGGTCTGCGAGAACCCGTCCAGCACTCTGTGCAAGAACGCTTGCGCCAAGCTGACGTTGGGCAAGAAGATCAGCAATCTCGCGGTGATCGAAGCGTGCAGGAAGCTCGAAGACAGCTCTGGCAAGCCCATCTCGACAGAACTAGTTTGTTCTGAAGAGGACCTGAACAAGAGCGTCCTGACCATGAAGCACGAAGCTTTCGCACTCTGGTTCTTCTTCCACTGCATGGAAGACAGCAAGGCGCACATGTTCAGCGACAGCGGAAGAAACGCAAATCTTGTTTTGAAAGTGAAATACTTCCGCGAACTGTCGGACGCCCTTGATGATCCGGCTGACGAAGACGCGGATGAAGACCCCCCCTTCGCCTGTTCACAAAGGGACCTGGTAAGAAGCATCCGTTCCCTGAAGCATGAGGATTTCAAGGGCTGGTTCAGCGACCATTGCCCAAGAAACAGCAAGGAGTACGCAGACAACGATAGCAAAAAGAACGTACTTCTTGCCTTGAATGAACTGGCCATCAGAGAGGCACTGAACAAGTCCAAAGATGCGGAGGAAGACGAAAAGGCTCAAGAGGAATCTGCCAGCCAGTCTTCATCTGCGCCCGCAGACACCGCTGAATGCACTGACGAGAACCTGCACAAGAGCATCCTGACCATGAAACACGATGCTTTCACGGCTTGGTTCATCGCCCACTGCGCGAGAGACGATACGGAGTTCGCGAAACATGACAGATTGGAGAACACTACCTTTGTACTGAAGGAAGTGTTGTCCAGGGCCATGTTGGAAGAGATCAACAAAAAGGAGGAGGAACCTGACGACCGTCTCTCAGAGTACAGTCGCCAGGATCACTCCTCCTCCGAAATGATACGACAGACGCTACGTGATACGGAACGCAACTTGCCGCTTACCTCGTGGTTCCTGCGCAAGCTCGCGATCTCCATCTCCCACGGCTTCTACTTGCCATCACACAGGTTGTGGTACGCGTGGTTGCCCCTGTGGGTCCTGATGGTGCTCCTGCTGCTCAAGCCTGGCCCTCAGACGAAGTATCCCGACAAGGTATTTGCTGTTATCGGCTACGCGGCCGATTCAGTGAATCACGTGTATCAGTCCTTTGCCGGGATCTTCGGTCCGCTGGCGCCCGTAGCCAGGGTGCTCATCTGGATCTTCTTACTTCCGGTCATGGTCTTCCTGGCAGTAGCCAGGAAGCCAATCATGGCAAGGAACGTCGCCATAGTAGCAGTGACCTTCTTCCTACTGAAGGTCGTCAACTGGGACATTCTAGGCCTGTGCACATTCATCGCATTCGTCGCGTGGTGGGTGTGGTTCAGGCCAGCGGAGTACAGGAATCACGCCAACCAAGTCATCAGGGAGAAGGGCTTCCTGTACCTGATGTTCGAAGAGTTGCTCCCGCCACTTCCCGCCCCGGAAACAACGCTCTGCCACAAGTGCGGGGTGAAGACCCGGGGAACGAAGTTCTGTAGCAAATGCGGTGAGCCAAGGAGCGATTCCGATTCCGCACCACCCCCCTCCAAACCCTCGGCGAACCCACCTGAAGATCCGCACTCAACCTGACCAAATCAGATAGCAGAAAGTGGGGCGGTCCGA
>Ga0315291_10006301_pt1 | contig 14735 bp, 8 predicted proteins | sample YL17G12_20_MG_FD_203070 | JGI IMG/M metagenome (GOLD analysis project Ga0315291, IMG submission 203070) | Sediment microbial communities from Yellowstone Lake, YNP, Wyoming, USA - YL17G12_20 | ecosystem: Environmental > Aquatic > Freshwater > Lake > Sediment | place: USA: Wyoming | collected...
CGGTCGTCCTCGGTGCCGAAGGACTTGACGTTATCGAAGTCGGCAATTGTCGGGCTGCAGTCGGGGTCGGGGGGCTTACCGGGGCAGGCGCCCAAGTCGCACGCACCGTCACCGCCGTTGTCGATCAAGTCGTTGCACGACCCTGGCGTGGCCGAATCGGGATCCTCCTCGAGCAGGGCACCGGTGCAGTCGGAGTCGGCTCCGTCGATTTGGCCATCGAAGCCATTGTCCAGGCCGTCGTTGCAGGGGCCGGGGCTGGCAGCGGTCGGGTCCTCCAGCAGGCTGCCGGCGAAGTTCATGAAGCGGCGGTGGCTAAGCTTCTCGTCAACCAGGACGTGGAGGTGGATGCCAGTGTTGCCGTCGGGGTTGTTGACCGGGGCATTGTCGAAGGCGGCCACCACCGCGCAATCGGGGTCATTGGTGTCGGTAAGGCCATCGACGCCCCCGTTGTCTATGCCGTCGTCGCAGGTCTGGCCAACAACGCCATCTTCGATGATGGCGGCGGTGGGCTTATGGTTGTGGTTGTCGCCGCAGTCGCCGCCCGCCACGGTGCAGTCCATGTAGTCCACTTCCACGAAGATATCCTTGTGGTCGGGCCGGGCGCCCAGGTTCCACAGGTTCAGGTCGACGGTGCCGTCGTTGTTGTAGTCCCAACCGGCCTGCTGCTCCCAGGCGTCGAGAAGGCCATCGCCATCAGCGTCCGCGATGATGATGGTGCCGCCGAAGACGCCCTGGCACGGCGCCGGACAGCTACCGGAGGAGGACACGTCAGCCTTGAAGGCCACCTTCTTCTCCCCTGGCTCCTCCCCTGACCCGCTCATGGCGGGCAGGGTGAAACCCTCATAGGTTTGGCCGGTAGTGGTGCCGGGGATGACCTCGTGCTGGATCGCGACCTTATGGAAGTAGGGGAAGACCAGGACGCCGCTGATGGGGTCGCCGCCGCAGCCAGGGGTGATGACCGTGCCGTCGTCACCCATGTGGTGGCGGCCGCCCAGGCCCAAGCCGCAGGAGAAGCCGTCGACGCCGAGGACGCTGGGGTCGTCCTTGGTGGCCTGCTTGGCCTGCTCGTAGTCGCTGCCCGGCGTCCCCAGGAAGTAGCCTTCTTCCCCACCGGCGGTGGTAGCGTAGTAGCTCACCTGGGCGACGTCGTTGACTCTGGGCCCGCTGACGGAGGTGAACGTATCGACGAAGCGCTTCTGCGCGTGGTTCGGCTCGCCGCCGCTGTAGGCCTCGCCCAGCTTCCACTGGTCGCCCTGACCCACTACCCAGGTGGTGGTAGTGGTAGTGCCAGTGCCAGAGACCAGGAAGATGCCTTGGGTGCCCTTGGTGCCGCCGCTGACGCTGGCCTGGAAGGCGACAGCGCCCGAATTGTTCATTGACGCGTCGCCAACCGCGGTCACCGTGCCACCTCCCGCGCTGCCCGGGATCGTGTCGCCCTCAAGCACGACCTTCGTGATCGTATACGTTGGCGGGCCGCCGGTAGCCACGAAGATCCCCGAGCAGGGCAGCGAAGAGCAGCTAATGCCGTTCACGTCAGCGGCAAACAGCACGTCGCCGTCGTCGTTGAAGTCCAGCAGGGTGGGCACGCCGAACGCTCCGCCATCGGGCGCTGTCTGGTTCTGCATCACTACCTTGATGGCGGAGTCGGGAGCAGGGCTCACGTAGATGGCCCTGGGCGAGCCAGCCATGTTGATGTTGGCGGCAAAGGCCACTTGACCGCCGCCGTTGGTGAGAGGGGCCTCGCCTAGACTACCGCACATGGAAAGGGGGCCCTCTGGCGGTGTGTATCCGTCGATGACCACAGCCGTCGGCGGCCCACCACCGGAGGTACCGGCGAACACGCCGCAAGCTCCTCCGGCGGTCCCTTTGGCATAAAAGACGGTCAGGCCGCTATTGTTGACGTCGGCCGGGCTCAGACTGTACGCGTAGCCGAGGGAAGGCAGGGCCTCCCCTTTCAGGATAATCTTGGCGATGCCGACCCCGCCGGCCATCACCGGCGCTAGGGTAGAGGCCGGCAAAAGAGCTAACGAAATGGCGAATAGGAAGAGGAGACCAAAGCGAAACCGCGGCATGGCTAGCCACCCCCTTGTGCTGCCGTCGACTAGCGGAAAGCTAGGGCGAGACTCAAGAGACATAAGAAGATGCCTTGTTTATACGCCCCTTGTTAGAATCTGTCAAGTACGCTATGCACAACAGGGTCTGGAGGGTCGGCCCTGCCCCAGCTGCGGGGCCTCCGTCACGAGATCACCGCCGGGTAGCGCTTGACCTCCATGTCGTTGAGCCACGTTAAGGAATCTAGTAGGTCGCCCTCTTCCACGGGCCACAGAGAGACTTTCTCGCCCTCTAGCACGCAGCCGGAATCCATCCTTCTCCCTCGACTAAGCAGACTACGCTATCAAGCGTGTGGCAGGCAACCTGAATGCTCCCGGCCCGGCCGCCAGCGCTCCCCATCGCCACCACGAAGCCCACCATCCCATGGCCACCGGCCGGGGCGGCGAGGGTCTCGATGGGAAGCCGGCCTCCGGTGTCCGGCTTAACCCTGGAGGAAAGACAGCGCAACCTCTGACTACGGGTTCGTGCACTGCTTGGGCATGGCGACCCTAGCCGGGAACAGCAGGATATCCGACGAGTTGATCCACTTGTCCGGGGCCACGTCGTAGCGGCACTTGTAGCTGGGCTCGACGCCTAGCTGGGCTGGCATCTTGACGTTGGCCGGGAACGCCAGGATGTCGGAGGAGTTGCACCAGCAGTCGATGTTGATGTCGTAGCCCCAGGCATCATCCGTGTGGGTAGTGTTGCAGTCGTCGCCGCACCTATCGAACGGGTCAGTGCCAGACCAGTCCTCCTCCCAGTTCAACCCCTTGTCGTTGTCGCTATCGTTGGTGTTGCGGGGCCCATCGTCGGCCGGGTTGAGGGGGTTGGTGCCATCCCGTATCTCCTGGTTGTCCGGCGTGCCGCCGTTGTCGTCGTCGCAGTCGCAGGCGTCGCCCGCCCCGTCGCCGGGCGGGTTCACGATGACGTCGGTGTTGGTCTGGTCAGGGTTGAAGACGTACATGCAGTTGTCCGTGCCGTCCGGCACGGTGTCCGCGTCGGCGTCGGGCCCCCCCCAGATCCGGAAGGCCAGGTCGATCGACTGGCCCTGCATAGGATGACCCTGCGGATACCGCAGCTCGTTCCAGGCAGGTGGGTCGGTGGCCTGGACGGGTTCCGCGCCAGCCGCCCAGACGGCGTCGTCCTGCCAGTGCTGGAGCGAGGTCTTCCAGCCGAAGTATTCTCCCGGCACGGGGTAGGCTTGGACGTCGAGCCAGTAGGTGACGGGGTGCTGCGGCGTGCCTTGCTGGATGAACCCCTCCGGGCCGGGGCAGGTATAGCGCCACACCTGACTGTCCCCGAGGGAGAAGTAGTCCCCCGTCTGAGGCGCGAAGAAACCTTCCATCACCCCGCCTTGCTCAAAGGTGGCCACGCACTCGCCCGCTGCGTAGGTGTGCAGCCAGAGGAGATCGCCCGGCTGGCTGTAGGGTGGTCCGGGGGCGTTGGAGTGGATGCTCAGGGTGAACCACATCGGGTCCGGGCCCCCATAGTTGTTTAACCAGGAGCCCCAGAACTCGATCTGGCTGATCGGGCCCGTCTGCGTGCACAGGAAGTCGTCGGCCAGGACAGAGCTAAATGGTGGCTCGAGGAAGAAGGCGCTCACGTCCAGGCCGGTGGGTGTCAGGTCGGGCGGCTGCTGCCACTTGAGGGCAAATCCTTGCTGCTGGGCGGGCGCGGCCTGCGTCTCTCCGTCAAGCCCGTGCAGGAGGCCCATAACGACAATGAAGGCTGCTACCGCCAGGAGTACCGCACCAAGTGCTAGGCCCACACACTTCCTTTTCATCGCTGCCTCCTTTCGGACGTCAGCTGGCCGGGCACACTGGGGCCGGTGTCGGTGGACTCAACCTGGATGCACCTGTCGATGCTCGCCAGGGTGCAATACCCGTCTGTGGTGTCAGTCCCGGGGACGCACACGTTAGGCGTGGGGTTGTACGGGTCGACGTCTATACCGAAGATGGTCGGTGAGTCTCCAGTACCCCCGCTCGCCTGGGCCGGATTGTCGGTCCCCTGCGAGGTGAACAGGAGGAACAAGGCCAATAGGCCAACCGCTATCGCGGCACCCGCGGGGCCGTCGACGCAGCAATCCTCGATTCTTTTCCTTCACACCGCCTTGCGTTTACTTCTCGGTCACTCACTCCTGACTACGGGTTCGTGCATTGCTTAGGCATGGCAATCCTCTGTGGGAACAGCAGGATGTCCGACGAGTTGATCCAGTTGTCACCATTGAGGTCGTAGCGACACCGGTAGGTTGAGATGTAGGCGACGTGCTCGCCCAACTCTGCTGGCATCCTAATGTTGGCCGGGAACGCCAGGATATCGGAGGAGTTGCACCAGCAGTCGATGTTGATGTCGTAGCCCCAGGCGTCGTCCGTGTGGGTAGTGCTGCAGTCGTCGCCGCACCTATCGAACGGGTCGGTGTCGGACCAGTCCTCCTCCCAGTTCAACCCCTTGTCGTTGTCGGTGTCGTTGGTGTCCTTGAGGTGGTCGTCGGCGGGGTTGAGGGGGTTGGTGCCATCCCGTATCTCCTGGCGATCGGGCGCGCCGCCGTTGTCGTCGTCGCAGTCGCAGGCGTCGCCCCCCTTGTCGCTGTCGTGGTTCTCCTGGAGGCCGTTGGCGACGTATGGGCAGTTGTCCATGCCGTCCGGCACGGTGTCCCCGTCGGCGTCGGGCTGGACCTTCACCAGTATCGTCTTGTCCTTGGCGAGGTCGCCCAGGGTGGGGTCGCAGTAGTCGGGGTAGCCGGCGGGGGGAGCGTGGGTGATCTGGTTGCCGAACAAGAAGGAATAGTCTTTGCCCGGCTCGGATGGCTGGCGGCAGTAGATGTCGAAGTCCTCGGCCACATATTTGGGAACGTCCTTCGCCACAGCCGCCACGATGAACTGGGCGGCTAGCTCGTTCGTCTGGTCGTTCGCAGAACGGCTCTGCACGTAGACCGTGGCATTCTTAGCGGGGTGGAGTTCGGCTGGCCCATCGAGCCACGGGCCACCGTGGCCCGAGCCAACGTTGTACTTCGTGCCCTCGGCTACGTTGACCGTCTCGTTGTCGTAGCTAACCTTCAGGGAGCCGTCGCAGTTCACCGGCACATTCATCGTCTTCTGCACGAGGATGTCGACGGGCGTGGTTGGCCCGTGGTTGTAGATAGTCTTCGTGGTCTGGAAGACCTGCTCCTCGTTGACGTGGAAGTCCGCGGGGGCGCCGGCGGGGTCGAAGACCCAGCTCGCCAGTTCCAGGTCGGACTCGTACAGACAGGTGGCATTGCCATTAAACGTGGCGGGAACCACCGCGTCGTTGTCGGGATTCAGGTCGAGCACGTGAACGTCCTGCGGCCGGATGGTGGCCCTGACGGTCTCCGTTGGGTAGGGCGACTTGGGCGCGAAGCAGTGGAAGAGGAGCGTCCTGCCGACCGGGATAGTGTCCAACAGGTTGTTGAGGGGGATGTTCAGGCCGACGGTCAGCGTGCCGTCGCCGGCCAGGTATACATACTGGCTGTCGCCCGCTTGGGGCACCCAGCCGGAGGCGCAGGTCACCGGCGGCCGGACGGCCTGCAGCTGCGCGTTCGTGCAGTCCCCATCGGTGCCAAGGTCCGGGCCGTCCAGCTCCGTGCTGTCCGTGCCCCCGTCGCCATCGTTGTCCAGGCCGTCGCCGCAGGTCCAGGGGAACTGCATGTGCTCGGGGGTGCTGTTGGGGTCTGCCGGGTTGGAGCCGTGGTAGCCCTCGTCCCAGTTGGTATAGCCGTCGCCATCCGCGTCCTGGCACCCCGAGTCGGCGGCGTCTTTCAGCCCGTCGCCGTCGTTGTCGATCCCGTCGTTGCAGCTTGGCTGGCCGGTGGTGTCGTTCAGGGCGTGCAGGCTCTCTGGCCTGCTGTCCGGGTTGTCCTTGAGCGAGAACAGCAGGTTCTCCACGTTGTTCGCCCAGCCGTCATGGTCCGAGTCCTCCAGCTGGCCCGTGCCATCCGGCGGCGCGAGGCCCAGGCCGGGCGACTCCTCCTCCAGCGAGACGACGAAGTCGGCGGGCGCGGGGCCGGCGTTGGTGGCGAACACGCTCACCGATGTGCTCTCGCTGTGGCTCACGAGGACGTCCCAGTGGGTGCCGGGAAGGGGGGGCGGCGGGTCCGGCAGCAGCACGTTCAGGTCGTGCACCGACGCCTCGGCGAAGGACGTGCAGCCCACCAGCATCACCGTCTCCTTATGGTTGTTGTCCGGCCAAATGGGGTCAATGACCCCCTGCGGCTCAAGGAGGTTCCCGATGGTGAACCTGTGGAGGCTGGTCGGCCCCTCGCAGGCCAGGTCGAACTGGTGCTCGTCCACCACCTTCTCGCTGAGCCACATGTCCTGGTGCATGTCGCCGACGTCGAGCCACGTCGGCTGGCTGATACCGGCGCAGTTGTTGACAAGGAGCTGGTCGCCGGGGTTCACCTCGCCAAGGGTCCCGTAGTCGTGCCAGCCTGAGATGTCGCACACCTGGCCGAAGTACTGCGGGTACCACTTGGCCGTCCACGCGCCGATGGGCTGGGTGACGGACGCCGGTGCGATGGGCACGACGTACACCACGGGCGAGCCCTGGCTATACAGGCCGACGAGGTCGGTGATCTGATCCACGTAGAACCAGGCCTTCTCGCCAGTGGAGTAGTCCACCATGTCTATCTGGTCGCTGGCGCTGAGCATTTCGTCGCCGTTGTCCTCCCAGGAGGTGAGCGTCCAGTATCGCTCCTCCGCCGGGTGCAGCTGGCCCCACTCGCTGCCGATCGGGTCTCCCGGTGACCCATAGTACAGGTACATATTGTGCGTGCGGTAGCCCAGCTCCACGTCCTGGTGGAAGGCCAGCTCGTTGGTCACGCCGGGCATGCTGTCCACGGCGATGCAGTAGCCCGGCCCAAGCTGGGGCGGGGGCACCACCGGCGTCAGGATCTCCCGGCAGGTCTTGGCGATGCCCCCCGGCGGGGCGGGGCCCATGGGGATCTTGCAGGGCACGCACTTGCTCCAGCGCGCGGGATCGGTAGTGTAGTACTGCGCGCACCCCGGGTTATTCTGCAGCAACTGGCTGTCGCTGGGTGGTTTGACGTACAAGGGCACGCCCTCCGGGATGGAAACCCTGTTCGTGTCCAGGTTCTCGCACTCCACGGACACCTCGGTGAGCGTCTGGCACTGGGGGTCCTGCTCGTCGATCAAGCCGTCCCCCTGGCCGATGCCCGAGCCGTTGTCCAGGGTGTCGTTGCAGGAGTGGAGGCCGGGCGCCTCCTCCCCTATGTGCGGGTTGCGACAGTCGGGGTCGGCGGCGTCTTTTCCGTCGCTGTTCCACGGATCGTTGTCCTGGTTATCGTTGCAGGTGGTGAGGCCGTCCTCCAGGGCGTTGGCCCGCCAGTAGGGGGCGTCGATGAACTTGATGTCCCAGGCGGTCACCCAGGGCTCCGGCCCGTGGTTGACCAGTATCTCCTTGACCAGGTAGTGCGGCTCGTGCGTGGGTACTACTTGTTGGGTCACGATCTCGAACGCCAGGTCTTTCGGGAACGTCATCGGCTCCCAGGCAGTTGGCAGGATCGCCGGTGGTTTCGGGGCCGCCGCGTAGACGGCGGAGTCATTCCGGACCGTGGGCGCGGTCTTCCAGCCGAACATCACGCCGTCCGCCCAGTTGAGGTGGGCCTGGACGTTGAGCCAGTAGATGGTGCCCTGTTGCTGGGTGAACTCGCCCGGCCCGAGGGGACAGCTGTACAGGTAGGCCATGTTGTCGATCCCCATCTGGCCGCCCTGGGGGTTGCGGAAGGTCTCCGGCGCTGGCATCGACGCGATGACCTGACACTCGCCCGGGCCGTAGGGGCGCATCCACATCGTGGGGCCCGGGTGGCTGTAAGGCCGGTCCTGGCCGGCGGGAACGTCGGAATGGATGCTGAGGGTGAACGAGACGGCCGCGGGGCCGCCGGGCGGCACCGTGTCGCCCAGCCACGAGCCCCAGAAGCGGATCTCGGTAACCGACCCGGTCTTATTGCACACGTAGTCATCGGCCAGGGCATAGCCGGCCCCCATATCCCCGAACCAGGTGGCCAAGATGTCCCAGCCGCTCTGCGGGTCGGGTGGCTGCACCAACTTGGTCACCGGCGGCAGGTCCGGAGCGACCGGGCTGTCCAGGGGGTCCTCGTCCACCGAGGTGTCGCCGTCGTCGTCCACCCCCTCGCCCTGGTCCTCGCAGAACAAGCCGTAGCCGGGGTAGTTTACGCAGGGGTCGATGATGGTGTTGCCGTTGAAGTCGAAGCGGCCGCCGCCGTCCTCGTCCACCAGGCCGTCGCGGTCGTTGTCGATGCCCAGGAAGCCGTTGGCCGGGTCCTCGTCGACCAAGCCATCGCCGTCGTCGTCCGCGTTGTTCTTGGGGTCCTCATCGACGGCGCCGTCGCAATCGTCGTCCCCGTTCCAGGGGCACGTCTGCCCGGACGGGTACACCAGCGGGTCCTCATCGATGAGGTTGTCTATCGGCGAGTCGTCGTCGACCCCGTTCACCGGGTCCTCATTGGTCTGCCAGGCGCACTGCGGGTCCCGGCCGTCGATGGAGGTGTCGCCGTCGTTGTTCACGTTGTCGCAGCAGTTGCCGAGGCCGGCCTGGACCCGGCTGCCGTCCTCCATGCCGTCCATGTCGCTGTCGCCGCAGTAGAACGGCCTGACCTGGAGGTCCACCTTCTCCAGGTCGGCCTCCGGCGTCGGCGGTGGCCCCCAGATCCGGAAGGCCATGTCCATCGACTGAGGGTACAGAGGATGGCCCAACGGGTACGTCAGCGGCGCCCAGGTGGATGGGACGGGCTCCACGCCAATCGTCCAGACGGCGTCGTCGTGCCAGTGCTGGAGCGAGGTCTTCCAGCCGAACCAGGCGAACGGGTTCGAATCGACGTAGAGGGCTTGGACGTCCAGCCAGTAGATGACGGGCTGCTCCGGCGTGCCTTCCTGGATGAACTCCTCTGGATCAGGGCCGGGGCAGGTATACCGCCACACCTGGGTGTCCGCGAAGGGCTCGTACTGCGCGCCGAGGGGCACGTAGAAGCCTTCCGGGGTCGGGGGTGGTTCAGGGGGGGTGGCTACGCATTCCCCCGGTAAGTAGGTGTGCGACCAGAGCGGGTCGCCCGGCGCCGGCTGGCTGTAGGGCGGCCCGGGCAGGTCGGAATGGATGCTCAGGGTGAAGGAGACCCCCGGGGGCACGTAGTCCTGGAACCAAGAGCCCCAGAACTCGATCTGGCTGATCGGGCCGGTCTGCGTGCACAGGAAGTCGTCGGCCAGCACATGGGGCGGGTACATTGGCGCGCCCGAGTTCCAGCTGGCATAGACGTCCAGGCCGGTGGGTATCGGGTCGGGCGGTGTCAGGTCGGGGAGCTGCTCCCACTTGACGCTGAGCTGTTCCGGCGGCCCGTAGATGCCGAAGGCCAGGTCGATCGACTGGCCCACCATGTCATGGCCCGCCGGGTACCTCAGCTCCGACCACGTGAATGGGGGCTCCGTGCCAGTTGCCCAGACGCCGTCGTCCTGCCAGTGGTCGAGCGAGGTCTTCCAGCCGAAGAAGGCGCTGGTGTCCGCGTAGACGGCCTGGACGTCCAGCCAGTAGATGTTGCCCCCTTGCTGGGTGAACTGCTGCCCCGAAGGAATGGGGCAGGTGTACCGCCACACCTGATAGTCCGCCGGGAACAGGTAGATCTCGGGGCCAGGTACGTACAAGCCTTCTGGGACCCCCTCCTGCTCGAGGTTAGCTACACACCCGCCCGGTCCCACTTCGTAGGTGTGCGACCAGAGTACGCCGCCGGGCTGGCTGAAGTCGTCCGGATTCTGTGGGTCGGGGTCGGGGATGTCGCTATGGATGCTGAGGGTGAAGGACAGGGGGACCTGGGGCAGTATGTCGTTGTACCAGGAGCCCCAGAACATGATCTGGGTGATCGGGCCGGTCTCCGTGCACTGGAAGTCGTCGGCCAGGACAAAGGGAGGCAACCCTCCGTTGTTGCCGGCATAGACGTCCACGCCGGTGCTTGTCTTGTCGGGGATCTGCTCCCACTTGAGGCTGAGCTGTTGCCCGTTGGCGGCGGGCGCAGCCTGCGTCTCCCCCTCAAGCGCGTGCAGCAGGGCCAGTACTGCAAGTGGGGCCGCTACCGCCAGGATTACTACCGCAAGTATTGCGCCGGTCCACTTTCTGGTCATCGCGCACCCCTTTCAGCGCGCACCTGACCGCTGCAGACCGGCAATGCAACGATTCGGGCGGCCTAGACGTTCGTCGTTATGATAAGTCCGACGCAGTAATGATACACATTTCCAGTCACTTGTCAAGACCTTCTGAGGCGGGTCAGGGCATAGACAGGTGAAATGCGGCAGGGCATGGAGAAGGCGGGTGGTATAACCCGCCTCGTTCCGCTGGGCGGCCGCGGGTGTTACTGGCTCCCCGGACAGGATTCGAACCTACAACCTAGCGGTTAACAGCCGCCCGCTCTACCATTGAGCTACCGGGGAGCGCTTAGATTCACTTACAGCGCCTTCGCCGCAAGTGGCGAAAGCCTCTCCAACGTCGGTGCCATCATCGCCACCCCATACCGCTATGGCCCATTTGCCTGGCTGGGGGCAGTTCTGGAACGTCGCATCTTCTGCCTGGGACGCACCTGGCCCTAGCACCCAGGCCAGCGCCAGCAGGCCCAGGGCGAATACGCCTCCAAGGAGAGAAAGCGTGAACACGGCTGTATGCTGACGCATGCTTCACCTCCGTTCAGACTCTGAGGTGAAAACCCTGCCCCGCGAATATAGATGGCGCAAGTGCGCGTGTCAAGGGCGAGAGGGCTACTCGCAGCCGCGAGGGTTGGCAGAGGAAGGAGCTACGGCCAGCCCTGGGCGATGGCGAAACAGACGATGGCGTTGGCCAGCAGCAGGACGAGCAGGGTCTCGATGAGGAGCCAGCCTTTCGCCCCCACTGCCAGGGGAGACGCACTAGGGAGGGAGCCGGGCCTGGCCGACTACAGCCCGTAGGGGCAGTCCTTGCTCACTCTCCGCCAGGCTATGGAACGTTACGGCCGGCCGCGGGTCCTCTACACCGACAACGACTCTAAGTTCCGCCTCACCCCCGCCTCAGGCGGGGAGCCGCTTCTACACCTATCGTGATGAGACCCTGGAAGGGCTGGTGGAAACGGAGGTGGGCCGAGCACTGCGCGAGCTGGATGTCCAGCTCCTCTCCCACCTCCCAGGCAACGCCCAGGCCAAGGGCAAAATCGAGCGCTTCTTCCGCTTCCTCCAGGAGCGGCTCCTCGACCACAACCAGGCGGGTAGCCTGCAAGAGCTGCAGGCCTTGCTCGACCGCTGGGTGGCAGCATATAACGCCTGGCACGTCCATCGCTCTACCGGTTGCACACCGGCTCAACGCTTACAGCCCAGCGTCACAAGCCCCCTGGAAGGCAACGCTGGCGACATCTTCTGCCTGAAGGAGGAGCGCAAGGTGGCCAAGGACCACACCATCACCCTGGACGGGGTCACCTATACCCTCCCCAGCGAGCCCTGTCTTGTCGCCTTCAAGGCCCAGTTGCACATCCACCCTGGAGAGCGGATCAGAGTATGGCATGGCGGACGTCTGGTGACCGAGCTGCCCCACATCGACAAGGCCAGGCTGCGCGATGCCCCCTTGACCGTGGAACAGATCCTGGAGGACATTCTACCTGCGACAGAAAAGAGGTCATTCTAGCTGCGACGCAACAGGAGAAATGAGCGCTTCCGGTAGCGCCTGGCAGGCGATGCCGCCACTGTCACTCTCCCGCCTGAGTGCTTTCATCACCTCGGGCCGATGGCGTTGGCTGGCGGCAGGAAGGCCAGCGGGCTGGCCACCGTGCAGCGCCACGCCCGTTGGGACCGCCCGCCTCCTATGGCGACCAGGCGGGTGATGCGTATACGTCGTCGGCGGAGTTGTTGGTGAGGTTGGTCTGGCCGGAGCCGTCGGCGGTCATGACGTAGAGTTCGTCGTCGCCGTCGCGGTTGGAGCCGAAGGCGATGCGGCTGCCGTCGGGGGACCAGGCGAAGCTGCCATCGCCATCGGGGTTGTTGGTGAGGTTGGTCTGGCCGGAGCCGTCGGCGTTCATCACGTAGACCTCGTAGTTGCCGTCGCGGTTGGAGCCGAAGGCGATGCGGCTGCCATCGGGCGACCAGGCGGGGAAACCGTCTTCGGCGGGGTTGTCAGTGAGACGGGTCAGGCCGGAGCCGTCAACGTTCATCACGTAGGTCTCGATATTGCCGTCGCGGTTGGAGTGGAAGACGATGCGGCTGCCATCGGGTGACCAGACGAAGCCGCCATCGCCAGCGGAGTCGTTGGTGAGGTTGGTCTGGCCAGAGCCGTCGGCGTTCATCACGCAGACCTCGTAGTTGCCGTCGCGCTCGGAGCTGAAGGCGATGCGGCTGCCGTCAGGCGACCAGGCGGGGTAGCTGTCATCGGCCGCCGAGTCGTTGGTGAGGTTGGTCTGGTCGGAGCCGTCGGCGTTCATCACGTAGACCTCGCCGTTACCATCGCGGTCGGAGTGGAAGGCTATGCGGCCGCCGTCGGGTGACCAGGCGGGGACACCGTCTTCGGCGGGGTTGTCCGTGCGCCTGGTCTGGCTGGAGCCGTCGGCGTTCATGACATAGAGCTCGTCGTTGCCGTCGCGGTCGGAGACGAAGGCGATGCGGGTGCCATCGGGAGACCAGGCAGGCAAACCGTCGGCAGCAGGGTTGTTGGAGAGGTTGGTCTGGCTGGAGCCGTCGGCGTTCATCACGTAGATCTCGTACTTGCCGTCGCGGTCGGAGACGAAGGCGATCTTGCCCGTAGCGGAAGTCGGTTCCTTGTCCTCACCGCCGCCTCCGCCGCACGCGGCCAGAGCCCCCGCCAGGCAGACGACAAGGAGAAAAGCCGTTGCCACGCTCGCTGTCTTCACCGTACTGCCTCCATGCTCGCTGGGCATCTCCAAGTCTCGGCAGCCTTATACTACCGGCCGGCGGGAGGGAACACAAGGGCAGACGCTACGGCGAACTGACAGCCAGCAGAGAACGGGACGATGGCGTTGGCGGGCGAGCTATCTGCCTTGCGGCGCTAGAGGCTCTGTGACCACTCCCTATGGTGACCAGACGGGGCCACCGTCAGCACCCGGGCTCTCGGTGAGTTGGGTCTGACCGGAGCCGTCGGCGTTCATCACGTAGATGTCCCAGTTGCCGTCGCGGGTGGACTGGAAGGCGATACGGCTGCCGTCGGGTGACCAGGCGGGGACACCGTCTTCGGTGGGGTTGTTGGTGAGGTGGGTCAGGCCGGAGCCGTCAGCGTTCATCACGTAGACCTCGGAGTTACCGTCGCGGTCGGAGTCGAAGGCGATGCGGCTGCCGTCGGGCGACCAGGCGGGAATGCTGTCGTAGGCAGGGTTATTGGTGAGGTTGGTCTGGCCGGAGCCGTCGGCGTTCATCACGTAGATGTCCCAGTTGCCGCTGCGGGTGGGCAAGAAGGAGATGCGGGTGCCGTCGGGGGACCAGGCGGGTGCCACGTCGTCGCCGGGATCGGCGGTCAGGTTGGTCTGGCCGGAGCTGTCGGCGTTCATGACGTAGACCTCGTAGTTGCCGTCGCGGCCGGACACGAAGGCGATGCGGCTACCGTCGGGCGACCAGTCGGGGTCCGTGTCGTCGCCGGGATTATTGGTGAGGTTGGTCTGGTCGGAGCCGTCGGCGTTCATGACGTAGATCTCGTAGGTGCCGTCGCGGTCGGAGGCGAAAACGATGCGGCTGCCGTCGGGAGACCAGGCGGGGGCAAAATCCTCGGCGGGGTTATTGGTGAGCCTGGTCTGGCCGGAGCCGTCGGCGTTCATGACATAGAGCTCCTCGTTGCCGTCGCGGTCGGAGACGAAGGCAATACGGCTGCCGTCGGGGGACCAGGTGAGCCCGCTGTCCACGGTGGGGTCATCGGTGGGGTAGTGGGTGAGGTTGGACTGGTGGGAGCCGTCAGGGTTCATCACGTAGATGTCGAGATTGCCGTCGCGGTCGGACTGGAAGGCGATCTTGCCCGCAGCGGAAGTCGGCCCGCCCCCCTCACCACAGGCGGCCAGAGGCACCGCCAAGCAGACGACGGAGAGAAAGGCTATTGCCACGCTCGCTATCTTCACTGTGCTGCCTCCGTACTCGATGTGCATCTTCAACTCACGGCGATCCTATCCTACTGGCAAGCGCAAGCGCCGTCAAAGAGAAGTGGCCGCACACGCCCGTGGGACCGCCCCCTACGGCGACCAAGCGGGCATGGCGTCTTCGGCGGGGTTATTGGTGAGCCGGGTCTGGCCCGAGCCATCGGCGTTCATCACGTAGATCTCCCAGTTGCCGTCGCGCGCAGAGGCGAAGGCGATCTTGTCCCCAGCGGGAGCGCCGCCCTCGTCGCCGCCGCAGGCGGCGAGCAGGGCCGCCAGGCAGACGACAAAGAGAAAAGCTATTGCCGCGCTCCATGTCTTCACTGTACTGCCTCTATTCTCGATGTACGTGCTTGAGCCTACAGCGGCCCTATCCTACTGGCAGGCGCAGGCGCTGTCAACTCCGCGATCTGCCTCATTGAAACTGTTACCGAAAGGGTAGTGTTGCCTCAAAAGTAGTGTTACCGAAACGGAAGGAGGCAACATGACCCGCCTGACGGTGCACGAGTACGCCGCCGCTCTG
>Ga0315291_10006302_pt1 | contig 14735 bp, 13 predicted proteins | sample YL17G12_20_MG_FD_203070 | JGI IMG/M metagenome (GOLD analysis project Ga0315291, IMG submission 203070) | Sediment microbial communities from Yellowstone Lake, YNP, Wyoming, USA - YL17G12_20 | ecosystem: Environmental > Aquatic > Freshwater > Lake > Sediment | place: USA: Wyoming | collected...
TTTATTTAAAGTAGGGCATCACTTTTTCAGCAAATTCCTTCATCGAATTGTAGTAATCGCCAACAAATTCTAAAATAAAATGCTGTGCGCCAGCTTGAACGAATTTATTTATTTGTTCGATTACTTCAGATGGTGTACCTGCCAAAACAATACTATCAATGATGTTTTCAGGTATATTTTTGCTAATATAATTCATAACGTCGCCTTGATGCTTAGTAAGGACCCGAACTGGTTCTGTGAAGTGTTTTTTCATGTCTAAATCTTCAGGAAGGTCAATCCCATAGAGTTCTAGGTTTTCTTTTCTTGCAATCAGATTTAACGCTATAGCCCGAGTGACTTTTCTAGCGAATTCAGGATTCTCTTGTGAGACACAAATCCATATTTCGATGCACTTTTCGATTTCTGAGCTTCTTCCGCTCTGGTTGAGCAGCTCGAGCTGCTTTGCATAGAGTTCCGCCGTGAGATTGGTAGGAATCCAACCATCTGCGATTTCACCAGCCAGTTGAATGGTTTTTGGACTATTTGCGCCTATATAGAGTTTTGGCGGAGCATCGACTTTGAATTGTAATCCCGCTTCCTTCAGCTGAAAGAATTCACCCTCGAAATCAACTGGATTGCGAATGGAGGATCCCCATAAAAGCTTCAGGACTTTACAAGCTTCTGTAAGGCGGGTCACGGATTTATCCCAAGATACTCCAAAATCAATCAAATTCGCGCCTTCGCCAGCACCAATTCCTAAGATAAATCTACCTTTGGTCAAATCCTGCATTGTTAACGCAGCGAGAGCTAATTGGGCAGGATGACGCCGGTGTGGATCAGTCACACATGTCCCTAAAGTTGCGTTTTTTATTTTATCGGCTAAATGTCCAAGAACTACAAAGGCATCTGAGATTTGAGTTTTTGCACTGACCGGAGTCCAGTTTAGGTGATCCATCATCCAAATGGAATCAAAACCTAACTCATCTGCTAATAAAGAAGATTTAACTATATCCTCAATCTGAAATTTGAGAAAGGGGGCATTGCTGCCGTGATGCAAACCGAAGTGAATCATGAGCCATTACAAATAGAAAATCTATTTAATTTTTTCGTCAACCTAAATTTCTTTGCATTGTGTGATATACTCGAGGGATTGATGCCGAAAATAGGTATTATATAAGTTTGCATAAACGCCTCCACTTGCCATTAGTTGGTTATGATTACCTTCTTCTATGATTTTACCGTGATCAAGCACAATGATACGGTCTGCTTTCCGAACGGTCCATAGGCGGTGAGCTATGACAATAGAGGTGCGATTTTGGAAGACCTTCTCGAGGGCATCTTGAATTCGGGTTTCTGTGAAGGGATCCACTGAGGCAGTCGCTTCGTCTAAAATAATAATCGCTGGATTCTCGAGGAGAACTCTTGCAAGAGCCACCAACTGTCGTTGTCCAAAAGATAATAGATTCCCTCTTTCTCCAACATTGGTATTTAATCCTTCAGACCCAAGATCATCGATCCAATCGGACCCACCCGCTTGATCCAGAGCCCAAGTGATCTCCTCCACAGTATCGGACTCTTTCGTCCGGATATTGTTTTCGATAGAATCAGCCCAAAGAAATGGGGTCTGCGGGATGTACCCAATCAATTTTCGATATACCTTTAAATCAAACTTTCTAATGCTGGTGCCATCTACTAGTATATCGCCTTTCTGGAATTCGTAGAAACGTGTAATGAGTTTGGCAATTGTGGATTTTCCAGCACCTGTATGCCCGACTATTGCTAAGGTCTCCCCCGGATGAATGGTTAAGGAAAAGTCATCAAGCACTTTTGCTTTCTCATTATATTGGAAAGTGACATTTTGAAAGATAATTTCGCCCTGAAGTTTATCTGGTGGGATATTATCTTCTTGCACAATCACAGAAGGCGTATCGATGATGGCGAATATCCTTTCTGCGGCAGAAAGTGCGGATTGAAATTGGGGCCAAAATGCGGCTATGACGAATAAGGGATAGAACAGTAGCCAGAGCCCTTGTAAAAATAAATAAAGATCTCCTGCAGTTATCTGTCCATTAATGAGTGCCGATCCCCCAAAATAAATTAGAAGAGTCAAAATGACACCTTGGACAATACTCAGGCTGGGAAAAATGAAATTTAGAATATAGCCCCTTCTTAAATTGACTTTATAAGCCCGTTTGTTGATTTCATTGAAATCCTTGAATAATTTTGCTTCCTGTCGAAAGGTCTTGGCAATTTGGATTCCGGAAAGGGTTTCCTGAAAGAAGTTATTGACTTGTGCGCTGGCTCTTTGACCTAACAAAGTGGCACGTCTAGCAATTTTTCGGTATATAATAGTGACGATGAAAAATAGGGGAATAGTAATGAGAAAAATAATGGAAAGTTGGATATTTATCGGGAACATATAAACAGCTAAAATGAATACTACAAGTAAAGAGGAAATGAACTCGACGGTTAAGTCAACGCCATCGCCAAAGTCCCGGCTATCATTATTAATTCTGCTAACGACGCTTCCAATGGGATTCTTATCGAAAAAGGACTGATCCCTATTTAGAGCAGCACCAGTGGCATCGTGCCGTAAATCAAGGACGACATTGCCAATTGTTCTTGCAGAATATTTCATTAAAAAATAATTGAAAACGTATGATAACAAATTCAAAATGAATATTACGGAAATTACCAGAATTATAAAGACGGAATTACCCGGAATCATTAAGAAGTTTATTATATTAGCCGAGAGAATTGGTACAAATGCGCTAGCTATAGAATATGCTGTCATAAATATAATAACGGTGATCATCGGCTTAATTTGAGTGCGAAAATAGGAAAGAATCCGTCTGAACAAATCTCTATCCCGATAAACCCGGTCGTATTCTTCCGATTCTAATCCGCCCCAAGCCACTCAACAAACCTCCTTCAATTGGGCTACATCGACATCGAACCTTTTTATAAAAATTTTTCGATACTCTTCCGAAGTTTCAAGAAGTTCTGCGTGTGTCCCCTTCGCAACTATGCGCCCATGTCTTAAAACTAAAATTAAATCAGCCCAGCGGATTTGTGAAAGCCGATGAGTGATTAGAAATGTGGTTCGATTTTGACGGATTTCGTTCATTGCCCGTTGTATCGAATCTTCAGTGTTGGAATCGATTGCAGAGGTCGAATCATCCAGAATAAGAATGGCAGGATCCGTAAGAAAGGCGCGTGCGATTGCAATACGTTGTTTTTCACCACCGCTAAGTTGAACACCTCGCTCGCCGATCAACGAATCGTATTTTTTAGGCATTTTATCCACAAACTCATGTGCTTGAGCTTTTTGTGCTACATCTATTACTTCTTCTAATGAACTGGTTCTCCCAAATGATATATTATCGAAAATAGAATTTGAAAACAGAAAAATATCTTGTTCAATAAAGGAAATTTGAGATCTAAGGGATTGTAAGGCATACTCGCGCACATCGGTATTATCAATAAGGATTCGTCCCTCAGAAACATCGTAAAGTCTTGATAATAGTTTAGTCAACGTAGTTTTTCCTGATCCAGTAGTTCCCACTATAGCCACGGTCTGGCCTGCATTAATTTCAAAAGAGATATTTTGCAGGACGGGTATGTCCGTATTAGGGTAAGTAAAAGAAACATTGTCAAATTTAACAGCGCCACTAATTTTCTTGGAAATCCCCACAATATTTTGATCAATTGTAGTTTCTGCATTCATGATTTTGAGTAAGCGTTCTGCCCCTGCTATTGCGAGGCGAACTGATGCGAATGCGAATATTGAAATATTAGTAGGGAATCGCAGTTGAGTTAATAGTCCTATATAAGCGATTATTTGACCAATATTCATTAATACAGGGTAAAGAAAGATCGAATGAGCAAACCCTATGGTAACCGCGATTGCAATTAGTAACATTGGCAGATACTTTCCCATAGCCAGCCCCTCAGCTAGCATGGCATCCCGATAATCCTTGGCATGCATATAATATTTTTTCATTTCACGCGATTCCAAGGCGTTAGCTTTCACCACTTCGATACCGGAGAGGGTTTCAGTTAGCGTAGCATCCAATTCCCCGAAGTAATTCTGTAATTTTTCAGTGATCGGACCAATTTTCTTAATATAATCTCTCAAAGTAATTATAAAGAGGATGCAAAAAGTAATCGGAGTAATAATTAATTGTGTTGGATAAAAAATAGCAACGAAAACAATGGGGACAATGAGGCTAGTAAAAGCATTAATTATTAAAGATAAAGCAGGGCTGATCAGGAAATTAAGCATTCGGATGTCATTTGTTGCAAGTGCCATGAGATTCCCGATGCGCTGCAAGTCATGAAAAGATTGGCTTTTACCCAGAAGATTTACGTAGAATTCTTTTCGGGTATCTCTCTCAATCCGTTGTGCCAATGTTTCTCGAATTAAGTTATTTAATAGAACAAGAACCGGAGCACTAATGCCCATAAGCAAGATTATCCAGGCATAATGAGTCAAGGTTTCAAGCGTTCCTGCCGCTAATACATCACTAATGGCTATTCCAATAATGACAATAACACCAGAGGAAAGAACGGCTGAAAGAATGGTAGTAAGAAATGTAAAGAAGAATAGGAATTTATTAGACCCTTTCAGGATATGAGCAATAATCCAGCGTCCGGAACTTTTCTCTCTTGCGTTTTTATATAGATCTTTTTCAGGAGAAAATTCTACCGTGGTTGTTGCTGTCATTAAAACTTAAACCTCAAAGGAGTTTTCAAAAAAAGAGAAATGATATGATAATTTATTATTTTTTCCGATTTTTTATTATAACAAGAATAATTACAACGGCTATGACAATGGCTGTAATTGAGGCTGCAAGGACGATATCCGTATAGTCAGTGAAGCGTTTAATGACGATTCCGAGCAGAGCCCATATAACGACGAGGCTGTAAGCGATATCTTTCCTTGTTAGAAGCATTGCTCCCGTTATAATTCCCGCAACAATGATAACAAGGATCGTCCAGAGGTCTGGCGCAATCCCAAAGCCATCCCAGCTCACTGAAACCAGAAGCGCTGTAACATTAGCGATTGTAGCGACGGTAATCCATCCTAAATATACGCTGAAGGGAAGATGAATGTAAATTTTCACTTTACTGGAAACATCGGCCTTTCCGATGTTTAATTTGAGATATATTGCAATTAAGGAAACTAATAGAACCAGCATTATTACAACAGAGGCTATTATGATTTCGTATTGCCATACAAAGATCCATATAATGTTAGCAGCAGATGCAATGATAAACAGATAATTGATTTGATCTAGGAAGGGAAGGTCTTCTTTTTCTTTTTTAAAGAGGTCTTTGGCTTGATAAATTGCAAATACGAATAAAAGGATATAAATAATACTCCAAATCGAAAAGGTCAAGCCTGAGGGAACAAATAGGTTCGGATAGGAATCTGATATTGCAGCTGTGCTTATCCCATTTATGAGACCTATGGTTGCTAATACATTGACTATGACAGTGATTATGACACCGATTAAGTTACCAACTTGTAAAGTTGTTTTTCTGCTTGAATTTGACACAATCTCACCTGATTTAAAACTATTAAGTAAATCCTATATTGCTTCATAATTTTAAAAGTTTAAGGCAAATTTTGGTTGTATTTAGGTGAGAACTATTGGCGTTTCACTTTTTTTTCTCTATTTATACACCGAACGCCTTTGCAGTTGAGACCATGAGCCAGAAAATCTTTCGTACAAAGATTGCAATGGACGCATTCCGCCTCAGGAAACGGCGGTCCATTTCGCCAGAGAGTAGGCAATTCAGGCTGGCATATTAAAGGTCGGCTTAATGCACAGAACTCAATAATCGTTGTTTCGAGGATTGCACGAATGGTTTCATATCGGAATAATCCACCTACTAGAATAATTGGAATATTTTTATTTTCGATGAGAGCATCCTTTATTCTTTTTGCTAAATCGAGGTTAAAAGCTTCCAGATTGCGTTCACGTATCTTTCGCTGCGATTCGGGAGGGAGAGAAACTACTTTTTCCAGCATTCCAGCTTCCCAGATGTAAGAGGAAATTTCAAGGGCATCAAAGCCTGCCTCTGCTAAAATTGTGGCAAGGTAAGCGGCTTCATCCACCTCTAATCCCCCTTCAATGCGGTCGGAGCCATTCATTTTGAGGCAAATAGGAAAGTGATTCCCAACGCGTTTCCGCGACTCCTTCAGTAATTGAAGGACAAATTTGATACGATTCTCTGGTGATCCACCATAAGCATCAGTCCGTTTATTCATAAAAGGGGAATAGAATTGCGTGATGAGATAGCCATGAGCTCCATGGAATTGGACACCATCAAATCCAGCGATTTTAACGCGTCTTGCGGCTTCTCCAAAGCAAACTGCGATTTCAGCTATCTCTTCAATAGTAAGGGCTCTAGGTGTGCGCTTATGGATTTTCTCTTCAAGAGCTGATGAGGATATAGTCTCTCCGGCATATCCTCCGAAAGAAATCTGGCGACCAGAATGTCCAATTTGTAAGAAAATCTTTGAATAGCTTCCATTCTCATTAACAATATCATGATATCTGCCCGCTATTTGCGATAAACCCTCAATATGGTCATCAGAATAATTTCCTATCATTTTTGGGAGTTGGCAGCCATCTTCTCTTACATATGTCATGCCAGTTATGGTCAGACCCACTCCGCCCCGTGCTAATTCTTCATACACTTTAAGTATATCAGCAGTAACAAAGCCCTCTTCCGTCGCCCGACATTCATAGGTAGCCGATCGCACCAGCCGATTAGGGATCTCAAGATTACCAATTTTGGCAGGACTGAAAACACGTCCCAACTGATCTTCTGCCAATTAAGCCACTTTCCATTCAAATTTTCAACTATTTATAAAAAGAGATATATCGGATCCAGTAAAAAAGAGTATGCAAGAGAAATCCGGTTAGAATTTAGATGAAATTGTTAGAGAAAAAAATTTAAAAATCGTAGAAAATTAAGATAATAAGAGAAATAGAAGAGAAACCATTCAGATATTAGAAGGTACAGAAGAGAATAGGACCATAGGACCATGGATAGGAAGTTCAATGTAGGTTTTGCCTATAATTATGATAGAAATCGAACCGAAGTGGAAGCGGAATTTGATACCGCGAAAACCTTAATAGGTGTTAGAGATGCGCTCCTTGGTGGGGGGCATCGGGTCTTCTGTATTGAATGTGATAGGGATGTTTACAAAAATTTGCTTAAATTAAAAGATAAAATAGACATCATTTTTAATATTGCAGAAGGATATTCGGGGTCTGATAGTCGTGAATCGATTTTCCCAATATTTTTCGAATTGTTAGGGATTCCCTATGCAGGATCTAGCCCTGAAACGCTTGCTTTATCACTGAACAAAGATGCTTCCAAGAAAGTTTTTAAATATTATAATATCCCCACACCGCATTTTCAAGTATTTTCAGAGATGGGCGAGTTAAAAGAGTTTGATCTAGATTTCCCTGTCATTGTGAAACCTGTTCATGAAGGGACTTCGAAAGGCATTAGCAATGATTCATTAGTAGAGAACATTGAAAATCTTACACGAAAGGTCCAATATATTTTAGAGACATTCAAAGAACCAGCGCAAGTGGAACAATTCATAGATGGGAAAGAGTGTTCAGTCGGAATTATTGGGAATGATCCTTATATCATCTTTCGACCTATCGAAGTAGATTTCGGCACTTTCCCATCCCATCTCCATCATTTTTACTCCTACGAAGCAAAAACGACGTTTGATGATCCTAATAACCTTATTTATCCTGCAAGATTGACACCCAGAGAAGAACAAGAAATGAAAAGGATTTCTCTAAAAGCGTATAAAGCCTTCAAATGCCATGATTTTGGACGATGTGATTTCAGGATGGATCAGAAAGGCAATCTATATGTTCTTGAAATGACGGCACTTCCAGGGATCTCAGTTAATCCCATAGAGAACCATGAATTCGCAAAAGCGGGTCTCTTTTTTGGGTTTACTTACACGGAACTGATTAATAAAATTCTGAATTGTGCACTTAAGAGATATAATATGTTGGATTAGAGGGTAGTTTTTGGTAAATGAAATCGTGATTATCCACAACGCAAATTCAAACATCTATGAAGAAGTGGACATCAATCGAATCAAGGATCTCATCGAAAATTTTGGACTGGCTACGTTGATACTCCAAATAGATGAACATTTAAATAAGTTTCTAGAGAGAAAGCGATTTAAACTCATTTTCAATTTAGTCCCAGCATTGAACGATCGCTATTCACGGTTTGTCCCCGCAATATGTGAACTATTAAAAATTCCATATGTGGGAACTGGCATTTTTACAAATTCCATGTTAACAGGCGGCTTTTCAAAGGAAATTTTACAGTATCATGGAATTAGTTATTCTGAAAATCCCATTGAAAATTCCTATTATATCTCTGTGCTTGGAAATAAAAAAGAAATCAGCTTCAATATTGGAAGATTAGATTCAAATGGGAAAATTTCCAAAGATGTTGGGATAAACGAAGAAACGCAGAAAATGCTGATTTCAAATGTTATTGAACTGAAATATTCACTGAAACTATATGATTATTTTTCACTTAGTGGGGTTTTTAAACCTAAACAAAAATCAAAATTTATTATCCAAGATATTACACCCTCCCCTGCTTTAAAGGAATCTTCTCCTTTCTGTGAATCGTTTAAAAGCCTCGGAAAATCCTATGAAGAAATAATAGCCGGCATTCTTATTGGCGCAATGCGTAGGTATGATATCGCCCTTTCAGAGAAGCTTGAAGCATTATCCAATAAAATATTCGGTTAATTATATAAAAAAAATAATATTATCCGAAAATTTATCAAAATATCGAGTCTATTTTTTCCTGGGCTTCTTTATCGCGATTGGCTCGCCGTTGATCGTCAGTCAAGTTCTGAGCCATGGCCTCGTTGCAGATTTGCTTGCCAATGAGCACCATTGGATTGTCTGCCCAATTGACATCCAGCATTAGACATAAGTAATACACGGCACTTTGGATGAAAGCAATTAAATGCCCAATATTGCTTTCAGTCGGGGTGTCAATGCTAATTTTGGCTGCCGGTAATCCCTGACTCAAGATCGCCTCAAAGGTAGCATCTGCCTGGTATCGGATAACATCGAGCGCAGTTTGACCACGTAAGCTCGACAAGGTGGACTTGAGGTCGAGGTTGTCGGGATCCTCACGCATTTCCCAAATTAGAGGAATGGAGTGACCGTGTTTACCTCCGAGGACTAATTCGAGCATAGAGTGCTGGCAAATGGGTGCTGGCTGGGATGTGCCTAGTAATCCTTTCCCATCCTTCCCCGTGCTCTCACTCAGTTCTTGCACGAATAGTCCCACACAACCCTCTATCCAGCGGGAATAGGGCATTGAGAAGACATTTATGAATCCCTTCTCATGAAGATAATAAAGGAATGATGCGAATTTTAACGCGTCATTCTCATTTATGTCACTCTCGAGGTTATATATCTTATATCCCGCTACAGTTCCGTCGAGAAATTCTTTCACTTTGATGCCTGCTAGATAGGCAGGGACGATTCCTACGTTCGTGCATGCCCCTGCAAACCGGCCTGATAAATCCGGTACATCTATAATCGTGGCGTTGAGCGATTTTACGAGATCAAACATCGCGCCACGTGCGGCGAGGGCTAACATGGGATAAGTTTTGAAGAGGCATATTGTGGAATTGATGTCAAGGGTTTCCCCACCCCTTGAAATCGGGACTACTATCGAGTCTTTGGGTGTAGTTGTTTTGAGTGTTTCTTTCAGTTCAGAGGGGCGAGAAGATGGGAGCGGTATAATGCGTCGAGGGGCAGCAGCCAAATATTGTAAAGCTAATAGCGTTTGGATGGACCCACCTGTCCCTAAAACAATGACATTTTTCACGCCTTTGGCAAGATAGGGGTCACAAACCTTTTTGATTTCTTGGAGTTTGACGTGCTTATAGGGGTCCATGAAAAATGGGTCATCATATCGAGTTTTATTATTACTCACCAAGTCCCATGCGGCTTGCAATTTGTCTTTCGGTATGTCCGGATAAAATTCTATGTTAGGAGAATTCATAAACTTAGTCTAATTATTCTGTTATATAAAATAATTCATACTTTTATCCGCAATATGGAGTCTGGTTAGAGGAAATAAAGAAAGCAGCCAGAGGTAGAAATGAATGATGCAAAAAGCGTTTTTAACAATTGCGCATCGTGGTGCAAGTGCTTATGCGTTGGAGAATTCTTTTGAAGCATTCAATAAGGCGATAGAATTGAAAGCGCCAATGATAGAGACCGATATCCAGGAAACTGCAGATGGTCAGCTGGTCTTAATGCATGATGCGAGTTTAGATAAAACAACACGAAGCAAGGGAGCAATTAAAAAGATGACTCTTGACCAGATAAGGAGCATCAAATTGAGAAACAATGAAGAGATACCCCTATTGGATGATGTGTTAAGGATATTTGGAGAAAAAGTTGGATTTGATTTAGAAATTAAGGTGGAAAATATCGAGAAAAAGGTGAATGACTTAATTGATCAGTATCAATTAATTGATAAAACTATCATTTCCAGTTTTTCTTTCACCACTCTGAAAAATCTGCACGAAATCAACTCGAATTTGCATTTAGCGTTCCTGACCTTTATGCCTTGGAATCTGCTTAAAATTCGGTATCCTTTCAAAAAGCTCCAAATTAGTGGAATCGAGGCCATAAATCCACTCTATAAAATTATCTCGAAATCATTTGTTGACCAAGCTCATGCACAGAATTTCAAAGTTTATCCATGGACCGTGGATACGAAGGAAGAATTCTTGAAATTCAAGGATGAATATCAAGTTGATGGGATTATCACGAATTTTCCAGATATTTTATAAGGATTTTATGAAAATAGTAAATAATCCTTTTTCACAGGCAAGGGTCTTGAAAGTATGAAAGCAATCACGATTTACAGTCCAGATAACATATATTCCTACGGATCAATGGTCATCGCAGGGGTTTTAGAGAATGCGGGGCAGAATGTAAAATTAACCAAGAAGTTTGTCCTAGAAGAAGCAGCAGATTCTGATATCGTTGGATTTAGCCTTTGTTCCACATTGCATTTAACGGAAACAACTTCCAACCTCATTAATCAATTAAAAGGTCACACCACGCCGTTTATTGTGGTAGGTGGTCCGGTGTCGATGGTTCCCGAGTTAGTATTTAAGTGTCTCCCTGAAGTGGATGCGGTAGTGATTGGAGAAGGAGAGGAAACAATTCGAGAATTGGTAGATGCTGTTCGGTCTAAGAAAGATTTAGATGCGATTGATGGAATTGCCTATAAGCAGGATGGGAAAATTATCGAAACAAAAGAGCGATCAGCCTATAAGTTAGAGAATAGTCCTATTCCGAAAATCCCTGACGATATTGGTAAACAAAGTATTCGTGGGGCAAATGTTTATTTCGAAACGCATCGGGGATGTTTAGCGAATTGCGCATTTTGCTTGATACCCAAATACTTTGGGCAGCAAATTATTCGAAGTAAAACGATTCCACAGATAAAACGCGAGGTTCGTGCCTTTGCAATAAAAGGCGCAATAAGGATAGCAATTGGAAGCGGCAATGTTGCACTTTATGGCATTAAAGACCATAAAATTAATGAAGAAAAGGTAGTGGAAATGCTAGCCACCATCAGTTCTGTTATGAGCCCAACGAATTTTGCGGCACCAGACTTACGAGTGGATATGATCCCTGATAGCATCTTGGAGGCAGTTCGTAAATATACCTACGGCTTAATCATTTTTGGGATGGAATCGGGTAGCGATCAGGTGCTCAAATTAATGAAAAAAGGAATAACTGTTCAAAAAATTGAAGAGGCAATCGAGAGGTGCGAAAACTTGAGGCTCGCAGTTGCAGGAGCTTTTATTACAGGATATCCTGGCGAGAGTGAAGAGCATTTTCAAGAGACCAAGGAATTCATCGAAAAGCATTCGTTGGTTGATTACACTATTAGTTTGCCTGAGCCTATTCCAGGAACTGACTTGACGACGACAATTTTAAAAACCTCTGAAAATAAGAACCCAGTCTTTATTAAGGACACAACCTCATTAGGAAAAAAGTATGATTTCACGGTTGCAGAACGTCGTTGCTTCGAATTAATGCTCTCAGCAAGCATTTCAAGGAAAGTTCCACTTTATTTGAGCGATCGCTTGATGCAAGAATTTATTAAGGTTTCAAAGCAGCAAGGCGAGGAAATTCGGCAAATAACTCGCATCCTCAAACAGCATCTCGCTTAATTCCGTTTAAATGCTATAGTTTTTATACTCAAATTTTTTCCTTCTTAATGAGGACTTTACATGATTCAGGTGAAAAACTTAAGCAAGCATTTTGGCGATTTGAAGGCAGTTGATGGTATTACCTTTGAAATAGAAAAAGGAGAGATTTTTGGGTTTTTAGGGCCAAATGGCGCTGGTAAAACGACCACAATCCGCCTATTGAGTTGTATTATTAAACCCAGCTCTGGAACTGCATTTTTAGACGGGCATAATATCCTCGATGATGCGATGGAAATTCGGAAAATAGTAGGCGTTTTGACGGAAAACCCCTGTCTTTACGAACGGCTCACCCCCGTTTATAACTTGGATTTTTTTGGAAAATTATATTCAATCCCTGCTGCGGTTCGCGCCCAACGAATCGAAGAACTTTTGACGATGTTTGACCTCAATGACCGTAAAAATCAGAAAGTGGAGACTTTTTCAAAGGGTATGAGGCAAAAATTAGCACTAGCACGAGCGTTACTTCACAGTCCGAAAATTTTATTTCTCGATGAACCCACTGCAGCCCTTGATCCCAAAACTGCAAAAGGTGTTCGGGATTATATTAAAAAATTGAGTGAAGAAGAAGAACGTATTATTTTTATTTCAACACATAATCTCACAGAAGCAGAATATCTCTGTAATAGAGTTGCAGTTATCGATCATGGTAAAATAAGGGGAATGGGAAGTCCAGATGAATTAAGTAGAGATATCTGGAAAGGTCAACAGGTACAAATTGCCATAAAAAATTATAATCATCAGATACAACAGACTCTAAAGGACTTAGATATCATAAAGCATTTTGAATTCCAAAATAACATTTTAATAATTGATGTGCAGGACACCTTGACTGATAATCCACGCATTATTGAGGCTCTTGTGAATGCAGGGGCACAAATAGTAAGCGCAGAAATAAAAAGACATTCTTTAGAGGAAGTCTATCTAAATTTAATAAGAGATTAGCAGAGGGTATTATTTAATGATAACAAAAGCGATAGCCGTGATGAAAAAAGATTTAAAAGAAATTTCGCAAACTTTTCAAGTATTTGGTGTCATGATTATCATTCCAATTATATTTGGAGTTGTTTTTCCAATAATTATTGCCGTTGTTGCCGCATCAATACCGCCAGCAGAAATAGGAACACTCGATTTTTTAATAAATCTCTATAGTGGGTTTTTTCTAATGATGGGCGCAATTATTCCGACTGTTATTGCTTCCGATTCTTTTGCAGGAGAAAAGGAACGCAAAACTATAGAGGCACTTTTAGCCGCACCAATAAGTGATTCAGAGTTATTTCTTGGGAAAGTTTTAGTATCTTTTGTTCCAACCGTTATCCTCACATACCTGTCAGCAACAATCTTTTGTGTTCTGGTAAATTTAGGTCTGGGGACTTTCAAGCTTCCAAACTTGAATTTTATTTTTATTCTGCTTGCGGCACCTTTATTCACGCTTTTGGCCATCGAATTAACGGTCTTCGTATCAGTAAAAGTCAAAGGCTTTCGCGAGGCCCAACAACTCGCAGGTGCAGTACTTGTTCCCGTTTTAGCCATTGTATTTTTGAATGCCTTCACTACTTCAATTTTTATGTTCCCTTGGAATATCATTTTATTTGCAAGTTTGATTGGGGCAGATATTGGGTTCTATGGCCTTGCCGTGAAAAAATTTGGTCGCGAAAATATAATTTCTAAGATATAACGGTGGAAACCCCACTTTTTTTATAAAGCACGAGAATATCCTCCAATTGAATAATTGCTGATTTAAGGGCCTTCTTATAATCAAATGCACCCTTGCTTTCGATAACCAGATTCAATAAATTTTTGGTATAGCCGATTTTCGAGAGAATATCGTGTATTTGCCCGCCAGCCAATCCTTCAAACAGGGAATCCATATCTTGCTTAATTTTTTGTTCAACCTTCAATATATATGCATAACATTCATTTGGAGAAAGTTTTGATGCTTTCATTTCCTTTATTATTTCCTCTAATAGAGTCAACTCAATCAATCCTTAATAAACAAGTTCTGAAATACTTTCATCGGGCACATAAAAGGCCTTTTGTTGTTGGGTCCAGACCAGGAATGGAATTCTGTGAAAAATCGGTCTTTTAGGGATTTTGACGCGATTTAATTTTTCAAAACTAATAACGTCCTCAGCTTCAATAAACGGAAACTTTGTGAAGCCTTCTAATTCATTAATAATCTCAGGCAGATTCTGAACACAATAATCTTCTTTCTCCACAATTTTCAAAATATCTTTCAACGTGGCGATATCTTTCTTCTCAATTTTGTAGTGCTCTGTGAAAATTAGACAATCATAAATTGAAAATGTGTTTGTAATAAGGTCGTGATTGAGTCGAATCCGGGTAATCACACCTAAATAATTGCCAGAATAAGTATAAAATTGGAATTCGGATAATTTTGTCAAATTAAAAATAAGTAATATAGCCT
>Ga0315291_10006304_pt1 | contig 14733 bp, 7 predicted proteins | sample YL17G12_20_MG_FD_203070 | JGI IMG/M metagenome (GOLD analysis project Ga0315291, IMG submission 203070) | Sediment microbial communities from Yellowstone Lake, YNP, Wyoming, USA - YL17G12_20 | ecosystem: Environmental > Aquatic > Freshwater > Lake > Sediment | place: USA: Wyoming | collected...
CAGACTAAAGGCCATATTTTGAAATACCGTCATATGGGGATAGAGCGCGTAGTTCTGAAAGACCATGGCTATGTTACGGTCTTTGGGAGGAATGTCGTTAACAACCCGGTCGCTTATGACAACAGTTCCCTCTGTTATCTCCTCCAGCCCTGCTATCATTCTAAGTATTGTGGTCTTGCCGCAGCCGGAAGGTCCTACTATTACTATAAATTCCCTGTCATTGACACTGAGATTAATATCCCTGACTGCCACAAAATCATTATCATATATTTTTTTAACATCTTTAAGCAATACCTGTGCCATAGCATCCCTTCCAAAGATTATTTGGATATTCCCCGGCTTGTATTAATCGGCGAATTCTCGTTTTAACTTCATCCCTGTCATTACGATATGTAATCCCAAACCAATCGCTTGAAGTACTTAACACTTTAATTAAAATCTTGCCTTTAGTAATTAAGCTATTCACCGCTGCTGGTATAACCAATTCCTGTTTCAAATCTTTTGCATAAGATTGTAAAAAAATTTGAAATTCTTCTTCTAATAATCCAAATATTGTTGGAGTAAACCCCCACATATTCATTGACACTAAAGTATCTCCGATTAATTCTTCCTTATTTCCAGCCAAATCTTCAAAATAGATTTGACCCTCCTTATAACTAATCCCTGAAGTTTCCACAATACTTTCTAACATATTATTTTCTCCTGACTTACATATACCTCGCGTCACACCGCCGTATTCAGATAAAGTACTACTAATCTTAAATCCTACCATACAATAAATACTTTTGTCCAACAAAGCAGTATCCAAAAACTGTGACAATTTTCTATATGAGTCTTTACCATAAAAATCATCCGCATTAATAACCGCAAAAGGACTATCTATAAGTTTGCTGCACGTTAAAATCGCCTGTACCGTTCCCCAGGGTTTTGTTCGTTCCGGATTAATTTCTATTTGCTTTGGCAAATCATTAAGTTCCTGAAAGCTATAAACAATCTCGATATTGCCTGCGATACGTTTGTCAATTGTGGCTTTGAATTCCAGTTCGATATCACGCCGGATAATAAAAATAACTTTATTGAATCCGGCTCTAATAGCATCATATACTGAATAATCAATAATAAATTCACCATCAGGACCAACTGAATCTATTTGTTTAAATCCCTTATATCTGCTTCCTATTCCTGCAGCCATAACAACGAGAGTTTTTTTCATAGTAAGCATTTACCCATCAATTCGAGATTTTAATTTGTTAACAGTTTGTTTCCGGGATACGGTCTTCTACTCACCGCTTTTTTTCGAATTGCCTTGAACCGGCCGCATCAACAAAGGCATGGATACCGGGCAGTGCATTTCCTTCAGAGTCAAACAGAGCGGCTGATCCTCCCAACCAACTATGCTTGTCAACCGGCACTGACTCCGGAAACCAGTAGCATACTCCGCAACCGCGTTTATCAGGGGTTTCGAGTACCGTCTTTGTAATTATGTGAAGCATATCATATTGTCCCTGGGGCGTCATTGGATATGGCAGTTCCTCAGGGTGTTCATACCATTTATCCGTGGTATGCGGGTAGGCTGTTTCCACAACCACTACGTCTTTCTTGAGTTCCATGGCAATGTAGTTCAGGTTTTCCTTGAGGTCTTCAATTGTCCCGTGCCACCAGGGATAGTAGCTTATGCCAATAATATCGTAAGGGACCTGATGCTTGTTGATATTGCTAAAAAACCATTGACTAACGCTTTTTTTGCCGCCCTGATCGATGTGAAGCATAATTTTCAGGTCGGCATCGGGGGCTGCTGCCCGGACGCCGGCAATGCCAGCCTTAAGCAAAGAGCTGAATTTCTCCCATTGAAGTTCATTGTCATATTTTTCACTGACTTTCCCATCGGGCCAAAGCATACCTGGGGTAATTTCGTTACCAATCTGCACAATGTCTGGAAGCACATTTTCATTTTTGAAGGCTTTTATGACAGAGGCAGTATAGCTTTGCACTGTTTGTTTCAGTTCTTCAAAGGACATGTTTTCCCAAGCCGCAGGTTTGCTCTGTTTCTGGGGGTCTGCCCATGTGTCTGAATAATGAAAATCCAACAACAATTTCATGCCGTGAGCTTTGGCCCTCTTTGCAAGGTTCAGGGTATAAGGCAAGTCATTTGTAACAACACCTTTTTTGTCTGGGTTTACGAACAGTCGCAGCCGTATAGTGTTGAACCCATTATCTTTCAAAATAGCAATAAGGTCATTTGGCTTGCTGTTCTCGCGATACACCGCACCAGTTTCCTCAAGCACCGTCAACGCCGATATATCCGCACCGATGAGAAATTCTTTAGCAGCAACAGTTTGAGTAATGCATAAAATCATAATCGTCAAAAAAAAGTATTGTTTTGATTTCATAATCTTCTTCAATTAGTCAATCATACTCTTTTACCCGTTAAAATGGAAACACCATATTTAGCCAGGGTCAGAGTTCCTTCATATATATTGCCGCTAAGTATATCTTCATACTTGCCTGAGAGCAGTTTTACTTTCTTTTCAGTACTTCCATGATTAAGATAAAAATGATAGGACCTGCCATTTTTAGACCTTGTCATCAACTCAACTTCTTTAGGCAAGTCGGAAATTTCAAGTCCCTGGTCGTTTAAGATTTTCGTCAAAAAATCTCTCATAAAATCTTTATCCGGCCTTGTGCCCACATAGTAAGCTCTTCCATTTCCAAACTTATTTTCCGTAAAGCACGCGCTGCCGGCATAATAATCATTTACAAACACTGCCAACACTTTCGCACCTGTCGTATGGATGACATCGCACCATACTGAACAGCCGTAATCTTTTTTAAAACCATCAAGCTTCACAGCCATTTTCATTGCGTTCCTGCCTCCGGGCGGCAATGGGTTGTATTCTTCAACCCTGATACCCATAACATCTTTCAGCGGTCCGGGGTAGCCGCCCAGATATACGCCTACAGATTCGTCAATCAGCCCTGTAAAATAAGTCGTAACAAAGATACCGCCCTTTTTCACAAAACTCTCTACGGCTTCCTTAAAGGCCGGTTTAATCATATGTAGAAGCGGAGCGATAACGATTTTATACTTCGAGAAATCATAATGAACGGGAATAACATCAACCGGAACGTTTAGGTCATACAGAGCATTAAAATAGTATTCCAGCTCGCCAAAATAACTGACCAGCACTGATGGGAAAGGTTGAGCATTAGCGTTCCAGAAAGTTTCGTTATCCAGTGATTTACTGCCGGCAGAACCGTATGGATTATCCACCGTCCACCAGGAATCGTTATCCATAACAATTGCCACTTTTGAATCTATGTCGGAACCGACAATATCTTTTGCCTTTTCCAATTCATTGCCTAATCTGCATATCTCTTTAAATACCCTCGAATCTTCGCCGAAATGTGGAATTACACCACTGTGGTATCTCTCAGCGCCCTTTCTGGAAGCCCGCCACTGATAATACATTATCGAATCGGAGCCATGAGCCAGAGCCTGATAGCTCCAGAGACGCATCAATCCGGGAGGTTTATTAATATTCACCGGATACCAGTCCACCTGTGAAGGGGCTTGTTCCATAAGCATAAATGGCCTACCCAGTAAAGAACGCATCATAGAATGTCGCAGTGCCGCCCATTTGCGCGAATCAGGATTAGCAGGGTCCGGGTAACAGTTCCACGAGACTACATCTAAATGGTCTTTGAATAACGAGTGGTCAAATTTACGCCAGTCCCCCTCAAAATTAGTAGTAACAGGTATGTCCGGGGTGATTTTCCTGAGAACATCGTATTCTTCTAAATATAGGGTAAAAAAACTTTCACTTAAAAATCTTTTATAATCAAGCAGCTTTGTGGAATTTCTCGAACCGGAACTGGCCTTGGGCGTATTTATCTGCTCCCAGCAAGCGTATCTTTCTCCCCAGAAAACAGTACCCCAGATTTCATTCAGCCTGTCAATGGTTCCATATTTTTCCTTTAACCACTCTCGAAAAAGTTTTTCGCAGTTTCCACAGAAACACATTTGGTTTTTGTTTGCATACTCATTATTGATATGCCACAAGGCCAATGCCTTGTGGTCCTTATAACGGACGGCCATTTTTTCAGCTAATTTGCGGATGAATTTTCTGTAAGTAGGGCTGTTGATACAGTACGCCTGCCGGGAACCATAATCGATTCTCTGCCCCGATTCTGTGACCGGCAGAACATCACTGTACTTACAGGCCAGCCAGACAGGAGGAGCTGCCGTGGAAGTGGCTAAACAGGCATAAATATCATTTTCTGCTATAAGATCCATCACTTTATCCAACCAGTCAAAGGTATAGGTATTCTCATCCGGCTGAAGAAGTGCCCATGTAAAAATGGCAATGCTGACCATATTTACATTGGACTGCTTCATAAGGCGGATATCTTCCTTCCAGACTTCCTGGGGCCACTGTTCAGGAAAGTAATCTCCGCCAAATATAATCTTTGGAACTTTAGGCGTTATCATTCAGACTTATCTCTTGCGTACACTACAATGTTGATTTATCTCATCCAACGTAAACCATTTCATTTCCATTGGTTTTAAAGAAATATCTGCAGATTTACCATCTGCATTATAAACAGTTGTTTTCTGGGAAACATCCGAGTTGTTCATAACAACAAATTCCTTAACCTGCGGATAATAGGCACAATCTGTATTATAGTTGGAACTAAACCATATTTTTAGTTTATTTTCAAGGCCTGCCGTCCACAGAATCGCCCGATACACCATGCGGATATTCTCTGGATTGTGTTTGTAATTCGCCAGGTAAACCGCTCTTCCTTTACCAAAGGTATGAGTTGACAAGAGGACTTTATCGGGTGTTCCAGCCAATAATTCTGTTTTTTCGCTACTGAGGTAAACTGCGGAACTACTTACGCCAACTTCGATGTCACCTGCAGAATCTTCGAGGATAAAGTGCGTCTTATTCACTGCCGGTCTTATGTTCTTGCCCCAGCCGAGAGTATTTCCCACTTCCTTTTGAACACCTAAGACATCAGCAAGCTGGAAAAATCTGCCTTGGTATTCGCAGGCAGTGGGGTCTTCGACACCTATGAAGCCTCCGCCCTGGTAAATCCACTGTCGGATTTTTTCAACAACGTCAGGATATATCCAATTCTTGCCGCCGCTCCAAGCACTATTGGCCCTGCCCCAATTAATAATTACGCCGATATCATCACTGATACCGTTTTTGCGTATGTCATCAAAGCTGATGAACTCCACTTCTGCCGGCAGGCCGCTCAAACACTCCGGGATGTGACCTTCGGGCCAATTGTCATTGTGCATCCATGAGCGGGTTTTTCCCCAAACATCGAGCATTGCTACTTTCTTACCAATACTATAGGCAAGTGTCTTCTGTGTCCTATACAGTACAGTTCTAAATTCGTCAGCCAATTGTTCCACATAGTCCAGGAAATCAGAGTGCTTCACAGCCAAGTCCAAATAACCGCCAAAACCGATTCTGTCCGCACAACGCCTTAGCAAAGCCCTTCGAATCCCTTTCCACCACTTCCTGCACTCCTTAACTGGGTCGCCGCCTTCCTGAAAAACCGGTTCATTCTGAAGATTAACCTGAAAGAAGTAGGGATATAATCTGACTTCCTTAATCATATTTCCGGGTACATCTGTAATTCTTCTAAGTTCTACACCGCTCAAGCAAGGCCCAATTATTCCATCGAACCCGAGTTCCACAAATCCTTCCATGTAGGGCTCTGTTCCAATCCAATGGTCGCAGAAGAACAGTACCGCTTTCTTGCCGTACTTATGAACCATATCCACGCATTGCTTTGCGTAGGTTCTTACAAACTTTTTAGTAAAATCCATCCAGTCAAGAAATTCCTTTTTCGGGACCCTGGAGGAGTTGTTAAAGTAACCTTCATCAACAATATCTTCACTGCGCAGCCGGTAGCCCTTTTCTTTTTCAAACTCGTCCATGGCCAGAGCACTCATGGCGTCCAGATACCCGGTCCATTCCAAGTACACAGTTTCCCTGTTCTCATTTTTAATCAGGGGAAACTGATACATCATGGATGTAAAGCGAACAACGTCAGTTTTCGGATGGGTTTGAAGCCACTGGTCGAGGTATTCCAACAGGTGCTTACAGGTTTGTGGTTGGCGAGGGTCCAGTCCCATTTGATGCTCTCCTGTCCAATTATTGGTAATATAATTGTACATGGACGTGGTTTCCCAAATCTGATGGACGAGGAAATTAACTGTATAAACGTGCCCTTTTTTTGGATTTCGGATAAGAACTTCCTGACTTGGCTCTAAGTATTGCCAATTATTTGTGCTTACGACTTGGCCGGTGGTTCTGTCGATAACTTCCCAATACTTTTTGGGATCATGTTTGCTGTCTATCCTGAACTGCTCATGGCTATAGCCCTTTTGGATTTTAATCCTTAATTCTTCACTACTTTGGCAGCTTACGGGGAAGGACATAAGATACTTTTGCTGGCACTGGTATGGATGAGCCTTGGCCCATTGCTGGTCTGCTCTGATAAGACAAATAGTAGAGTAGACCTCATGTCCCATATTGAGTATTTCCGCTGATAGAGTGGTTCCGTCACTGTCACGGATAGCATCAGCACCCCACTTCTTACATAACATCTGTACTTCTTTATCCATTCCTTTTTGGACTGGAAGAGTAAAATGGCCGGTTAAGTTAGTAGTGCCGCTCATCACATACCTTTCGTTATCAAAATAACCTTTATCCCACACAGGAGTTATAGGAGATAAACGATACCGCCATCAATATACCACCGCTTTGCCTCATAAGCGAGGGCGTGGTTCAACATAAAGCGAGTTTCAATCATTACTTAAAGACAGCTCAGGTCTTTTTTCAGTTGCCGAAGGCAACTGTGACTGGACAGCAATTGCGGAGTATTCAGGCAAAGCCTCAATTTTTTGTATATTGGGTTCTTTACCTTCAGGCACTTTTGCCCAGTCTTCCAGATATATTTGTGACTGATCCCGCATAGGTGTAATTTGAATAACAAGACCCGCCTGGAAAACTTCAGGTGCGAATCGTTTTAAACCGATTTCCCATGGCAGACCGTTGTAAAAATTGTCTGCTACAAGCCTGCCGTTAATATAAGCGCGAGCCGTATCTCCAACATAGTGTATGCGAAGAAACAGGTCACTGACTCTATCCAAGGCATTCTGTGGTACATGTATCAGCCATTCCTTGTAATTATTATCCTTGTCTTGTTCTTTCGACCTGTTAGGGGAAACATTAAGCGTCACCCTGACATTCTTATACTGCCTTGTCAGAACATATCGGGTAAATAAGCCGTCATTTCCCCAGGGCAATTTATGAAGCCCGTCAAAAAGCCCTTCGTTTACCGCCGGATAAACTGAAAAGGACATCTGTGCAGGGTCAGTGCTGTAAATTCCAAGGTCATTCTGCTTAAAGAGAAGGTTGGATTTTGTAAGAAAAACTCTTTGGCAACCCCAAACTTCACCCTTCCAGCAATGCTTTGCCTGCTCGGCAGTCAGGGTAACAATATTGACCTTGGTATCAGCTGCGGTGACCATACGAATTACACAATCTGTGCCTGGCTTGAGGCCGGAAATATAAGTTTGCCCGTCGGCCAAACTTATCCCTCCACGGGGAGCCTTGATGCTTTTGATGGTTGCAGAGTCAAAGGCGTATTCAACATCAACGCCGTTGACGGCAAAGAAAAAGTATGTGTCAGTATCATTTACCCGAACTTTGCACAGCAGCTGTGCAGTTGCATACTTAAGCATGGTATCTGCCATTTTCAGATTAAAGGGCCAAATAAAATACATCCCCTTTTTGACAGCAAAAGATTTTCTCGGCAGCAGCAGTGTCTCTGCTTTCAGTCTTAATTCAACGCGGCAATCTTCGAAATCATTCATCTCGGTAAGCCGCTGATAATTGTTGAAAAATAGAAAACCGGCATCATCTTTTACTCTGGCAGCAAAGCGCAAGGTTTTTGTGTCATTTACGTTCGCAGGCCGCTCCTGGGGCAAAACACTAATCATAGGAGCTAAAAGCTGTCCAAAGTCATTCAAAAACAGATGCATGATTTTGAAGTCTTGATATGACTCAGAAATCTGGCCAAACTCGCCAATGGGTGCCTGAAAATCGTAAGATTTGACGGGGTATTCAAGCTTCCATGGCCGGCCATAAACCTCCTGCATCGAGGTTTTTATGCCGTCCGGATGAGTGCCGCCGTGAAACACGAAATAACCCATCAGATTTGAGCCATTGCCGAGCTTGACCATTGACAGAGCGCAGACATCATCGGCACTGACAACGGGTCGGCGATGATACGCTATCTGAATTCCTGGACCCACTTCACAGGTAGCGTAAGGATAACGGGAAAAGTCAACATTGTAGCCGTTTGTCTTCAGGCTCAATTTGTCATCCATTATCTCGTTGTTCCGAATATGATGGAAAAAGTACTCAGGCATAGGCGGCAGTTTTTCAGAATGCAGCTCCCAAGGCAAATCCGCATAGCCACCAAAAACAGGGATGAATTCGTCTTGTGGAATAGAACCAGTTTTCCAACCCGTCGCGGTATAAAGCGGCACATCAAAGCCAAGCTCTTTTGTCATGTTCTTCAGTGTCATCAAGTGTTTCTCGCCCGCTTTGCCGAACCAATACTCATTCTCTACCTGGATTCCGATTACGGGGCCACCATCTTTGTATAGAAGTCCTTTTAGCTGATTGAAAACCTCGGCGTAAAGTTTTTTCGCGTACGACAGATAAACAGGGTCATCGGTTCGCTTATTCGGCATGTCCCAGACCCAGTCGGGAAGACCGCCGTTACGGCATTCACCATGAGCATAAGGTCCTATCCGCGGGAAAACGTACAGGTCGTGTTTCGCACACAACTGGACGAAATGCCGAAGGTCCTTATCGCCGGTCCAGTCCCACTGGCCCTGAATTTCCTCGTGATAAATCCAGAAGATATAGGTTGCGATAATATTTATGCCGCAAGCCTTCATTTTTAGTATTTCCTCTTCCCAGTACTGCCGCGGGTATCGCGAGAAATGAAACTCACCCATTACGGGCAAGACGGGTTTTCCCGCAATGGTGAAATAAAGATTATTCGCGTTGATTTCCCGGCCATCAGGATTCGTCCCGCCCATCTTCAGATGACCGGAGTAAATCTTTATGGAAGTATCAATTGCTTTTAATACAAGATCCGTCGTGTTGCGTTTCTCAGTTCCGCTCTTCAATCCTGAACCCTTTCACCCATTATGCTGTTTATACTGGCATTACCACCGCTCAAACCAGTTGCGGTGGCAGTAACGGTAACCTGTCCAGGCCGAGTCGATGACCGCAGCAAAGCAGTCGAAATACCGGCCTCCGCACGTATAACACTGGGACTAACCAAAGTAGCCGGACCGGTAACATTAAACGTAATCTTTTGCGAACTACTATTACCATAGGTAGGCACCACTGTTCCATTTGCATCAACCACAGAGGCATATGCGAAAATTATGTCTGAGCCATCCGCAACCATTTCGCTCGCATCGAAACTAACAATAATGGAACTGGCCGTACCGGGTGTCCTGACAATATGTGTCGCAACCAAGATACCGCCGATATAACCTTCGGCCTTTAGCTCGCCTGACGCCCAGGTCAGGCCTGTAAATGAAAATGGCGGATGCAGCAAATTCGCTGTAGGATAGCCAGTGTTGTGTGTGCGGGTATTCTGAAGTACGCCATTGATATATAGCTTCACCTCATCACAGTTGCTGAAAACGTTTACATCATTTGTATGCGGCGATGTGGATGTCCAGTAATTGGCTATATACACCATTGGACCAGAATCAATGCCGGGTATAATTAGGTTCGGGTCACGCTGGCTCTGCCAGAAATAATGGGAAAACTTAGGAATACGAAAGTTATCCAGAATTCCCGATGGATATTGGGCATAATCAATCCCAACCCACAGTCCGTCTCCGCACATATTCGATAAACCGCGGTTCAAATGCAGCGATTCCTGATGATTCCATGCCTGCTGAAGCATTGCTGCTTCACCACTACGATATCCGTCGCCTAACCACGTAGCACGATGTACATCACTGGTGCCTTTGTCGCCGCCATAATCCCAATGACCGTGTTCGCTGATTACAAGCGGTTTGCTGCCGCTATAGGTCCTCGCGTCGGCGCTCGGCGTCGCAATGTATACGTCTGGATATGGACCGCTTGCTTGCCAGCCGGATACAAAGCACTGGTCGCCGGGATACTCGGCATGGCCGATACTATAAGCACTACTCATGAAAGTGGCGGTAAAACCGGTTTCGTTCAGCGAAAGTTCCCACGCGATTACACAGGGATGATTCCTGTCACGCCGAATCATGTCTCTCATGTTCTGATAGGAACGGCTATAAAAAGTCGAGCTGTGACTGTTGTCCCACTGAAAACCGGGTATGGGATCCATAACCATAAGACCGATCTCGTCGCAGGTATCAAAGAAAGTGGGGGCTTGAGGATATTGCGACGTACGTATGTATTGAAATCCGGCTTCTTTCAATCGAACAGCGTCCCGACGCTGTTCGGAATTGGACATGGCGTATCCCAAATACGGATAATCCTGCATTCGGTTAGCCCCCATAAACCTGAGAGTTTCGCCGTTAATCTTAAAGCCGCCGGCCTTGGTAAAGCTTATTTTTCTGATGCCTATGCGCGTCCGGTAAGTATCAACAAGAGTATTGCCGTCATATACTTCCGTAGAGACAGTATAAAGATAAGGATGGTCAGGATGCCACAGATTAGGATTATAAACCGTAGCCGTTTGCGTGAAATTACAGTCTGCACCGGCAGCTATATTGTTCGTGTCTGACATTGTATTTGTGTCAACAATCTGATTGTCAGAATCCAAGAGGTAGGTTTTTACCGTACAATTCTTCGCCGCACCATATTCATTCTTCACATTTGTTTTAATCTTGACATGAGCCTGTGAAGTATTGACATCAGGATACGTAACAAATATACCGCCGCCTGCAACCTTATTTGCATCAACCGCATCGGTAACATGCAGCTTATCGGTAATATGCATCCAGACATCTCTGTAAAGACCGCCCCAGTTAAACCAGCCGGAGTTTCCTATAGGGATATCAGGGTTGTCGGTGTTATCGACCTTTACAGCTATAACATTTTCAGTTGCGCCAAAATTAAGATAGTTGGTGATATCAACCGTAAACGGCAGGTAACCACCTTCGTGGGTTGTCAGTTTAGTGCCGTTTATCCAGACATCGGTAACGGTATTGGCAGCCTCAAATTCTATGAATACCTTCCGCCCCTGCTCCTGATAGAAACTGTCTATAGTAAAATGCTTGCGATACCAGCTGACACCTTCATAACTGTAACCAGACGACCAGGTGGGACGCGCAGGGTCAGGGTTATTAAGGTCTATTGGCGGATTATGGGGAACTGTTACACTATACCAGGAACTATCATTATAGTTAGGCTCTTTCGCTCCATCGCCCGAAATGGCGCCTTTATAAAATTTCCAGCCTGTATTGAAATTAATCTTTTCCCTGTGAGTTGCCTGCGGCTGCCAGAGCCAATACTGTGCAAAGACATCGAGGTCAGCCATATCAATAGCGTTATCATCATACAGGTCATAAACATCATTGAAGTCCGGCTGATTGGCATCCGTCAGCCAGGCGGCAGCCAATCCTGCATAGTCCAGGAAATTCACTGCCCTGTCGCCGCTGAAATCGGCAGCAGGGCCGTAGCGATAGTTCAGACATATACCACTACTGCACAGAAGCGGCAGCAGGACAAAAAGCAAACATACCAAACCCCTTTTGTACATAAGCAATCAACTCAAAAAACTTATCTCTGTAAAAAAGAACACATCTGAATCAGTTGTCCGGTCTATTTCATTAGCCACGATAAGGAGGTTTGGCAACCCGCTATTATGTTATTGTCACAAACCTGAATACAAACCAAGATGACAGTATTTACTTATTAATGCGTCAGGTAATGGTGCCCCTTTGCGACTTACTATAGGCTGCCCTGCTCGATTGCATCCGAAGGTCAGCTTTTTTCATAGTTTCTCACCAGCGTTCATCCATCCAAGTCGGCCATGATGTTACTCTCTTGCGTGTGTTAAACTGCTGCGACCATTTTTGCTGCCACAGTTCCTTGAGAGGAATTTTCCGGGCACTGCAATCTAAAAAAGCAAAATTTACAGCCATTTGATGCCGTGGTATACAGTAATTCCACATACCCCCGAGGATGCCTTGGTCAGGCGGCCTGGCCGGAACGTTAGGAGGAAGGTCTGTGTCCTCAGGATCTGTTCCTTCCCATACTGAATCACCAAATGCCGGTATAGTACGCGGATTTTTTACACCAGTTATGGTCCTCCAGTAATAAGTAGGCTTTTCTATTGTAAAGTAAGTACCGACAGCTGGTGGGTCGCAAATCCACTCGTTCGTCCCGTAGCTGCCATATTGACCTTTCTCGCCGAAATAAGGAACCCCGTAATTCTTGTCGCCATAAATTCCCCAGGCTGTAAATGGGGTACAGTAGACAGGATCAGGACCACCTACGGTACTCAAGAATTTTGTGGCCTTCGGGCACAACCGTATTTTGTCGACATTACTGTAGTAGGGACGCAGTCTCATCATCCACAGCCCGTTTGGCTCACTAAAACCTGGAAAAAAGTGTCCATTATTAACATTTACATACATAGTCAACATCACAGCCCATTGTTTGACGTTGGCCCTGCATACCACATTTTTAGCCTGCTCCTGAGCCTTTTGCAGTGTGGGTATCAGAATAGCTAACAGGATGGCGATAATCGATATTACCACCAAAAGCTCAACTAATGTAAAACCAATTCGCTTGTTCATAATTGAACCTCCGTTGTGCACGGCCACTGTCCTTCGGCCGTCACCCGATTAATCCTGGAGTGGGCTGGTCTCCTAACGACCAGCCCACTCGGTTTTTCTTTAATTAATATGGCCACAACAACGGGGTTTCCAGCCACAAATCTGCCATAATCGCAAAGTCCTTGAAGTTCACCTGATTGTCTGCAACTACATTAGCCTGCGACAGCACCGGTTGCGTTATCGAGCCTGCACCGCCAAGGTAAAGGTACAAAATTTCTGCACCCGAAAGAGCCCGCTTATATAAGCGGAAGTCATCCATTATGCCGTTATAGTAACCGCCCGTGGCGCCGGAGTAATGCCATGCACCGATTGTGAAGTAATCCAGCTCATCACCAGACGTCCTGAATGCCGGCATAGAATTAGCGTCAGCTTCTTTATACTCAGCCACCGCTTTGCCATTGTGGTAGATTTTCATTATGCCCGTGGTGTAATCCTTGGTGAACGCATAGTGGTTCCACTGGCCCAGAATGTGCTCCGGATTGGTATAACCATCCCGACCCCAGAAGACTTGATCGTAGTATAGGGTGCACGGATCCTCGCCGCAGCGATACGTATAATTACCCGTCTGTCCGGACCAAACCTGCACATTCCCCCGGCCGCTGCGAGAACCAATCTGGAAGATTGTCTTGCCTGCCCCCTGCCCATTGTCCTTTATCCAGAACGCAACCGTCGACTTTCCTCCCAGATTAACATCGGTAGGACCGGCGTTACGTGGAACATCCAGGTACATACCTTCCTCCGCAACAAAGTTAACCGCACCATTGCCATCATGGCCGGTAGCATCCCAGTAGTCCAGGTTGAGACTACCAGTATTATTATTGCCCGAAGAATCATAGACATCATATCCGGACTTCTCATCAAATTTATACCAGATTACCAGACCTGTGTTCGAATCGGGTGTTGCGGTAACCTGATAGCTGCTGTCGAGCCAATCACTTGCAAGTATTCTGAGGTCAGCCATATTGACATCGCAGTCGTTGTTGAGGTCTGCATCTCCGTTCTGATTAAGGCACATAGGACGATACAGCCTAATATTATCAAAATAAACGGTACCTGAACGTGAACCACTCCCCGATTGCCTGTTGCCGAAACCAATAGTGAGCTGCCGGACATCCAAGAGATTTACCCCGCCGTCACTGAATCTTTCGAGGTCGATACTCCAGTAGTGCCAATTCTCATTCGGCTCCTGTACAATGTCATTCGAATCAGGATATGACACCGTAACCCTATGGTTGTTAGCATCTTGAACGGCGACGTACAACTGCTCAACGTCGTTGAGCGGCAGACCCGCACCGCAGAAAGAAATCTCCAGTATTTTAACACCGCCTAAACTCCAATTCCGCTTGTTGTTCTGCGAGGACAAGGGGAGAGGATAATTGGCTTCCGAATACCAGGGTGAGGAACTATTGCTATACCCAACTTTCATCGCATTAAAATCATTGGCCGGCGGATCTGTCCATAGACTTATGGTAGCACCGCCGGCAACTTTCCAGGCATCCTGTAAGCGATTGCCGGGGGTAGTACTGTAAGTGTCAAAATTGTCGATAATCTTATATGCACGCGTCGAAAACTTCCAGACCGTGCCTTTCCAGGTATTAGGATCTGCTTTGATAGTATTAACCTCATCTACTCGCCAGTAGTAAGTCTGGCCGAACAGAAGATTCCCCGGAGCATAATTGGGTTCCGTCCGAGTAACTGTCGGCGTAGTGGCGGTATTTACATCGCTGAAACTTGTGCCAAGGTACACATCGTGAGAATTGGCTGCTATGCCTTTGGTCCAACTAAGTATTGTGTCGGCAGGAATATTGAACGCATTTTTAACCGGATTAGGA
>Ga0315291_10006307_pt1 | contig 14727 bp, 11 predicted proteins | sample YL17G12_20_MG_FD_203070 | JGI IMG/M metagenome (GOLD analysis project Ga0315291, IMG submission 203070) | Sediment microbial communities from Yellowstone Lake, YNP, Wyoming, USA - YL17G12_20 | ecosystem: Environmental > Aquatic > Freshwater > Lake > Sediment | place: USA: Wyoming | collected...
CGATTCAATGGCGAGGACGAGCCGTCTCGGCGTGCCCAGAGTCTTCATCCCTTGAAAATCGATCCGCTGCGCTTCCAGATCCTTTTTGACAAGCTTCTCCAGATCACTGAGTGCTTGTGGAACAAACCCAGCGGGGATCTCTTCAGCTCCAATCTCAAGAAGAAATTCTTTCATTGATTCATCACTCCTGTGGACGCGAATGCCAACGTTACGTCCTCACGTCGGCAATAAATGCCGACGCTACATTGAGACGATTTCGTAGCGCCCCCATTCATTGGGGGCGAATTAGACGTATCTTCCTATTTCGGTATCAAACCATGCTGCAAACGGATACTGCTCTGCCCTATCTGCAATTCGTCTTCTGACAGGATTGTTAACAATGTATTTGACAATGTGCCTCAAATTCTCATCGGATCTAATCACATGATCAAAGGCAGAGCGCTGCCAGACTTTCGTTAACCCCCCTTTGTTTCTCAAAATGGTAGAACTTCTTCCTTTGAAGATATTCAAGAATCTTGACAATGGACAACCGGATTGACCAGGCGACAGAACGATATGGAGATGGTCTGGCATTAGACAATAACAAAGAATCCGATATCCAAGTTGATCAGCCGATCTTGTAAGTTCATTGACCACAATCTCTGCATTCGTGTTTGATTCGAAAAAGCTTTGCTTCTTCTCCGTGCAAAGAGTGACATGAACAGGACGATCCGTTGAATAATCATAGCCAGAAAGTCGTACTGAACGATTCTTACCCCACGTTTTGAATGGTTTATTCGAATTCATTCAAATGCAATTGGCATCGGCTCGTCGGCAGTAAATGCCGACGCTACATTCCCTCTCGTCTGCATTCTTTCTCGTCGGCAATAAATGCCGACGCTACTTCTTCAACAGCGGGAATCCCATTTCTTCCCGTTGTTTGACATATCCCTCAGCACAAAGCTTGGCGAGTGCCCTAACCCGCAAGATGTAACCCATCCGTTCGGTCACGCTGATGGCACCCCTCGCGTCAAGAAGATTAAAGGCATGGGAGGTTTTCAGACAGTAATCATAGGCCGGAAAAATTAGCCCCTTCTCTGCGAGGCTCTTGGACTCCTTCTCGTACATGTCGAAAAGTCGAAAGAGCATGGCCACGTCGGCTTCTTCGAAGTTGTAACGCGAAAATTCCACCTCTCCCCGATGGTGCACGTCGCCGTATTTCACGCCTTTGGTCCACGTCAGATCATACACGTTGCCGACGTCCTGCAAGTACATGGCGATTCGCTCGATCCCATAAGTAATCTCCACGGGAATAGGATTCAGATCAATCCCGCCTGTCTGCTGGAAATAGGTAAACTGGGTGATCTCCATTCCATCCAGCCATACTTCCCAGCCTAAGCCCCAGGCTCCAAGCGTGGGAGATTCCCAGTCGTCTTCGACGAACCGGATGTCGTGATCCAGGGGGTTGATTCCGAAAGACTTCAGACTGTTGAGGTAGATCTCCTGAATATCAATCGGGGAAGGCTTCATGATGACCTGGTACTGATAATAATGTTGCAGGCGATTTGGATTCTCTCCATAGCGTCCATCTTTGGGCCGTCGTGAAGGCTGGACATAAGCCACATTCCAAGGCTCAGGGCCGAGGACTCTGAGAGAGGTTGCAGGGTGAAAGGTTCCGGCGCCCACCTCCAGGTCATAAGGCTGTTGAATGACGCACCCCTGATCAGCCCAAAACCGTTCCAGCGCAAAGACCAACTCCTGGAAATTCATTCTTCCTCCTTGACACCTTTCTTCTGGTCTTCTGATTCAAAATCAGGTTCACCGCAGACGCAGAGAATGCAAAGTCTGATTCTCTCCGGCTTTCCCTTTTTAACCTGACCCCTCTGCGCCCTTTGCGCCTTTGCGGTGAAAATTGAATTGGGACAAGAATGCTCGAATTTAAAATGATTTGGATTCCGATTTCAACCTGCTGACACACTTAATCCCTTTTATTTCCCAAAAAAGAGGCCCTGATAGGCAGGGTCCTCAGTGCCTTGAGCGATTTCATTTCCTTTCCCAGTTGATAGGCAATGAATTTGGGAAGAAGCTCTCGGCTTTCTTGAAGAGCCTGGGAGGTAAACCGGAGTCGATGCATCTTTGGCAACTCCATCTGGGAAATCCTCTCGATCAACCGAGCGGTTCCCAGAGACAAGGGGACCAGATTGTTGCGCGTCTGTGAACAGGTTTCACACATTAAGGATCCTTGCTCAAGGGAGAAGAAGACGGAGGGGGTATTTTGGAGATGTTCCCACTCACGCTTACAGGAGTCGCACCTCTTCATGTTAGGCCGGTAGCCAAAAAGAGAAAGCATTCGAATTTCGAACATCCTCAGTCTCTCTTCCCGCGGATCCGTGTTCTCGAGATCAGACAGAAACGAAAGCAACAGTTCGAAGGCTTCGAGGTTCGTCTCCCGTTCTCCCGCCATCTCATTCACCAACTCCAAGAAATACTCGCCGTAGTAGATTCTCTGGAGATGATCTCGGATTTTCGGGAAGGAATTCAGAATATCACAACTGTTCACCCGAACCAGCCCCATGCCCTCTCGCTCAAAGAAGATCAGACGAATATGGGAGAAGAGGCTGAGAGCGTTTTGAAACCGCCTTCGGCTTCTCCGCGCTCCCTTCGCGATCCCCTTGACCTTCCCAAAATCTTTCGTGAGGAAGGTAACGATCCGGTCGGATTCCCCATAAGGAATCGAATGCGTTACGATGGCATGCGTTATGAAGACGGGCATAGACGGAAGACATTGAAGCTCCCCGCCCTAAAGGGCGGCGCTTCCCGGGAAGGTATTCCCTTTTATATTGTGCCCCTTCCTGCCTGCCGGTAGGCAGGGACCCCTCCCTAAGGGGCTGGGTTTGCGGGGCACTTGCCGGTCAAACGTTAAGAATCAAATACCAAAAGACACCGACAGAGCCAATCGGCTCACACGCGGATTGGATCCTCTGAGGTGTCTCGTGGAGCCTCGGTCCCGTGTCCTACTAACATGTAAGATCATGAAATTGTATTAAGCAAAATCGTTATTTTCTCTCGCTCGCTTCGCCCTGTACACCATGCGGTGCAGGGCTTCGCTCAAGTTCACAGAGGTCACCGAGAAGATATCCTTGGTCTGATTTCCTGAGAGGGGAAATCAGACCAAGGCCTCGCTTTTCAGAACAGGCTCATGTCAGCTTGAGGCGAATCGTCCTCCCAACGATTCGCCTCAAAGACTTCAATCCTCCGTGATCTCTGTGCACTGTGAGAGACACAGTGTCATTGGGTTGCGGCTATGCTGCGCTATGACCTCTGGGCTCTCTTCTGTGGAATCCCCCTCATCCTAAGGTGACGGCGTTTCCTGGCCCTTGAGAATTTCTGTTCCAGGAGGGATGGTGAAATTGAAAAAGGAGTCTGAGAGGGACCTATTCGTCTTGATGTTGGTAAAACGAGTCCGGGTCACATTCCCCAGTCCATCAATGACATCGGTTTGGACGACAAAGAACGTTTTCTTATCCACGGTCAGAACCAACTTCGCCAGAACTTGGTTCGGCTCCTTCGGGATCAACTCCAACACATAGGTCTCCTCTTTGGGAGAAACGGCCTCATTGAAATTGCCCAGATTGAAGTCGCGGCTCAAATTCCCTTCCCCCGCCAGAAAGGCAAGAGGAGTTCTCTCTCTCAGGACTTTCGACAGGTCTGAAACGAACACCTGATTTTCTTCGGGTTGATAATACCAGAGGGTTTTCCCGTTGGAGATCAGTTTCTGGTTGGGAACTCGGTAATCCCACCGCATCATTCCCTTCTTCTTGAAGTAAACTTGACCTTCCCCTTTCTGCGGAACCCTCACCACTTTCCCGACATATTCCTGAACGAAGTTGGCCTCCAGGTCGGTCGTCCCGTCGTACCTCTTTTGGATTTCGGTGATAACGGTTTCGCCCGTGATGCCAAAGGCGAGATGATTCGAACCGAGGCCCAACACGGCGATGGCAACCAGAACCATTAGAAAGAGCCTAGACATCTTTATCCTCCAATCGCGGGTGAGTCGGCTGGATGTCCCGCCCCGTCCTAACGGTAGGCGGGGGAAAGGCCGACCCTGTAATGGTCTTTACATCTCCCGGAAGTTCCTCGCCCCTGTCCCGTCTTAACGGGAGGCGAGGAGCTTCACTAGATTTTCTTAATCAGAACCTCTCGGGGTTTGACCCCGTCCGAAGGCCCGACGACACCCTGTTGCTCCATCTTCTCGATCATCCGTGCTGCCCGATTGTAACCGACCCGGAATCGTCTCTGGACGAGGGAAATGGACGCCTGTCCTAAATCAGCCACAAAGGCGACCGCCTCGTCGTACTTCTCATCGTATTCTTCATCCGCTCCCTTTCCCAGTACCTTTTCTCCCTGGTCCTCTGTGGGAACGCAGGATTCGTAGGTGGGTTCTCCCTGTTTTTTCAGGAAATCTACGATTCTCTGAATCTCAGGGCCCGAAACATAGGCCCCGTGAATGCGAGTTAACTTTGAACTTCCGGGAGGAAGGAAGAGCATATCTCCCGACCCGAGAAGGTGTTCTGCCCCAATGGTGTCAAGGATGGTTCGAGAATCCACTCTGGAGGTGGTTTGAAACGAAATCCGCGCAGGGAAATTGGCCTTGATCAACCCGGTCAGTACGTCCACAGACGGTCGTTGAGTCGCTAACAGAAGATGAATACCCACTGCCCTTGCCATTTGGGCCAGTCGGGTGATCGCCTCTTCCACTTCTTTCGACGAGATCATCATCAGGTCTGCCAACTCATCGATGACCACGACGATGTAGGGAAGTTTCTCCCAAGCCGGACGTTCTTTCACCTCTTCGGCTTCAAGGACCTCGGATTTCCGCTTGTGCCCCTTCCCTTTCTCTCTGAGTTCCTTATCCCTTTTCTGGTGATAGTGCTCGATGTTTCGGACCCCTTCTTCAGCGAGGACCGTGTATCGGCGCTCCATCTCCTCCACAAGCCATCGGAGGACTGTGGCTGCTTTCTTGGGGTTGGTCACCACGGGATGAAGGAGATGAGGAATACCATCGTAGTCAGAAAGCTCCAGCATCTTCGGGTCAATCATGAGAAACTGAACTTCGTTGGGCGTGGCCTTAAAGAGAATGCTGCAGATCATCGAATTGATGGAAACGCTCTTGCCAGATCCCGTTGATCCAGCCACGAGAAGATGAGGCATTCTGGCAAGGTTGACGACAAAGGGGTCTCCGGAGATATTCTTTCCCAATCCAAAGGAGAGTTTCGACCGTGAGGACCGAAAGGGGTCGGAATCGATGATCTCCCTCAGGTAGACGGTCTCTCGTATGTGATTGGGAATCTCTATTCCGACAACAGACTTGCCAGGAATAGGAGCGACAATTCGGATTGAAACCGCACTCAGGGCAAGGGCCAAATCATCGGCCAGATTCACAATACGGCTCACCTTCACTCCGGGTGCCGGTTCAAACTCGTAAACCGTGATCACCGGGCCTGGATGGACCTCAACCACTCTCCCTTCGACTCCGTAATCCAGGAGTTTCTTCTCCAGGATGCGGGAGTTCGTGATCAGACTGTCCCGGTCAATCTTCGGTCTTCTTTCTGTTTCGGCTTCGAGCAAGGAGACTGGGGGAAGTTGAAAAGCTTCTTTGGGTCTTAGAAAATCGAAGGCCTCTTGTTCGACAATCTCTTCTTTCTTCGCCTCTCTTTTTTTGGGTAAGGCGGCGGGTTCCACGACCGTGGGAGGAGAGGATTCTTCTTCTCCTTCTTTCTCCCGCTTCTGTTTCACCAGAAGCTTGGCTCTCTTTGCCCGTTCTTTTCTTTTGATCTTCAAAGTACTCAGCCAAGCCACCCATCGCGTTACCGCATTCCCTAAACGCTCGACCAGGGTGATAAAAGAAATCCCTGTTCCCAAGACAAAAGCAAGGATCAAAATGACCAGGAGAACGATGGTTGCCCCTACACGATTGAAGAAATGGACAAAATTCTTCGCAAAGATCTCGCCGAGAAACCCTCCGGGAAGAAGCTCTTGCTTATGGAAATGGAGAGGTCTTAGCCAAAGACCGAAGAGTGCCGAAAGAGCTAACAAAATCAAGAACCATCCGATCAATTTGAGGACCGGGTACTTCCATTCCCAGCGGAGAACGAAACTAAAGGCAAAGACGCCGAGGACCAGCGGAATTAAAAAGCATGAAAACCCACATCCCTGAAACAACAGACTCGCCACGTATGAACCCGCGATCCCCATCCAGTTATACGTCCACTTTGTGGCGGTGGAGCTGTAGGCAAAGAAGGATGGATCTGCCGGATGGTAGGACACCAGACACAAGAAGAGGCAAACAGCCAGGGCAACCAACAGGATCCCCAGCACCTCGTGTTTCAGTCTTGCTTTGAAGGACTTCTCAGCCACAACCCTCTCACTTCACAGAAGAAATGGATTGAAAATCTTTAGAGATGCTCTCTGCCACCTTTCCCATCAATGCCTTCCAGTCCTGCAAACTAAGCTCTTTAGTCTCAATGGTTGGACCGATACGGATGGTAATCTCTCCAGGGTTCACTGTCATTCTACCCTTGGGCATGATCTCCCGACTTCCCACAATCGCCACAGGAATAATGGGAACCTTCGATTTGATCGCGAGAGTGAAACCACCCTTCTTGAAGGGTTGAATCAACCCGTCCGGGCTTCTTGAACCTTCCGGAAAAATGACCACTGACATCCCATCTCGAATCTTCTGTGCCGCCTCGTTCATCGCCCTCACCGTATCGCGACTCCCCTTCCGGTCGATCGAGATGTAGCCGGCAGCCGTAAGGGTCCAGCCAAAAAACGGAATGGAAAAAAGCTCTTTCTTGGCCAACCACTTAAAGTCAAATGGGAGATGGCCGTGGAGAGCAAAAATATCATAGCCTCCCTGATGGTTCGACATGAAAATATAAGGGCCCTTTCCTCCAATCTGTTCCAGGCCTTCCACTTTCACCTTGACGCCAGTAGCCAGCAGGGCTACTTTTGCCCAGCGTCTTGCAATACGATGGCCCACTCTGCCGCTCCGATCAAACAGATGAGCGATGATCACAAGAGTTCCCAAAACCAGTGTATCAAGCACAATGCAAGCCCAAACGAAAATTGACCTGATCATACCGTCATGACCTATTGCCTGAATTCTCAGAGCTCTTCTCTGAGGGATCGCAAGAACTCAGGATCGTCACGATCTGTTACACTCTCCTCTCGAGCTCCGTCAGGATGGCTCCCACTTCCTCCTTGATCTGACCGTCCATGTCGTAAGGCGACCTCCCCTCGCGATCCGCCTGCAGAACTCTTGGGTTATAACTCATGTGTCCTAGAATAAGGAAATCCGAAAGGCTTTCCTCGATGACTCGCCTGTCCTCTTCCGAGGCCACCTTGTTCCCCACGATCATCATCTTCTTAATCTGAAGATCCTCTCCCAGCTTCTTGATTTGCCGTGCCGTATTCATAGCCCTCTGGCCTGGTTCGACGACAATGAGAAGGGCATCGACATATCCCGTACTCCCCCTTCCTAAATGCTCTAACCCGGCTTCCATATCGATGATAACGACCTCCTCGCGCTGCACTACCAGATGGCGGATTAGATTCCTGAGCAACACATTCTCAGGGCAGAAGCACCCTCCACCCCCTTGCGGAATACAACCCAGGAGCAGTACCTTCACGCCTTGATAATTCACTCCCATTTCGTCAGGAAGGTCATCCACCTTGGGATTCAGCTTAAACATGGGACCATAGCTTCCTTTTTTGGCCCCTGTCCTTTCCTCAATGAGCGAGGTCATAGAGGCGATGGGAGAGAGTTTGGCCAACATTTCCTTAGGAAGCCCCACGGCTGAGGCAAGGTTCGAGTCTGGATCGGCATCAATAGCAAGAACCTTTCGGCCTTGGTCGGCCAACAGCCGGGCCATCACTCCTGCAAGGGTCGTCTTCCCAACCCCACCTTTCCCGGAAATCGCAACTTTCATCATCCTTTATATACCCAAAAAATATATAATTGTCCATGAGTTGATGGACTCAAGTGTATTGGGTTCCACCAATCGAAACGATTTGCGCTGAATTCTGGTGTCGGTGAAAGACACGGCTTCAGAGTTCCATTCACTACAAGTAAATCGCTTGACCCTTCAAAAGAGATGAGGTTTGACAAAGGACTATCCATCATCAATAATGGGATTTCTGTAGGCTAAAGACGATGGCAATGAACAAAAAGGCCTTGGCTCTTCTGAGTATCGGCCACCTGGTGACAGATCTCAATCCAGGAGCCCTCCCTATTCTCCTTCCCTTCTTCAAAGAATCTTTACACCTTTCATACACGATGGCGGGGGGTATTCTCTTGTTCGGCAACTTGACCTCATCCGTTATCCAACCCATTTTTGGGTATTTTTCAGATAAGCGCCCTAGGGGATGGATTCTTCCAATTGCCCCATTGCTTGCTTGCCTTGGAATGGCGGTCACAGGTTTTATCTCTGTCTATCCCCTTCTCATCTTGGCCGTCGCGGCGAGCGGCCTTGGAGTGGCATGTTTTCATCCCGAGGGGTTCAAGACTGCCCATTTCTTCACTGGAGAAAATAAGGCGACTGGCATGTCCATCTTCGGGGTGGGCGGAAATTTAGGGATGGCTCTTGGACCAATTTTCGGGATTGCACTCATTACCTCCTTCGGAATGAAGGGGACCTTGGGGTTGGTTCTCCCTGGAATCCTGATGGCAGCAGTATTTTCCCTTTCCTTCTCGTGGCTCACAGCCCCCCTTCATGCGGCTTCCACACAGACGAAGAAGGAGGTAGAGCAATCTCCTTTTAGGGAAGAGTGGGCATCGCTTTTTCTCCTCATTGGGGTCGTCATCATGAGATCCTGGACACAACTAGGACTTGTGACGTGTATCCCTTTTTATTACATTGACTATTTGAAGGGGGACCCCCTTTATGCGGGAAAGCTTGTTTCAACCTTTATGATGGCAGGGGTCGTTGGGACACTCGTGGGTTCCCCTCTGGCTGATCGTTGGGGTCACAAGAAATTCCTCTCGATCAGCATGCTCTTGACGGTCCCCCTGCTTCTACTCTTTTACAAATCCAGTGGGTTCATTGTCTTCATCATTCTTGGAGCTGCAGGGATGATATTGATCTCCAATTTTACCGTGACGGTGGTCATGGCCCAGGCTCTTCTTCCGCGACATTTGGGAATGGCCTCAGGGCTTATGGTCGGGTTCGCCGTAGGCACGGGAGGAATTGGCGTCACCCTCCTTGGGGCAATCGCAGATCACTGGGGAGTGCCGACGGCGATACGATCTATTTTTCTCCTTCCATGCATTGGATATGGCCTCAGTTTGCTGATAAAATATCCTCCTCAAAAGGCAGAAAAGAGGATCTGACCATGGGTAAGAATGCAACTCTAGTGACCGGTGGAGCGGGATTCATCGGGTCTCACCTTTGTGAGCGGTTGTTGAAGGAGGGGCACCCGGTGATCTGTTTCGACAACTTCGATGCCTTCTACGATCCCAACATCAAGATGAGACATGTGGAAGAGATTCGGAAGAAGTTTCCGGGGAACTTTGAACTTGTGACCGGAGACATTCGGAACGAAGAACACCTGGGTGAGGTATTCAAAAAGAACAAGGTCGGCCTTGTGGTCCACCTTGCGGCCAAGGCGGGAGTCAGACCCTCCATCGCTGAGCCTCTTGTCTATCAGGATGTCAATGTGAGAGGAACCGTCTGCCTCTTCGAAGCCTGCAGGCTAAACAACGTTCCCCAGGTTGTGTTCGCTTCTTCCTCCTCAGTCTACGGAGAGAACCAGAGAGTCCCCTTTTCGGAGAAGGACCTCGATATTCAACCCATCTCCCCCTATGGGGCCACCAAAAGGACGGGCGAACTTCTGGGGTACACCTATCACCACCTGTACGACATGGACATGGCGTGTCTTCGGATCTTCACGGCCTATGGACCACGGCAGAGACCGGAGATGGCCATCCACAAATTCGCTCGGCTCATCGATCGTGGAGAAGAGATTCCGCTTTACGGCGACGGTTCTTCCCGGCGGGACTACACCTTCATTGACGATCTCATCGATGGCATCCTGGCGGTGATTCGTAAATCGAAAGGATACGAGATCTACAATCTTGGAGAGTCGCAGACAACGTCACTCAGTGAATTGATTGGGCTCATTGAAGAAGCGATCGGAAAGAAGGCTCATGTGGAGAGACGGCCGTCACAGCCCGGCGATGTTTCCATCACCTATGCCGACATTACCAAAGCGAGGGAGACGCTCGATTACCGTCCTACGGTTGGGATGAAGGAGGGAATCAAACGGTTTGTGGAGTGGTACCAGGCTCAAAAGAGGCCAGCGTAACTTTTGAAGAAGGTGTGAAAAAATTGGTTTGTTCTTTTAATCGCCCTTTCAGGTCAAGTCTCTATCCAAAACTTTAGAATTGCGGAGCGTCATAAGTAGGACAGCTTTTCTCGGTAGTAAGTCTTTGGAATTACTAGTATTGATGCTTGTCTGGTTTAGATGGTAAAGGTACCGCTCTAAAGTTTTTCCAAGAGCCTCGTCCTTACGGGCGAGTGATCGTTTTTCCCAAGCATACAATTTTTTCACATCTTTTGTAGGATTACGAAACAACCTCCAAGACAATTCAGACCGCGCAAACTACCTATTCCGGCTCTTTCTTTTTTTCACGTTCCGTTCGTAGATAATCTTTAATCCCTCGAGCGTTAAGAACTCGTTCACCTCTTCGATGGTCTCGGATTCACCTGCGATCAGGGTCGCCAACCCTCCCGTAGCAATCACTTTGGGGTTGCTTCGGACTTCTTTTTTCATTCGTCTAACGATCTCGTCGACCAAACCGACGTAGCCGAAGAAAATGCCTGACTGCATGCTCTGGGTGGTGTTCTTCCCGACGACCCTCTTGGGCTTGACGATCTCCACTCTCGGTAATTTCGAAGCTCGTTGAAACAACGCTTCGGCAGAGATCCCGACTCCCGGAGCAATAGCCCCTCCCATGTATTCCCCTTTGGATGAAACGTAGTCAAACGTGGTCGCTGTTCCGAAATCGACCACAATCAGACTCTTTTTGTATCGCTGGTAGGCAGCCACGGCATTCACGACGCGATCGGCTCCTACCTCGGCAGGGTGGTCGTAGAGAATGGGCATACCGAGGGTGATGTCCGGTCCTACAACGAGAGGATCCACCTGAAAATACTTCTCAGCCATTCCCTCGATCATATTCAGAACCGGTGGGACGACGCATGAGATGATAAGTCCTGTGAAATCTTTCATGTTGATCTTATCAAACAGGAAGAGGTCACGGAAAAGAATACCCCACTCGTCGGCCGTCTTCTCTCTTTCTGTCACGATCCGCCAGTGGTCCACCAGCACGTCTCCATCATAGACTCCAAGAACGGTGTTCGTATTCCCCACGTCAATCACAAGCAACATATTCTCCTCCTCTTCTTGCCCCGTATGTTTTCTTCCTATGCAGTTCCTGACTCTTGGGATAGGTTGTTTTTTTTCACCCTGCACCCTGCACCCTACACCCTGCACCCCACACCTCACCCCTAGCTCCTCACTCCTCGCGTCTCTTTCTTAGTATATTCCACATCCCCTGCCACGATCCTCTTTCTCTGACCCTTGGCCGTTTCGAGGATGAGTGCCCCATCTGAATCCACATCCACTGCCTTTCCACTGAGGCTCTCTCCAAAAGAAGTAATCTTCACCTGCTTCCCTTCGATTTGGGCCCAATTCCTCCAAGCCTGCAAGATGGGAGAGCCTCCTTGCCCGTGGAAAACATCGTACCATTTCTCCAAGGCCTGTAAAAGATGCTGAAGAAAGACCTTTCGCGAAACCGTCTTTCCCGTTTCTCTCTTCAGCGAAGTTGCGATATTCCGTATTTCTTTGGAGAAGGCTCTCTCGTCCGTGTTGAGATTGACGCCGATCCCCAGAATGACGAAGTGAATGCGGTCTGTTTCTGAATGAATCTCGTTCAGGAGTCCTGCCAACTTCCGACCCTTCATTAGAAGATCGTTGGGCCATTTCATCATGGGATGCAACCCGGATGTTTTCTCAATCGCCTCGGCCGTGGCAACGGCTGCCATGAGGGTGATGAGGGGGGCTTGATGGGGTGGTATCTTGGGACGCAAGATCACCGAGAGGTAAAGATTCCGGAAAGGAGGGGAAAACCAGTGACGCCCCAGTCTTCCTCTTCCCTTTTCTTGAGATTCGGCAACAACGATCTCCCCTTCCCCGGCGCCTTGAAGGGCGAGTTGATAGGCTTGAGCATTTGTTGAATCGACGGTTCGAAAATAGTGAATCGTCTTTCCTATCCACCTTGTTGTTAGGAAAGGCTTGACCTCCGCGGGCGAAAGAAGATCGGGGGACTGGAGGAGGCGATATCCTAACCGTTGCGAAGCCTCGATGTTGTATCCTGAATTTCTTAGAGTACCTATCCTTTTCCAGATGGCCGTTCGCGTCACGCCCAGATGACGGCTCATCTCCTCCCCGGAAAGGAACTCCGGAGCATGCTCCCTCAGAAGCTTTAGGATCTGTTCATCCATGGTTGTTAGGCTATTCGTAGTTTGGAGTTGGAGATAGGCTTTTCACAGGTCTTTTCTCTATGCGCTACGCGCTCTGCTCTATGCGGTTCGTTAGTGATGTATACGAGAAGATTTCTTAAAGGCTGATCAAAAAGGCCGAGATGCAAGGCGCCCGAAGTTTCGAGGAATGAGGCGTACATGAATGTACGCTGCAATGACGAGGAACGAGGGGAACGAAGCAGATCGGGGTTTTTCATCAGCCTTTCAGGAGGTGACTTTGTCGTAATGAGAGAACTGCATGGAAAAGGTCCCCCGGCCCTGAGTCAATGATCTCAACTCCGTAGAATAACCAAACATCCGCGTCAGGGGAGAAACGGCCTGGATGAAGGCTGCCTTTCCTTTGGGTGTAATCGCCTCGACCGAGCTCTTTCTCGCTTTCAGATCCCCCACCACTTCACCCATGAACTCCTCGGGAACGATAATATTGACCTCCATCATCGGCTCCAAGAGGATGGGGTTTGCCTTCCGGCATCCCTCCTTCAGAGCACTCACCGCAGCGACTTTCAACGCGAGGGGAGAAGGATGATTGAGATCCTTTAGAGCCTTCAACAAGATGATCTGAAGGTCTGTCAACGGATAACCCATGATCACCCCAACGGTGGAGGCGTCTCGTATCCCCTCTTCAACGGAAGCGATCTCCTCCTTTGTCAAAGTTCCGTCTGGGATCTCTGAGCGAAACGCAATCCCCTTTCCTCGGGGGTTGGGACCGATACGGAGATACACCTCGCCGAAGTGCCTCACCTCCTCAATCTCCCGATCAAACTTGCCCGAGGCCTCCGCTTCCTTTTCCACAGTTTCGCGATAGACCACTTGGGGCCTTCCCACATTCACTTGAAGATGGTATTCCGAGAGGAGTCGGTTGACTAAAACGTTGAGATGCAATTCGCCCATGCCAGAAATGATGGTCTGCCCGGTCTCCTCATCTGACTTGACGAGAAACGTCGGGTCTTCCTCGGTCAGTTTCTCCAGGGAATCGATCAGCTTCTCCTGATCGCGATTCGTGAGAGGCTCTACAGCGACCGACATCACGGGTTTGTAGAACCCAATGGGCTCCAAGAGGATGGGATGAGAGCGATCACAAAGTGTATCGCCTGTCGTCGTTTCCTTCAACCCCATGATGGCCACAATTTCTCCTGCCTTCACCTCTTCTATCCGGGTTCGTTGGTTAGCATGCATCTGAAAAATGCGGGAAATCTTTTCCGATCGTTTCAGGCGTGGATTGTAGACATCCATGCCTACCTTCAGCACGCCCGAGTAGATTCGGATGTAGACCAACTTCCTTCCTTGGTCCATCATCACCTTGAAAGCCAGGGCGGTGAGGGGCTGGTCATCGCCTACCTTTCGCGTCTCCGTCTCCCCGGTCACAGGATGGGTTCCTTCCACGGGGGGAACATCGAGGGGAGAAGGAAGGTAGTCCACGATGGCGTCGATGAGAAGCTGTATGCCTTGATTTCTCAGAGCCGCTCCGCAGAAAACAGGGACCGCCTTCATAGAAATCGTTGCGTCCCGGATGGCCTCTCTCATCTCCGTCTCTGAGATGGCTTCCTCGTTAACATACTTCTCCATGATCCGAGCGTCCAGCTCTGCCAACGCTTCGATCAACTTCGACCGGTAAAGCAAGGCCTCTTCTTGATAGTCCTTCGGGATGGAGATCTCTTTGAAGTCGACTCCCAAGCTGTGCTCGTCCCAAGCGGTGGCCCTCAACCGGATGAGATCGATGACTCCGATAAAGCGATCCTCTGCTCCTATCGGGATCTGGAGAAGAAGAGGATGGGCACCCAGTCGATCGACCATCATCTTCACAGTTCCATGATAGTTGGCCCCGACTCGGTCCATCTTGTTGACGAAGGCCAGCTTGGGAACACTATACTTGTCGGCTTGGTGCCAGACCGTCTCCGATTGAGGTTCTACTCCACCCACCGCACAGAAAATGGCGATGACGCCGTCGAGCACGCGTAATGAGCGCTCGACCTCCATGGTGAAGTCGACATGACCTGGCGTATCGATGATATGAATCGTGTTCCCCTTCCATTCCACGGTCGTCACGGCTGAGGTGATGGTGATTCCCCGTTCCTGCTCCTGAGGCATCCAGTCCATCACTGCCGTCCCATCGTGAACTTCGCCCATGCGGTGGATCTTCTTT